>ERZ779861.1462-NODE-1462-length-26369-cov-35.217565_pt1 | contig 26369 bp, 24 predicted proteins | sample MGYA00511558_ERZ779861 | MGnify/ENA primary metagenome ERZ779861 (study PRJEB29588, sample SAMEA2163432) | human gut metagenome | biome: human gut; feature: human-associated habitat; material: faeces | place: Denmark | collected 2008/2010 ...
AAATTAGAAATTTGAAAAGGGGCGGAAGTGCTTGAAGAGATCTGTTGTTCGCTTCCTTGCCGCACGATCCGTACAATAAGATTTATGCCCGTCCGGGGCGTCGGGGACCCCGCCCTACCGAGAGTTTACAGGTTTGTAACGCGATTTAAAACGATTTGTAGGGAACGGTCTTGACCGTTCCGGGTGTTTTCCTTATTTCTCTTTTGTTGGAATATTGTCCATGGGTTTCGGAACGGTCAAGACCGTTCCCTACAGAGCAAAAATACATAGAAAGCAATACATGACAACAGGCAGCAGCCCACAAAATAGGGCCGCTGCCTGATTTTTTATTTATTTTGTTGTATTACGATTAAAGTTTCTTCGGTTCCTTCTTTTCAAAGAAGGAACCAAAACTCCCGTAAAACACTCACGCACCCGGCAGCAGGGCAACGGCATCGCGCAGGATGGTGAGAGGGTCCTCGCCGCGCAGGACATGCAGGCTGATGTAGGGGCGGCCTACGGCGTTGTAGATCACGCGGTGCGGCATGGCATCCATCATGGCCCCCATCTGCGCCGGGGTCACAACATCGGTGTACAAAATCAGATTGTCATTGCGCTGCACGATCTCCACAATGCCTGCGCGGGCGGCTGTCACGCGCACCAGGCTGATGTCCACCAACCCCTGCACACTGCGCGGCGGGTCGCCGTAACGGTCAATCAACTCATCCAGTACATCCGTGGCATCGTCACGGGTGGTGATGGCCGCAATCTTCTTGTAGGCTTCGATCCGCCCGGCGGCATCGGGAATGTAGCTTTCCGGCAGATAGGCATCCACCGTAATGTCAACAAGGCAATCACTCTTGTCCGGCGCAGCAGGCTCGCCGCGGGCGGCTGCAATGGCCTGGTTCAGCATTTTTACATACAGCTCGTAACCAACCGCTTCCATGTGGCCATGCTGGCTGTGGCCCAGCAGGTTGCCCGCGCCGCGGATCTGTAAATCGCGCATCGCAATGCGGAACCCGGAACCAAAAGAGGTAAACTCCCGGATGGCTGAAAGCCGCTTGGAGGCAATTTCTGTCAACACTTTGTCGCGCTGGAAGGTGAAATAGGCATACGCCTTGCGGTTGGAGCGCCCCACACGGCCGCGAATCTGGTACAGCTGTGAAAGCCCCATGCGGTCCGCATTCTCAATAATCAGGGTGTTGCAGTTGCGCACATCCACGCCGGTTTCAATCAGGGTGGTACAGACCAGCACGTCGATCTCGTTGTCCAACAGCTGCTGCCAAACCGAGGAAATCTGCTCTTCCGTCATTTTGCCGTGGGCGATGCCGACCCGCGCACCCGGCACCAGCTTTTGCACCTTGGCGGCGCACTGCTCAATGGTTTCGACTCGATTGTACAGGTAATACACCTGCCCGCCGCGTGCCAGCTCACGCCGGATGGCTTCGGCAATAATGGCATCGTCATATTCCAGCACATAGGTCTCAATGGGCTGGCGCTCAAAGGGCGGCTGTTCAATGGTGCTCATGTCCCGGATGCCGGACAGTGCCATGTTCAGCGTGCGGGGGATCGGCGTGGCCGAAAGGGTCAGCATGTCCACCCCGATAAAGTTCTCTTTCAGCTTTTCCTTGTGTTTTACGCCAAAGCGCTGCTCCTCGTCAATGATGACAAGGCCCAGGTCTTTGAACTTTACATCGTCCGAAAGCAGGCGGTGGGTGCCCACCACAATGTCCACTGTGCCATCTTTCAGGCCGCGGATGGTCTCTTTCTGCTCTTTGGCGCTGCGGTAACGGCTGAGCAGCCCGATGCGGATGGGAAAGGCCTCCATGCGGGCGATGGCCGTGTTGAAATGCTGCCACGCCAGAATGGTGGTGGGGGCCAGGATGGCGCACTGCTTGCCGCCCATCACGCATTTGAACGCGGCGCGCAGGGCAACCTCAGTCTTGCCCACGCCGACATCGCCGCACAGCAGGCGGTCCATCGGCCAGGGCTGCTCCATATCATGTTTGATCTCCGCCGCGCTGGAAAGCTGGTCCGGCGTTTCATCATAGGCAAAGCGCTGCTCAAAATCTCCCTGCCAGGTATCATCTGGTGGGAAGGCATGACCGTGCGCCCTTTTGCGGCGGGCGTACAGCTCAATCAGTTCCTTGGCCATCTGCTCGGTAGCGGCGCGCACCTTCTTGCGGGTCTTGGTCCACTCGGCCCCGCCCAGGCGGCTGAGCTTGACATTCTCCGAATCCCCCGGCGCGGTGTAGCGGGAAAGCAGGTCCAGCTGGGTGACGGGAACATACAGCACATCTTTTTTATCGTACTCAATGCGCAGGTAGTCTTTGGTAACGCCCTGAACCGCCATGCGCTGGATGCCCGCATATCGGCCAATACCGTGGTTCTGGTGCACCACCAGATCGCCCGGCGTGATCTCGGTCAGGCTGTTCAGGGCATCCTTGGCTTTTTTGCGCTTTTTCTTCTGGGAGCTGGTTTCGCCAAAGGCACGGCCTGTCAGCAAAGCATACTTGGCAAACGGAAATTCGCACCCAGCGGAAAGGTGCCCCGCCAGAACCTGCACCAGCCCGGCAGCGGGGGGTGCTGCAGCATCGGTGGTAACCAGAATGCCTTTATCGCGCAGGTCGCGTGCCAGACCGGCTGCGGCACGGTCGGTGCCGGCCAGCAGGGTAACGGTATAACCGGCATCGCACAGCGGTTTCAAATCCTCCAGCAGCCCGGCGACTTCGCCATTCCAGGCAGGCAGGGCGTGAGCCGGGGCATTGATGATATCTTTCAGCGGCTGATCCGGCATGCTGCGGGCAAAGTTCTCGGCACAGATGGTGCGATAGTGTCCGGTTTTGGACCACAGGTAGCTTGGGTCCGCGTACAGGTTATCCAGCCCAGCGCAGAGGACGCCGTCCAGGATCAGGGATTTCAGTTCCTCGCCCCGGCGGTAGGCGGTCGCGCGGTCGGTTTCCCGGATGGAAGCAGGCTCTTCGGCCACAAGGATCGGGTCGTCAAAATAATCCAGCACGGTGGCGGGATGGGGGTAGCGCACGGCCAGGTATTTGTCCATGTTGACCGGCACGGCACCGCCATCCAGCAGGTCCAGATCGGCGGCCATACAGTCTGCCATGGCGGTTTTCTTTTTGCCGCGCTGCTTGGCCAAAAAGGCCCGAAGCTGCTCGGCGGCATCGGCAGGCTTGCCGAACAGAACTTCCCGCGCGGGGCTCAGGTAAAACTTATCAATGGCATCCTCGCGGCGCTGGGTGGTCAGGTCAAAGGTGTGCAGGGTATCGATCTCATCACCCCAAAATTCCATACGAACCGGCATTTTCTGGTCGGGAGCAAAAATATCCACAATATCGCCGCGCACAGAGAACTGGCCGGGGCCATCCACCTGGGCCCGGCGGGTGTAGCCGGCACCAAACAAGGCGGCCAGCAGGTCATCCCGCAGCAGAGTATCCCCCGCATGGAGGGTGCGGGTGTTGGCGCAGAAATCCTCTTTTGGGGTGGTGAACTGGGTCAGGGCTTCCGCGGGCACAGCCACGGCGCGCAGCCGCCCGCCTACCAGCTCGCCCAGCACAGCCAGGCGGCGGTACTCGTATTCGCGGGCGGTGCCCTCAATGGGGCGCAGCACATAGTCCCGCGCCGGGAACACGGCAGCGGGAATGCCCAGCGTGTTCAGGTCAGCAGCAAAGCGGGTGGCTTCGGCCTCGCCGGGGGTCACGATGCACAGCGGCTTATCCAACTGGCGGCACAGCGCGGCATACACCTGTGCGCGGCCGGATGCGGGCAGCCCAAACAGGGCGCATGCACCTTTGCCGGAAAGCGCGTGGCTCAGTTTTTTGTATTCGGTTGTGGTGGTAAACAATGCGTCAAACATGGTGCCTCCTGCGCTTGCGCATGATAGGGCGGGTGATGTATAATTTTGAGGATACGAGTAATACGAGAGTTTTTGCCCCTTCTTTGAAAAGAAGGAATCGAAAAAGTTCGGCAGAATAAAGAAATTAAATAATGCTGCAATAAGGAGCAGAATATAGAAAGATGACAAAACATAAAAATGTAGCGCTGGATGAGCTGCGTATTCTGGCGGCGCTGATGGTGCTGGGCGTGCATACCGGGCAGAAAGTTGGCCTGGGGGATGCCGCCGCGGTTGGCGCGCAGGGGGTGCAACTGTTTTTTGTGCTCAGCGGGTACCTGGCCGCGGCCAGCCTGAGCCGCCACCCGGAGCCGCTGCCGTATTACCAGCGCCGCATCCGGCGGATCCTGCCGCTGTACTGGCTGGTGCTGGTGCTGCGCTGGCTGTTCGATGCGGTACGCTATCTGGCGGCGGGCGCCAGTGCAGCCCAGCTGTTTGGCCCCGGCGGGCCGTGCGGGCCGGGTTACCTGCGGTACTTTGTATTTTTGCAGATGTGGCTGCCCAGTGATAACTGGATGCTGTGGAACAACCGCAACGTGCTGTGGACGATGAGCGCCTTTGCGTTCTTTTATCTGCTGGCCCCGTGGCTGTACCGGCTGTGCAAACGCTTTTGGGGTGCGCTGGCGTTGCTGGTGGTCTGCCTTGCGGTGAAGGGCAGGATCGGCGGCTTAATTGAAAGCAGTCTGGCGGCTTTCCCGGCAGAAGCCAACATCAGCGAGTTCAGCGCAAAAACGCCGGTCATGACGCTGTACTGCTTTATCCTTGGCATGGCGGCGTTTGCGGCAGTGCGGGAGAACAAGCAGTTTTTATACGGGGCATTCTGCATTCTGCTGGCAGTGCTCACCAACTTCCAGCGGGCGGGGTTCGAGTGCGTGTTTACGGTGCTTGTTCTATTGGCCGTGCAGAACCCGCAGGGCGTTGGCCTGGCGGAAAATCAGAAGTTCGCCCAGGCCGTGGAATTTGTGGGGGCCGGCAGCTTTTGGCTGTACCTGGCCCACCCGCTGGTGCTGGAGCTGCTGCCCAACACCGCGATGGGCGGCGCAGCCGCGTGGCTGTGCTTCGCCGGGGTATATGCCGTCTGCCTGATGGTGTGCTATGCGTTGTATACGCTTTTTGTGCGCCGGTATGAGCAGCGCTTTGCGTAACCATTGTACTATATTTGCAGCAAAACGGCAAAGTGAATTTTGAGAGAAGCGTTGCATGGAACGACAAATGGCGGGCGGCCCAGATGGGCCGCCCGCTTTGGCATTTGTATGATTGGAAAAGCTGTGCTCTTAATCTTGTAGAGAATGTGAGGACGAACATTGTTCGCCCGCGGACGTTGGCCGTATGCAGGGTGGAATATGTGGCAAGACCCGTCATGCGGGACGATGACGAGCATCGTCCCCTACAAATCATTTGCAGCGTTTATCACCATCGGCAAAGTTTTCCACAGTGCGCACACCCCAGCAGGTGTTCCATTAAACCACATCCCGTGTAATGATGGATTGCAAATTTGAAGTGAGAACACTTCCCTTGCGGGCATCTTACATAGAAAACAGGAATGGGCGCACACTGTGCGCCCATGCGGAACGCCTATCCGCGCTCAGTGGTTGAATTTATTCTGCGCTTCGCCCAGCTTGCCGGCCATCAACAGGCGGCAGGCGGCTTCCACGTCGGTGTGGCGGCCGGTCACAAGCTTGGCGTCATCGGGTGGGAACTTGCCCAGCACCCAGTCAGCCAGATCATAATCCGGGCGCGGCTTGGCGCCAACGCCAATGCGGATGCGGTAAAAATCCTCGCCGCCGGTGGAAGCGATAATGCTCTTTAGCCCGTTGTGCCCGCCAGCAGAACCGGAGGGCCGGATGCGGATGTGCCCCGGCTCCTGTGCAATGTCATCGCACAACACAATAATGTGGTTGCGCGGGATCTTGTAAAATGCCGCGGCGGGGGCGATGCTCTGGCCGCTCAGGTTCATGTAGGTCAGCGGCTTTAGCAGCATCACTTTGCGGCCGTCCACCTGGGCAATGCCGTAAAGGCCCTGCCATTTGCTTTTGTTGATCTCGCACCCCCAGGCTTCGGCCAACGCATCCAGCGCGGCAAAACCGGTGTTGTGGCGGGTGCCGTCATATTTCGGCTCCGGGTTGCCCAGACCGGCAATCAGCCAGTCTGCCCCGGAACCACCTCCAAATAGTCCCATAGTAAAAATCCTTATAGTAATTTTGTGATTTTAGTATGCACCAGGGGCAAAGCGTTCCACTGTGTCCCGGATGGTATCCAGGAAGGATTCTGCACCTAAGGTGTTGACCTTGAAAAACACAGCCTGGCTGCCGCCGGATGTGATGGCGGAAAGCCGGATCTGCCCGTCAGCTTCCAGCAGGGTCAGGCTCATGGTAACGCGGCCATTGCCAATGGCACTGTAGCGTTCGTATACCCGCACGGCACAGCGGCCGGTGCTGAAGTTGAAATCACTGGAACCTTCCAGCGTGGCCGAAACACTTTGTTTTACAACAGCGTCCAGCTCGGTCAGGATGGTGGTAAAATCCCCGGTCAGGGTGCGTTCCAAAATGGCCATGGCAGCAATCCTCCTTGCAGCAGGTCAGGGGGCATCAGTCGTTTTTCTTTTCGGCTTCCAGCTTCTGTTTTTTGGCAACGTATTTTTCCAGCTTCTTGGCGCCCCAGGCGGCAACTTCGGCCTGCTTGGCGCGCTCAATGCCCAGGGCACCGTCCGGCACATCGTGGCCGATGGTGGAACCGGCAGCGGTAAAGGCGCGGCTGCCCACCTTGACCGGCGCCACCAGGTTGGTGTTGCAGCCGATGAACGCATAATCGCCGATGGTGGTGCGGTACTTGCCCTCGCCGTCATAGTTGCAGGTTACGGTGCCGCAGCCAAAGTTGCAGTACTTGCCCACATCGGCATCGCCAATGTAAGTCAGGTGGCTGACAGTGTTGCCCTCGGCAAAGTTGGCGTTCTTGGTTTCCACATAAGCGCCCAGGTGCACGCCCTCATCCGTCACGGTGCCGGTGCGCACATGGGTAAAGGGGCCAATCTTGTTGTTGGGGCCCAGATGGCTGTCATAACACTGGCTGGCGTTCACGGTGGAACCGGCCTCAACAATGGTGTTCTCCAATAAGGTATTGGGGCCGATGACGCAGTTTGCCCCGATGACGGTTTTGCCGCGCAGGATGCAGCCCGGCAGGATCACTGCGCCGGGTGCAATCTCAACTTCGGGGTCAATAAAAACCTGGTCGCTGATGAACTCCACACCGTTCTGCAGGTGCTTTTCAAAAGTTTCTTCAAAGGCCGCTTTGGCGGCAAGGTATTTGGCTTTCGCTTCGGACATAAAAATACCCCTTTCTGTTTTGGGCCAAAAGAGTATACGGCCCTACAAAAAAGCCCCGGAACAGGGCTGAAGCCTGCCGGGGCGGGATGAATTGAAAAAAGTGTTGCAGGATGTAATAAAATAATATTTCCCAACTTCTCACCCATTATAATTTACCGCATTTTTGGTCAAATTGCAAGAGCCTGACCCCAAAACTTTGTAAGATTTTCGGCGAAAATATTCGCCATTTATTTAACAATGTACTGGAAATTCCGGGCTGAGTCTGTTATAATGGACTTTGCAAGAGAGAAAATTCTTATTTTGCGGGTGTGCGCGGCACACCGGGAAGAAACCGTAATTTTGTTGGAGGTAACCTATGAGCAAGAAGTTTTTGTATTTGTTCAAAGAGGGCCATGACGCATTTGGCGGCGACCAGACGACCATGAAGAACATTCTGGGCGGCAAGGGCGCTGGTCTGGCAGAAATGACCCATGCCGGCATGCCGGTTCCTCAGGGCTTCACCATCACCACCGAAGCCTGCACCCAGTACTATGCTGACAACCGTGAGATCAACGATGAGATCAAGGCTGACATCTTCAAGTACATGGGAATCCTGGAAGAGCAGACTGGCAAGAAGTTCGGCGATATCGAGAACCCGCTGCTGGTTTCCGTTCGTTCCGGTGCACGTCAGTCTATGCCCGGCATGATGGATACCATCCTGAACCTGGGCCTGAACGACCAGGCTGTTGAAGGTCTGGCAAAGAAGACTTCTAACCCCCGTTTTGCATATGACTGCTACCGCCGCTTCATCCAGATGTACTCTGACGTCGTCATGGAGCTGGGCAAGAGCTTCTTTGAAGAGCGTATCGACGCTATGAAGGAGCGCAAGGGCGTTAAGCAAGATATCGAGCTGGACGCTGAGGACCTGAAGGAACTCGTCAAGGAGTTCAAGGCCATCTACCTGGAGAAGCAGGGCGAAGAGTTCCCGCAGGATCCGAAAGAACAGCTGATCGGCGCTGTCAAGGCCGTCTTCCGTTCTTGGGATAACCCGCGCGCCAACGTTTACCGCAAGATGAACGAAATCCCCTACGAGTGGGGCACTGCTGTCAACGTTCAGCAGATGGCTTTCGGTAACTCCGGCATGCGTTCCGGCACCGGTGTTGCTTTCACCCGTAACCCCGCTACCGGCGAAAAGAAGCTGATGGGCGAGTACCTGATCAATGCTCAGGGCGAAGATGTCGTTGCCGGCATCCGTACTCCTTCCCCGATCAGCAAGCTGCACGAGGAAATGCCTGAGGTTTACGATCAGTTCGTTGAGATCGCAACCCGCCTGGAAAACTACTACAAGGATATGCAGGACATGGAGTTCACCATCGAAGATGGCAAGCTCTTTATGCTGCAGACCCGTAACGGCAAGCGCACCGCACAGGCTGCTCTGCAGATCGCCTGCGACCTCGTTGATGAGGGCGTTATCGATCAGCGCACCGCTGTACTGCGCGTTGAGCCCAAGCAGCTGGATACCCTGCTGCACCCGCAGTTTGACGCTGCTGCCCTGAAGGCTGCTGAAGCAATCGGCAAGGGCCTGGCCGCTTCTCCGGGATCTGCCTGCGGTCGCGTTGTCTTCAGCGCTGAAGATGCTGAAGAGAAGGTCAAGGACGAAGCTTGGAAGAAGGTCGTTCTGGTTCGTCTGGAAACCAGCCCCGAAGATATCGTCGGCATGCAGGTTTCTCAGGGCATCCTGACCGTCCGCGGCGGCATGACCAGCCACGCAGCTGTTGTTGCACGTGGCATGGGTACCTGCTGTGTTTCCGGCTGCGGCAATGATAACGATGTTGCTATCGATTACGATGCAAAGGTTATCACCATTAACGGCCACACCTTCCATGAGGGTGACTGGATGAGCATTGATGGCTCTACCGGCAACATCTACGAAGGCCAGATCGCTACCGTCGCTTCCACCGAGAACGCTAACTTCAAGCGCTTTATGAGCTGGGCTGACGAAGCACGCCAGATGAAGGTTATGACCAACGCCGATAACCCGCGCGATGCACAGAACGCTGTTGATATGGGCGCTGAAGGCATTGGCCTGTGCCGTACCGAGCATATGTTCTTCGCTGAGGATCGTATTGCTGCTGTGCGTGAGATGATCTGCGCACGTACCGTTGAAGAGCGCAAGGTTGCTTTGGCTAAGGTTGAGCCGTTCCAGGAAGCTGACTTTACCGCTATGTACCGCATCATGGGCGATCGTCCGATGACCATCCGTTATCTGGACCCGCCTCTGCATGAGTTCCTGCCCACCAAGGCTGAGGATATCGAAGCCCTGGCAAAGGATATGGGCATGACCACCGAAGAGCTGAACAACGTTGTTGTCAGCCTGCATGAGTTCAACCCCATGATGGGCCATCGTGGCTGCCGTCTGGCCGTTACCTATCCGGAAATTGCCGAGATGCAGACCAATGCTGTGATCAAGGCTGCCATCAAGGTTTCTGCTGAGACCGGCAAGATGATCACCCCGCACATCATGGTGCCCCTGGTTGGCGAAGTGAAGGAGCTGAAGTACGTCAAGGACGTCATCGTCAAGACTGCTGACAAGCTGATCGCTGACGCTGGCGTTGACATGAAGTACCAAGTTGGCACCATGATCGAGATCCCGCGTGCTGCCCTGACCGCAGGTGAGATCGCTAAGGAAGCTGACTTCTTCAGCTTCGGTACCAACGACCTGACCCAGATGACCTTCGGCTTCAGCCGTGACGATGCTGCTAAGTTCCTGACCGCTTACTATGATACCAAGATCTACGAGAGCGATCCGTTCCAGCATCTGGACCAGATCGGCGTTGGCAAGCTGGTTAAGATGGCTGCCCATGACGGCCGCGCAACCAACCCCAACTTGGGTCTGGGCATCTGCGGCGAGCACGGCGGCGACCCCTCCAGCGTTGAGTTCTGCCACAACGTTGGCCTGGATTACGTTTCCTGCTCTCCGTACCGCGTTCCCATCGCACGTCTGGCCGCTGCTCAGGCAGCAATTAAAAATCCACGCGCTTAAGTCACGTAGATTTTTACAATTAAATGTGGATTACGATAAGGCTTGTTCTTATCGAAATTCGCGTGGCTGCGTGCTTTGGCCGAAGCAATGGAAAGACCTGACAGTTAAGGTCGTTCTATAAATCATAGCAAGCCCCTAATCGCTGTACTACAGTGGTTAGGGGCTTTTTTTACGCAAAAATGCCCTTTGGGTACATTTTCAGCAAAAAGTATACGATTTTTGGGTACATTTTTGGGGTCAAATCGGGGTACTTAAGAGCTATCAAAAAACCGCAGGAGTACGCAGCATGACGAGGAAAACATCGCCTGCTTACAGAGCAAGCAAAGAGGAAACTATTCCAATAAATAAGTTGCATCCCTTTTCTAATCATCCGTTCCATATCCGCCATGATCTGGAATTCAGTGAATTGGTAGACAGCATTTCAGAGAGCGGCATCATTACGCCCATCATCGTCAGACCAAAGGTTGGTGTCGGCTATGAAGTGATAAGCGGACATCGCAGGTGGGAGGCTTGTAAAGAACTCGGCATCGAAAGCATCCCTGCCAGAGTGGAATACATAGACGATGACGAAGCCACGATTCTGATGGTCAACAGCAATATCCAGCGTGAGCATGTGCTGCCAAGTGAGAAGGCGTTTGCTTATAAAATGCGCATGGAAGCGTTGAAACATCAAGGACGAGCAACTTTGGGACAAGTTGTCCCAAAGTTAAAGTACAATAGGTCGGAAGCGGTAATTGGCGAAGAAGTAGGGGAAAGCTACAAGCAAGTACAACGCTATATTCGATTGACCTATCTGATTCCATCTATTTTGCAAATGGTCGATGACGGTCGCATTGCATTCAACCCAGCGGTCGAAATCTCCTATATGACAGGGGAACATCAGACATGGCTCAAAGAAGAAATGGAGATGTGTGATGCTACACCGTCTTTGGTTCAGTCCCGAACACTAAAAGACATGAGCCGAAATGGAACGCTGACGGAGAATTACCTGCATACCCTACTGACAGAAGAAAAGCCGAACCAACGGCAAAAGTTCTTTCTGAATCAGTCTGATGTGCAGCAGTACTTCCCATCCAACTATACACCGCAGCAGATGCAGAATGTCATCATTTCGCTGCTGCGGAATTGGGAGCACAAGCGCTCCAGCCGCCAGCGCCCACAGCGTGAGGACGAACTGGAAAGATAAATAAAAAGTACAATATGTAATAGCTTACGAAATGTAGTTTTGTGGGCCTTCTTAGCTGCACCCATTTTTAGGCAGGAGAAGTGAGATGCAATACGAATATTTTTACGGCGCTCAAGCCGAGCAGTTCTCTTTTTACCGCATACCCAAAGCGCTATTTACAGAGCCGAACTTCAGGGAGCTGTCCACCGATGCCAAGGTACTGTATGGGATTCTGCTGGATCGAATGAGTTTGTCGCTGAAAAATCAATGGATAGATGCACAGAACAAGGTTTACATTATCTTCACCGTGGATGAAATCATGGATGCACTGAACTGTGCCAACCAGAAAGCCACGCGCCTGATGGTGGAACTGGAAAAGCAGGCAGGACTTATCGAGCGCAAGCGACAGGGGCTTGGTAGACCGAATTTGATTTATGTAAAAAACTTCGCAGCAACGATAAATGACAAGAGCTGTGAAAAAGGTGATTCTTGATATGTGATTTTCACACTTCTGGATTCTTGAAAATCACACGAAACTAATACTGATAATAATTAGACTGATTATAGTGATACTGAGAATATAAATTACAGTTAGGAAAACAGAATAGGTGGTAGAGTATGCCCGGTGTAACAGAGCAGGAAATCGCCCAAGCGAAGCAGATGAATCTGTATCAATATATGCAGCTGTGCGAGCCGGACAACTTCAAACCGGAAGGACCCGGACAATTCCGCCACAAAGGGCACAGTTCGTTGACCTTTGCAGAGGATGGTTCGTGGACGTACTTCAAAACGAAAGCTACCGGCCGCACAGCGCTGAACTATCTCATAGCGGTCGAGGGCGTTTCGTTTGTAGAAGCGGTGCGTGAAATCAATCGGATACAGGGCGGTGTCCGTCCTTCTTTCCAACCTGTAAAAACGCCCCCACACCCTGCCGAGAAGAAACCGGCGAAGGAATTCAAGCTGCCGAGACCTGACAAAAACAACTACGCAGCTACTGCCTATTTGCGCAAGCGCTGCATCCACCCCAATGTTCTGACGGTCTGTAAGCAAAAGAAAATCCTGTATCAGGCGAGCTTCAAGGATCATCCGAATTGCGTATTTGTCGGACGCGATGGAAACGGTGAACCCAAAGGTGGCAGCTTGCGCGGTTGTTCGCAAATCCAGTTTCGCCGCGATATTCCCGGTAGCAAGAAGATATATCCGTTCTACATCGAAGCTGCTGCCGCTGCCGACACGGTGGAAGTGTACGAAGCGCCCATAGATGCCATGTCGGGTGCCTCGCTGAAAATTATGCAGCACACTGGAAATTGGCGCGGCATTCACTATCTGGCGCTGGGCGGTACGGATTACGCTGCACTGGATGCGTTTCTTACATACTACCCGAACATAACCCATATTGTCCTGTGCCTTGATAATGACGAAGCCGGTAGAACCAGAACGCAGGACATTATCAAGCACTTGGAGGGCAGCGGCAAAACCGTGGAAGATCGTCCGCCGCCTATCGGCAAGGACTATAACGACACGTTGGTGCAGGTCACGCAGGAATACCAAAAGCACTGTATCAGCTTGGATGATATTTTGGAGGAAACCAGATGAAAACTATTGCTATCGCAAACCAGAAGGGCGGTACGGGCAAAACGACTACCGCGTATAACTTGGGCATTGCCCTTACCCAGCAAGGCTACCGCGTACTCATGGTGGACTTTGACCCGCAGGGCAATCTGTCCTGCTACTGCGGTATCCCGCCTGAGCAGGACCTTGAACAGACAATCACAGAGCTTCTGATGAAGGTTGCCTATGAAAAGCCCCTCTCCCACAGAGAGTGCGTTTATCAGAGCAAGCGCACGGATGATTCTGCACCACAGGTGGATTTCATTCCGTCCAATCTCCGGCTGGCCAGCTTTGAGCTGGCAATGGGCACCATGATGTGCCGCGAGGTGCTGCTGAAAACTTGTCTGGAGCAGTACAGCAGCCAGTATGATTACTGCATCATTGATTGCTCCCCCTCCGTGGGGCTTCTGCTGACAAACGCGCTGTCCGCTGCCAACGAGGTCATCATCCCGATGCAGGCGCAGCCGTTCTCGGTGGTTGGTATGTCGCAGCTGACAAATTCGATTTCCAGCGTGCAACGCAAAATCAACCCCGGACTACATATCAGGGGCGTTTTGCTGACGATGACCCAGCATACAAAGGTCTCGGAACATTATGCTCATGATGTCCGCGCCAAGTATGGGAGAACGCTCCATGTATTTACTACGGAGATCCCCTATAACGTCAAAGTGCAGGAAAGTCAGGCGTTTGCAGCACCCACTATCCTGTACGAACCCAAAAGCAGCAGCGCAAGAGCATACGTTGATTTTACGCAGGAGGTATTAGGTCATGGCCGCGAAGAACAAGTTTATGAACGCGATGAAGATGCCCGCGATCGCTGATATGTTTTCCTCAGAGGCTGACCGCCAACGAGAAAGCGGCGACCTTGTTACGGAAGTGCCGCTTTCCGAGCTGCATCCTTTCGTCAATCACCCTTTCGAGGTGCGTGACGATGAAGATATGCAGAAGTTGGTGGACAGCATCAAGGAAAACGGCGTACTTACAAACCTGACCGTGCGCCCCCGCGCCGAGGGTGGCTATGAAATCATCTCCGGGCATCGGCGCTTTCATGCAGCGCAGCTTGCAGGGCTGGATAAAATCAAGGTGCAGGTGCGGGATGTTGATGACGACCAAGCCATCATCGACATGGTGGATGCCAATATCCAGCGAGAACATATCAGCCCGATGGAAAAGGCGCGAGCGCTGAAAATGAAAAATGATGCCATTAAGCGTTCCATCGGGAGACCAAGTCAGAAATGTTGTCAAGTTGACAACGTTTCTGGTAAAGGAAGAACATCAGATTCAATCGCTGCGGATGCTGGTGATAGCGTTAAACAGGTTTATCGCTATATTCGTCTCAACGAGCTAATCCCAGAACTCCAGAAAAAGGTCGATTCCAACACCCTGAAATTCAACCCCGCTGTTGAACTTTCCTACCTGACCCCAGACGAGCAGCAGAGTTTCCTCGATTATACAACGCAGTTGCTGATGGAAAAATCAATGCCGCAGACTGCATCGGCAATATTGTGCTGGATGAAAGTGCTAACTTGTACAAGGGCGAACTGAATGAGTGGTTTTATGCCCCCGATGAACTGACTGTCACTTTTACTGTTGTAACTGGCGAGGGTGATGATGCGGTTTCCGATGATTACGAGGTTACTTTCTCCAATGCAACCGCTATACCTTGGTGTCCCGGAGAGTTGAACGATGGGCAGTACGGTCACTACGATCTCGACTGCACGATTTATCTGACAGGCTATGACCGCTACACAGACCCGGAAACGCAGGCCCCAAACGGTGCGGACGGCGGAACCGGAAATCTGGAAGCGCTGGCAGAAAGTTGTGATGCAGGAACTTTGACCCGGACAATCATTAAGCAGGATCAGTACGGTAATGAGTATGCCGGTAATGCGGTATCCGCCCGATATACAAAAACGATCACGCTGCCCAACGGTGCGAGAGGATTTCAGGGGTGGTATAAGGATGGTGAAGATGCTTATGGAAATGTGGAATGGGCATCGCTTCTGTATCGCATGGACTGGGAAGAACTGTATGGGATTGTGGACGGCATAAAATGCCGCGCCACCGGCAGTGGCATGACCGAGGAAGAACTGCGGCAGCTATTTGCCAGCCTGAATATCGACGCCACGACCGCACGCGGTCAGGTGGTCGCCTTTGCGTTAAGCTGCCAAGGAAAGTTTGTCTATGCCCAGCCATCTTCGCTGCGCGGCGGGCCGGGCAATCCAAGCGTGGGCATCAATCTGGATTGTTCGAGCTTTGTCCAATATTGCTATTGGGCGCAGAACCTGCCTTTTTCCGCAGGCAGCACAGCCGCCTATCGGAACGCAGCAGACCTAGTAAGTATTTCCCCGTCTGAAGTCCAGCCGGGAGATTTGCGCGTGGTATATGCCTCTGGCGGCGAACAGGGGCACGTTCAGATGGCGCTGGGTGGTGATGCGTGGATCGAGTGCTGCTATGGCTATGGCGTTGCAGTGAATATGTCCAACGCATGGATGGAGAGCAGACCATGCTATTATTTCCGGTATGCGGGAATCTGAGAGGTGTTTTTTATGAGAAAATTTCTCACATTACTTTTTGCGCTTTTACTTTGTACAGCAACAAAAGTCTATGCAGAAGATGCTGCTACTGTAACGGTGGCGGTCAATGATTTGCCGCAAAAATTGCAGAACCGCACTGTGATTGTCACACTTGGCAATGGCCCATCTGATACAGAATCAACAGTTATTGTTCTGGATGGGCTGAACAACTACACGGCAACGGTGACGGTTGCACCGTCAGAATATTACTGCGCTGCTGCTGTGCAGTATGATGCCTTGGGCGATTATCCCTTACAGGAAATTAACCAGACGACATTTTTGCAAGCAGAAGGCGGGAACCAGTACGACCTGATTTATACCTTGGCAGGCAGCAGCTGGTATGAGAGCGTGACCGGCCAGCAACGGCACTACACATTGCAACCGCTGGAAACGCCACCAGAGAACTATGAGCCAAAACCGGCGCAAGTAGGAGCATACCTGACCGCACCAGTTGGCTTTTCCCAACACGTGATAGTTTACTTGCAGAATTTGTACACTGATGATGTCTATGATTTGGAGCTTTATGAATCGAATTGGTTAGCCGCTGTTGAACCAAATGCACTGAGCGGAAAATATGCGTTTCTTTCCGCTTGTGTTGTTGGCGATGCAGAAAACCGTTACCAATTCAGCTGTGAACAGAACGAACTTTCCACGGAAACCGGTGCGGATTTTCACTTAACGGTGACGGACACTGCCAGTCCAGACCGCGAGATGAACACGCCAAGCCGAGATCAAAACAGCACGGTGCAGGCGGCGAACAGTTTCAACAACAGAAATACGGATGCACCGCAGCAGCCGACCGCAGTGCCAGAGATTGCTTCCCAACCTGTAAAGCAGCAGAAGAAGCAGCTTGATCAGTTTTCCTTGCTGCTGGACTTCATGCCGGTGGTGCTTGTGGGGGCGGTGCTCTTTGCAGTGTGCCGCAAGCATCGCCGTTGAGACCCGCAGGGGTAACCGGAGCGTGAGCGACGGTTAGCAAGCATTGCATCTGTATATACACAGATGCGCTCAGGGACACCCTGAAACCCGTTTTGGGGAATATTCCCCATGCCCTTTTGACGAGAAATGGACCGGATAGATGAAAAAGAACAGAGAACGACCGATCAGCAAACTGCTCTTTTTTTCGGAAGAAGAGCTTCAAATTATCCAGAAAAAGATGCAGGAAGCCGGGATGACAAACTTCTCCGCTTATTGCCGGGAACAGCTGGTTAAGGGCGAAGTGCGTCATTACGATTTTCAGGTGCTTAAAGAGCAGGCGGCTTATATTGGGCGAATCGCCGGCAGCATAAACCAAATTGCAAAACGCTGCAATGAAAATAAGTCGATTCACACCAATGATGTAGAGCAGTTGCGCCGGGAATTTCTGGCGCTGAAAGCAGACTATCTGGAACGTGTGGTTAAGCTGTTGAGAAAAATTTATTGAATAGGAGAATGACGATATGAATCAAAATGAAGAAATCCGTGTGTTGTATGTGCAGCCGGGTAAGTACCCAGAGGAAATCAAGATACCTAATACGCTAGAAACTTTTCAAAAATATGTTTGTGGGAGTATAGAAAGCGTAAGATTGGACAGGGATGCCTATATCATCTGTAATGATGAAGGAAAGCTGCTTCCATTACCACCGAACCGCTTATATGGTCCAACGGATTTCTTCGCAGGTCCGTTTCTGATATGCGGAGACGGTGGCGAAGATCTGATAAGTTTGACGGATAGTCAAATTACAAAATATGAGAAAAAATATCACTCACCCCTGATTTTCCTTGAGCTATATCCGAAGCCGATTACTCTCAAATGTACGCCAGAATTGTATGCTAAATGCATGGGAGAGGAACATCAGCATGATACACAAGAAAATGAACATGATGAGAGATAAGTCCATTTGTATGGAAAATCGTGAAAATGGGCTTTGCTCTTATTGAAAAGCATGATATACTATTCTTACATTGTACTGATGTAAGGAGAGCAGCGATGGCAGGCACAGAACGGTATGTTCGTAACAGCACAGCAGATTTTCTTGTGTTCACGAAAGATTCAGAGACAGATGGCATAGAAGTTCGCGTTCAGGATCACGAGGTTTGGCTGACGCAAAAAGGCATCGGACAACTGTTTGATGTTGACCGCAGTGTTGTTGCCAAACATCTGCGGAATATTTTTGCGGAAAATGAATTATCCGAAAGTACAACTTGTGCAAAATTTGCACAAGTTGCAGATAATGGCAAGACCTATCACTACAAATTCTACTCCCTGCCCGCCATTATTGCTGTTGGCTACCGCACCAATTCCACCCGTGCCACACAATTCCGTCAATGGGCAACCAAAGTGCTGGATACATTTACCCGGCAGGGATATGTTCTGGATAAGGATCGGCTTATTAATGGGCAAATCTTTGATGAAGATTACTTCGACCATTTGGTTTCCGAAATACAGGAAATCCGCGCCAGCGAGCGCCGCTTTTACCAGAAAATTACGGATATTTATGCTACTGCCGTAGATTACTCGGTAGACAGCAAAACGACCAAAGACTTTTTTGCAACCGTTCAGAATAAAATGCACTACGCTGTTCACGGCAGTACTGCCGCAGAGGTCATTGTGCAACGGGCAGACCACACAAAAGACCACATGGGGTTGACCTCATGGAAGAATGCCCCAAACGGGAAGATAGTCAAAGCCGATGTTTCTGTTGCAAAGAACTATTTGCAGCAAGATGAGTTACAAGAACTGAATGAGATTGTAACAATGTACCTTGATTATGCAACGCGCCAAGCACGGCGGCATATTCCTATGACGATGCAGGACTGGGCAGAGAAACTGGACGCTTTCCTGCAATTCAACGATGCCGAAATTCTAAAAGATAAAGGAAAGGTTACAGCAGCAATCGCAAAGGCTTTCGCAGAAAGTGAATTTGAAAAGTACCGCGTTATACAGGACAGGCAGTACCAAAGCGATTTTGACCGCCTTATGATGGAGGCGGAATCAACAAAACAATAATTACAGGCAGATGCCCTATGTGAGATTCATTTCACATAGGGCATTTTTCTTTTAGGGAGCTTCTATGGCTATAACAAAAATCCACGCGATAAAATCTACTCTCGGCAAGGCACTGGCTTATATTGAAAACCCGGACAAGACCGATGGACAGATGCTGGTATCGGGTTACAACTGTGAACCGCAGACGGCTTCAATCGACTTTGAAATGACTGCGGTACTTGCACACAAGGCACGAAATCTGAAAAGAAAGCGTTCCACAAATCTTGCCTATCACCTGATACAGTCTTTTTCTCCAGAAGATGCTGTCACGCCTGAGCAGGCACATGAGCTGGGGAAGAAACTGGCATTTGAATACACAGGCGGCAAGTACGAGTATGTGGTGGCGACCCACATTGATAAAGGTCATATCCATAACCACATCATGCTCAATGCAGTTTCCTTTTACGACTATAAGACACTGAGGACGGTGCCTTACCGCACGGCACGTCAGATACGGGATATTTCCGATCGCTTGTGCATGGAAGCGCATACACCTTCATAAAGCTCAATATTTCCCATATTTACGAACTTTTCCGTTACATAAATCCATGCATCCACATATACTTTCATGACAAATTGGTGCGGAATTGGTGCGGAGTGTGGGAAGCAACATTCGGGAAGCGGGTTCATCACGACAGATTATTTGTTAAAAATGAAAGCTGTAAGGAGATCAACACCGTGAGCCATTTACTATCCTGTGAGTTCAATATTGACACCGCTTGCGTCGAGCTAAAATATGCCGATGGCAGCATGATTTCCATTGATACCATCGCCTTAGAGAATGAAGTGGCCGACAATATGTATGAACGCTCTGAGCTGGACTGGCTGATTTATAATGCTCCGGCTGAGTATGCAGATTTGGTGCTGAACGGCGATCCCGTGAAGTATCTGAAAACCGTGACTGTATACAAGCCATTTGAAAATTAACAGATGAAACAAGGCGGGTAAGCACACAAAAATGCTTACCCGTCATTTTTATTGTCTCTGTACAAGATAATTACAGGTTTTTATTTGCTGTTTACACAGGAACAATATCAGCTCTTCTCATTATTCATATCCATTGTACTGTATTTCTTCTCTTGACACGAGAAGAGGCCACCTTTAGGTGACCTCTTCCGAGAGCCCTTTAGAAGGAAAACACTTCTGCGGCTTCTGTTTAAAAAAGTCTTTTCTGAATGGCCTCGGTAATAGTCTGCTCCTCCAGACTCCTGCGGGTCAGAAGTCCAGAAATCCAGCATACCCCCATTACTAAAACAACTGCCAGGACAATGCTGCCCACTGGCAGACAGAAGGGAAGTTGGAATGCTCGTCGGATAGCATAGTATTCCAGGGCCAACACGCCCATTCCAAAAGGTAAACTCCAGCACAGCGCTTTGATTCCGTAGAAAAGACTTTCCAGCCAAATCATCTTACGGAAATCCACGGGTGTGATTCCTACGCTGCGGAGAATTCCATATTCCCGGGCACGCAGTTCCATTCCCGTAGAGAGGCTATTGTGAATATTGGCCATACATACCAGACATAGCAGCAGAACAAACCCGGTACATAAGATTTGTAGAAGCATTCCAAACCGCTGAAGGCCACCCATGGCAAGGGAATTGTAGTTTGCACTGATCACCCCTTGGGGCAGGCCATAGCTGTTGTTTAGGGACCATTCCTCCAATCCGCTGGTTAGGGCGGAAATACTTTCAGGGTGAATGTACTGCACCTGCCAGTAGTATGCACCGCTTCTGCCCAGGTCTGCCTGCCGATTCAGGAATGCTTGGAATACACTGCGACTGGTCACCAACTGTAAAGTAAGGCTTTCCACGGTGTTGGAGGTGACCGTGTTTCCGGAATAAGGGAAATCCTCCGCCAGTGCTGCTACGTGCCAAGTGTCTGCAAACCCGTTCTCTTGTGCAAACTCCATAGAAAATCCAGGTTGTAGATTCAGAGCATTTTTCAGCTGAGTGTAGCTGCCTGCATTATACAGATAGGTGCTGGTGATCATAACACAATCCAGATAATCCGAATTCAAGGAAACTTCCTTGCCTGCCCAGTCGGAAAACTCCTGGTCATCCATGACCAGCAAGGTGGGATAGACGGTGACATTTTGGCCGTCCTCAGAAGTATAATCCTGTTCATCTAAGAGACCGCTCTGGTTTTGAAACCATTTTATTGCGTCTTGGCTCATATCCGCCCAATTCAAAGTGAAGCTGCCCATCTCTCCAGCCTGCAAACCTCCGACCAACCGTACTTCCCCTGTTCCAGCCAGAGCTTTCAGATCATCCGTATAGGTAGCGGTATCCAAGGAAGGATCGTTGAAGGTGATGGTCGCCGTTGCTAAGGGACTGTCTGTCCCGTAACGCACTCCCATGGCACGGTCCACATAATAAGAAAGTCCGGTGCCAGCCAGCAGCATAATTACGCTGAGCGCCAGGGAAAATACAATTGCTCGATACCGTCCCCGGTTTCGCTTACAATTTTTGAGGGCCAAAATTCCAGGAAAGCCGAAAATCTTTCCAGTCAGTTTTCCTGTTTTTACATCATTGGAATGAAATTGAACCTGACCTTCTCCTTGGATGGCATCCATGGGCGTGATCCTGCCGGCTTTCAAGGCCGGTTGCAGTGCACTGAATGCCAGAGTCAAGGCTGCCAGCAGGGCTGCAGCGGCCAGGGGAAGAGGCCGTACCGAAAGATAAAGAGGCTGAGAAAATTGAAACAGTTCCTGTACCTGACTATTCAGGAAAACCAGTGTAATCGCCATTCCTCCACAGCCTGCAATCAGGCCCAAAGGGATGCCAATCAATCCCAGAATAAAGGCTTCATACAAGACGGACTGCCGCTTCTGCGCCCGGGTAGCCCCCACACTGGCCAACATTCCCAGCATTTGTGTGCGCTCCGTCATACTGATGGCAAAGGCGTTTCGAGCCAGAGACACAGCATCCACCAGAATAATGAGAAGTGTTACCGCCATCAAACCGTAAAAGGCAGGCAATAGAAGGCTGCCCGGATAATCTATGCCATAATAAAGCAAGAGCTGCCGGTTTAGATCGATGGTCCCCACGCCTCCAGCATCGACAGGCAAGTCTGCCTGCCATTCCTGGATACTTTCCAGCAGGTCATACAGTTCTCGCCCCAGCGAACTGACAGTATAATAAGCGCACCACAATCCATCCGGGGGGATCTGATCCTCCAGAACTGTAAAGCATGGTTCCCAGGCGAACACATTTTGATCATCAAAACCGCCTGGGTCCACAATAGCTGTAATCGTGAACTGTTTTTCCCCCACAGAACGGAGCATATAGCTGTCCGATAATCCCATGATTCCCGGGCCGCTGGTTTGCCGATAGATCATTTCCCCTGCGGAATCCACCCCTTGTGGGGTCCATACTCGTAACAAATCCAAAGAGACTTGGTCTCCAATCTTCCAACCGGTCTTTTTGGCGAGAGTCTGAGAAATGGCCAGTTCGTTCTCTGTGGAAGGAAGATTTCCTTCCAGACACTCTACCCTCAAAAGCTGGTAAAATGACTGGTTTACTCCATAGAGAGCGGCCCCCCACCTATTGCTGTCGTCCAAGGGAGACACTCCCCAACTGGCTGCCAGGCCCAGTTGGTCAATCCTGTCATCCTGGGACAGATTTTCTACCACCTGTTCTCCAGTCTCAAAGGCTCTGCCATGCCAGGTGCCGTTGTCCTGTGCTGCCTGTCGGTACAGAAGATTCAAAAAGGAATCAGCCCCCGCAAAAACTGCCGTGAGCATGGTCACCGATAAAACCACACCCACCAGAGTCACAAGAGTACGACGGGGATTAGCCCGCATCTGAGCGAGAGTCAAAGTGTGCACAATATTTTTCATGGCCGCACCGCCTCGTCCTGAGCAATATGCCCATCCTCCACAGTAATGAGTCGGTCTGCCTGACAGGCAATCCGTTCATCGTGGGTAATGACCAATAATGTCTGACCTTTTTTCTCATGAAAATAACGCAGCAAAGCCATCACTTCAGCACTGTTTTTGCTGTCCAGGTTGCCGGTAGGCTCATCTGCCAACAGAAGGGCAGGGCTGGTAATCAGGGCCCGGCCAATGCTGACCCTCTGCTGCTGACCGCCGGAAAGCTGATGGGGCAGATGGTTCATCCGATCCTGGATGCCCAGAATTTGGGCCAGCTGTTCCAACTGGTTTTTGTTGACATTGCGTCCATCCAACAGCAAAGGTAAGGTCAGGTTTTCCCGTACATTGAGCACAGGAAGTAGATTGTAAAACTGATACACCAGACCTATCTGGCGCCGTCGAAAAATGGCCAGTGCGTTCTCGTCCAATTTGTAAAGATCGGTGCCCTGTAACCATACATGTCCGGCTGTGGGCTTGTCCACCCCTCCAAGCAGGTGCATGAGGGTGCTTTTTCCACTGCCAGACGGGCCCATAATGGCGACAAACTCCCCTTTTTCTACGGAGAATGACACATCATCCAGTGCCTTTACTTGGGCAGGACCTTCCCCATAATAACGGCTAAGGTGTTCCACACGCAGTAATTCCATATTTCCCTCCTGGTATCAAGACTGGGCAACGCCTTTGTTGCCCCCACATCTTGAGTATACTGGCTGTTTCTTTCCTCTTGATGACTGTCTGGGTGACAGTTTTGTCACAAACTACCGGGATGTATGGGCAATTTGAGGATAAAACGAGCACCAGGGCCTGGGGTCTGATTTTCTGCCACCACACTGCCGCCTTGAGCTCGAACTAATTCTGCCGCCAAAGCCAAGCCGATACCAGCGCTACCCGGAGCGGCATTACTGCCACGATAAAATCTCCGAAACAAATAGGGCATATCCAATTCCGGGATACCGGGGCCATTATCTTCCACTGTGATCCAAAGATTCAGTACATCCTTGCTCACGGAAATTTTTACCAAGCCTCCTTCCGGGGAATGCTCAGAAGCGTTTTTCACCAGGTTGGTTACAGCCTCTGCGGTCCATTTTTCATCCCCTTCCCACAGGAGGTCTTGAGGACACTCCACTTTTAAAGTCTGGCCACGCAGTTCCAGGGCCACCCTTACCGGAGCAGTAGCTCTATCCAGCAAAGATGGTAGTGAAACGGTTTTTCGTTCCAGTTCCAGGCACCCGGCATCCAACCGGGACAAGGTCAAAAGTCTCTCCAGTAACCATTGCATTCGTTCCAGCTGTGCAGTAAGCTGCCCGGTAAATTCCTGGCGCTTTTCCAGCGGTAGGTCTGGTCGTGCCAGCAAGTCCGCCATAACCAGCATTCCGGTAAGAGGGGTGCGCAGTTGATGGGAAATATTGTCCAGAAGCTGCTGCAAAAATTCCTTGTCATGAGCCAGCTGGGCACTTTGCTGACGAAGGGTAACGGTAATCTTGTGCAGATCGTTCTTCAGAAGGCTCAGTTCTCCTTCCCGATTGTCACGAATATCCAGAAGTTCCCCGCCTGCATATACCGAAGCCAGGTATTCTCCTAATTCCTGCAGCTTTTTATACCGGCTCCATGTTGTGCTCATCCAGAGCAGTGTGGTGAGAAGAACGGATCCGCTCCCTGTCAGTGCTGCCCAGGGGCCACCCAAAAAGCCACAGAGCAGCCCCGAAACAAAAGTCAGAGCCATGCTGAGGGCGATAGGCAGATATAATTCCTTATTTCTTGTCATGGCCATCTACCTCCAGCCGATAGCCCATTCCACGCACAGTGGAAATGAGAGGGTGTCCTGGCATTTCCAGCTTGTCACGCAGTCGCTTGATATACACAGACAGCGTTATATTCGGCTTACCTATCTGATTCCATCTATTCTGCAAATGGTCGATGACGGTCGCATCGCATTCAACCCAGCGGTCGAAATCTCCTATATGACAGAGGAACACCAGACATGGCTCAAAGAAGAAATGGATATGTGTAATGCTACACCGTCTTTGGTTCAGTCTCGGACGCTAAAGGATATGAGCCGAAATGGAACGCTGACGGAGAACTACTTGCATACCCTACTGACAGAAGAAAAGCCGAACCAGCGACAGAAGTTCTTCTTAAATCAGTCGGATGTGCAGCAATACTTCCCATCCAGCTATACACCGCAGCAGATGCAAAATGTCATCATATCACTGCTGCGGAATTGGGAGCATAAGCGGTCTAGCCGCCAGCGTCCACAACACGAAGAAGAACTGGAAAGATAAGAAAAATACAATATGTAATAGCTTACAAAATGTAGTTTTGTGGGTTTTCTTAAATGCACCCATTTTTAGGCAGGAGAAGTGAGATGCAATACGAATATTTTTACGGCGCTCAAGCCGAGCAGTTCTCTTTTTACCGCATACCCAAAGCGCTATTTACAGAGCCGAACTTCAGGGAGCTGTCCACCGATGCCAAGGTACTGTATGGGATTCTGCTGGATCGAATGAGTTTGTCGCTGAAAAATCAATGGATAGATGCACAGAACAAGGTTTACATTATCTTCACCGTGGATGAAATCATGGATGCACTGAACTGTGCCAACCAGAAAGCCACGCGCCTGATGGTGGAACTGGAAAAGCAGGCAGGACTTATCGAGCGCAAGCGACAGGGGCTTGGTAGACCGAATTTGATTTATGTAAAAAACTTCGCAGCAACGATAAATGGCAAGAGCTGTGAAAAAGCGGATTCTTGAAATGTGAATTTCACAGTTCTGGATTCTTGAAAATCACACGGAAATAAGACTGATAGTAACTAGACTGATACTAACGATACTGAAAATAGAAATACTTGTTGGAAAATTGAATAGGGGTGCTGACCATGCCGGGCGTAACGGAACGGGAAATCGCGCAAGCCAAGCAGATGAATTTGTACCAGTACATGCAGCTGTGTGAGCCGGATAACTTCAAGCCGGAAGGCACGGGGCAGTTTCGGCACAAGGGACACAGTTCGCTGAGCTTTGCGGAGAACGGCACATGGACGTACTTCAAGACGCACGCCACCGGACGCACCGCCGTGGACTACCTCATCAAAGTGGAGGGCGTTCCTTTTGTGGAAGCCGTGCGGCAGATCAACCGCATCCAGGGCGGCGTCATTCCGTCTTTCCAACCGGTACAAGCGCCGACCCCGCCGGTTCAGCCCAAGCCGCCGCGGAAGTTCAAGCTGCCGCAGCCGGACCCCAACAGTTATGCCGCCACCGCCTATCTGCGCAAGCGATGCATCCACCCCAATGTGCTGTCGTTCTGCAAGCAGAAGGGGATATTCTACCAGACCAGCATCAAAAATCACCCCAACTGCGTGTTTGTCGGGCGCGATGGGGAAGGGCAAGCCAAGGGCGGCAGTCTGCGCAGCTGCGGTGCGCAGCAGTTTCGGCGCGATATTCCCGGCAGCAGGAAAATCTACCCATTCTACATCGAGGCTGCCGCAGAGACCGACATGGTGGAGGTCTACGAAGCACCGATTGACGCCATGTCGGGGGCATCCCTGCGCATATTGCAACACGACGGCAACTGGCACAGCGTCCATTATCTGGCGCTGGGCGGCACAGGGTACGCGGCACTGGACGCCTATTTGACCTATTTCCCGAACATTCAGCGCGTTGTCTTATGCCTTGACAATGACGAGGCGGGCAGAAGCTGCTTTCGCAGGTAGTTGTATTGCTGATGCAAGACGATTTGAAGGTAGTCTAATGAAATTTCCCGTTGGGGCGTATTACATCCCCAGTAATTTCTGGGCGCTATTGGTGACGGATTGGTAAGTGTCCGAGGGGGATTCCCCCGTCTCCCTTAATTAAAGATATTGTTGGGTAAAAAAGAAAGGTCAGTCGATTT
>ERZ779861.1481-NODE-1481-length-26114-cov-3.184313_pt1 | contig 26114 bp, 23 predicted proteins | sample MGYA00511558_ERZ779861 | MGnify/ENA primary metagenome ERZ779861 (study PRJEB29588, sample SAMEA2163432) | human gut metagenome | biome: human gut; feature: human-associated habitat; material: faeces | place: Denmark | collected 2008/2010 ...
CTGCCATATTCATGCACAAGCTCGAGTTTGTCCTCGGAAATGCCGTAATGCTTTTCTATAGCCTTCAAGAGCAGAGAGCGCGATGTACAGCCCGTGGAGCTTGTGTAATACAGTACGATATTGTCCATGATTACTCCGAATTATTTTGTGATATTTATTAATACCATGATATCACAACAAGAGAAAAAAATCAAATAAAATTTATTATTAAAAAATATGCACTTTACTTTACGAAAAAAATGCGTTATAATAAAAGAAAAACTTTTCAGGAGGAATTATGTTGAAGGACGAAAGAAGAGACGCCGCGAAGGATTACCTTTTTGAGGCTATACTCTCACTTGAAACTATAGAAGACTGCTACAACTTTTTTGAGGATTTATGTACGATAAAAGAGCTTGAAGAGATGGCTAAGCGTATGTGCGGTGCGAAAATGCTCGATACCTGCAAAGTATATACCGAGATTTCCGACAACACCGGACTCAGCACCGCTACCATAAGCCGCATAAACCGCTGTCTCAAATACGGCAACGGAGGCTACCGCGAGATTATCAGACGTCTCGACAGGCGTGGAATCAGACTGCCCGAAGACGACTCTAAGTTTAATTTCTGAGAGGCGCGGATATGGCAGAAGAATTTTCACTGAGCGGATATTCCATTCTCGCGCTGGTTTACGATAAGCTGAACGACACGGTCGACTATTCTCTCTGGGCAGATTACATCGAGGAATGCTTTAAAAAGTTTTCGCCAGAAAAGGAAATTAAGTCCGTCCTTGAGCTTGGCTGCGGTACGGGAAGCATGACGCTTGAGCTTGCACGCCGCGGATACGATATGACAGCGCTCGATATTTCCGAGGAAATGCTGTCTGTAGCTGAAAACCGTGTGAGAGAGGCAGGACTGAAGGATGTTTTGTTCGTTGAGAGCGATATGTGCGGCTTTGAGCTTTACGGAACGGTTGACGCGGTGATATGTTGCCTTGACGGAATAAATCACCTGCTTTCCCGTGAGGAGCTGCTTGAATGCTTTGCTCTTGTCAATAATTATCTTGAGGACGGGGGAGTGTTTGTATTTGACGTCAATACTCCGCACAAATTCAAAACCGACTACGCAGACCGCGACTATGTTTTAGAGGATGACGGCGTTATGTGCTGCTGGAGAAACAGACTGAACAAGAAGCAGGACAAGGTTGACTTCTGCCTTACTGTATTCCGCGAGAAAAACGGAGTTTGGCACAGAGAGGACGGAATCGAGAGTGAGAGGTCATACGGCAAGAAAGCACTAAAAAACGCTCTCGGTGAGTGTGGCATGGAAATTGTCGATATCAGCGCCGGATATGATTTCTCAAAGCCGGACGAAAATTGCAAAAGATGGTACATTACTGCCAAAAAGATTAAAAATATCAGATAAATGGTGGATAAATACAAAATACTCGGTGAAGTTTTCGGACACAGCGAATTCAGAAACGGACAGGCTGAGATAATCGACGCGCTGTCTGAGGGAAGAGACGTGCTTGCTGTAATGCCGACCGGCGGTGGAAAATCGGTGTGCTATCAGATACCTGCACTCATGTGTGACGGAATTACGATAGTAGTCTCTCCCCTTATTTCGCTGATGAAGGATCAGGTTATGTCTCTCGTTCAGTCGGGAGTGAGAGCGGCATATATCAACTCTTCGCTGTCATACGGGCAGTATCTGAAGGTCCTTGCGAATATGCGTGCGGGAGTTTATAAGATAATTTATCTCGCTCCCGAACGGCTTTTGTCGGATGACTTTTTGTCCGCCTGCTCCGACCTTGACATAAGCCTTGTTGCAGTAGATGAAGCGCATTGCGTGTCGGGATGGGGACAGGATTTTCGTCCGGCTTACCTCGGGATAAAGAATTTCATCTCGTTTTTTTCGAAAAGACCGACTGTCGGAGCTTTCACCGCTACAGCTACTGACAGAGTAAGGGAAGACATAAAGAATCTCCTCGCGCTTGAATCCCCTTTTGAGGTGACGACAAGCTTTGACAGACCGAATCTCCGTTTTGAAGTAATCCGAACGACAAAAAATTCAAAAAACTCGGAGCTTCTTAAACTGATTCGCGAAAGATACTCCGACAAAACCGGAATAGTCTACTGCGGAACGAGAAACGGAGTGGAAGACGTCGCGGCAATGCTGAACTCACACGGCTATCCGGCTCTCGCATATCACGCGGGAATGGACGACGGAGCACGGCATAAGTCCCAGGACGATTTTATTTACGATAAGTGTAAAATAATGGTAGCGACAAACGCGTTCGGCATGGGTATCGACAAATCAAACGTGTCGTTCGTGATACACTACAATATGCCGAAGGATGTCGAAAGCTATTATCAGGAAGCCGGAAGAGCGGGACGTGACGGTGAGAAAGCCGAATGCGTACTGCTCTGGAGCGACTCTGATATCGTACTGAACAAATTCCTTATCGACAAAAGCGAGCCTCAGCAGGACATAACGGAGGAAGAGCGCGAGAATCTCAGGAGGCTTGAACTGTACCGGCTTGACAAAATGGCGGACTACTGCAAAACGATGGGATGCCTGCGCGCGTATCTTCTGCGGTATTTTGGCGAAGAGGTTCATCAGGAAAACTGCTCGAACTGCTCAAACTGCGACGGCGACTTTGAACTCAAAGACATAACCGAGGATTCGCAGAAGATACTGTCGTGCATCGCGAGAACAAACAATACCTACGGCAGTACCACAATCACGGAAATACTGCGCGGCTCCATGAATGAGCAGATAGAAAAGCACGGCTTGGATTCACTCTCGACATACGGCATAATGAGGGGAAACACTGCAAAATACATACGAAGCGTTATCGACTCTCTCAGAATGCAGGGATATATCTCTATCGACGAAAAATCAATATACAAAATACTGACGCTGACGCCGAAATCGAGGGATGTTCTTCTCGGAAAAGGACACGTCTACATGAAGGAGAACATGACACCCGAAAAAGCCGTAGTCAAAGAGAAGAAGAGAATTTCCGAGGAAAGCCGGCAGAACGGTGGACTTCTCGAACAGCTCCGTGCGGAAAGACTCAGACTTGCGAGAGAGCTTGCGCTTCCGGCTTACGTTATTTTCACGGACGCCGCGCTTTATGATATGTGCAGGGTAATGCCGAAGAATATGGAAGAATTTCTCACGGTATCAGGCGTCGGTAAGGTCAAAGCCGAGAAATACGGAGAGATTTTCTTAGGAATAATAAAGAAGTTTTCAGAGTAAAGGAGTAAGGTTATGAAGGTGCTTATTCTTTCGCGAAGCATGGGAGGAGGACATAATGCCGCTGCAAAGGCTGTTTATGAAGCTTTATCCGAACGTGGAGTTCACACTGATTTGCTTGACGCAGCAGTATTCACCGAGATACCGCTTGTCAAGGATGCGTCCTCATACATCTATGTCAAAGCTGTCCAGCGCGTTCCTAAGCTGTTCGGATGCGTATATCACATCGGAGACGCCATATCCACGCCTAAATTCAAGTCCGTCATATATTACGCCAATCACCGCGGAGCCGGAAAAATGTACAGGTATATAAAGGACAACGGATATGACGCGGTAGTCTCCCCTCATCTTTACCCGATAGAAACGCTGACATATCTCAAAAGAAGGCACAGACTGACTGTACCATGCTTCGGTATCGCAACGGACTACACCTGCATACCGTTCTGGGAGGACACCGAGATGGATTACTATTTCACTCCCGGAGAAGAGTTCACCGAGGTCTACGCCGCGAAAAATATGCCGAGGGAAAAAATGATCCCGACAGGAATACCGGTGTCCGGAAAATTCAACCGCAAAACAGAAAAAAGCGAAGCCAAGAAAGAACTGAGCCTCGCTGATGATAAAAAATATTTTCTTGTAATGTCGGGAAGCATGGGTGCGGGAGACGCGTTTGACGTTACAAGAGCAATTGCGGAGAAAACGGGCTATATCCCACTCGTAGTCTGCGGCAGTAATAAGGAGCTGCGTGAGAAAATGGAGGAGCAATTCTCGAACACCGCCGTAATCACGGGATTTACCGACAAAATTGACAAGTACATGAGCGCGTCGGAAGCAATATTCACAAAAGCCGGCGGACTTACAAGCACGGAAGCGGCAGTGTTCGGCATACCGATAGCTCATATCAACTCCATCCCGGGATGTGAGACCGAAAACATACGCTATTTCACCTCGCACGGAATGTCGCTACACAATGACAACTCCGAAAAGCTCGTCATCGAAACCGTAGAGCTTGTGGAAAATACGGCTGAGAAGGAAAAAATGCTCGCGGCACAGAAGAAGTATATCAATCCGAAAGCCGCGGCAGATATTGCGGACTACGTCATTTCTCTGACTTCGCGGATGAAAGCGGAAGTTTGACGCGCGACACGATTCCGATGAGCTGACCCGAGATTATAACGGTGAGCAGGGAATAGATAATTCTTCTGAGCGGTATGTAGCTGAGCGACGCGAGAAGCACGACAAGGTCCGACACAAGATATATCGTCTCTATCTTCAAGCCCGTGATGTGCGACAATGACATTGAGAGAGCGTCGTCCCCGCCGGAAGCCGCACCTACACGAACGCCCAGTCCCACTCCGATACCGACGAATAAAGCTCCGACTATTGAAGCGAGAAGCGGATGGTCGGCAAAACCGGGATAAAACGGCGGGAACAGCTCGAAAATCTTATAGAAAACCGAAAATCCTGCGCTCGAGATGACGGAGTATATGATAAATTCCGTACCGAGCGTTTTCCATCCGAGCAGATAGCACGCGGCGTTCATTATAAAACCGCTTATGGCAGGAGAAATGCTCAGCCAGTGGTGCAGGAGAAGCGTAAGTCCGAGCACGCCTCCTTCGGTAACGGATGATATCGAGTGGACGTTATACAGCCCGAACGCGAGAATAGCAGAACCGAGGAGCGATACAATAATGCTCTTTGCTTTGAGATTTTTAGCGGCGGACAGTGTTTTCTTTATAAAAGACATGATGAAGACAGTTTAAACTCCTTTATGCAAAAAAATATCCGCATTACCGTTTCAGGCGGATCGTGCGGATAGAAAGTTTCTTATACAGCAATGCACAGGCATTATTTTTTCGGCTGCTTTAATTCAAAGACCGATAAAATGCGCTTGTTGTTTAAGCCGAGAATGTATCCGAAAGTCGTAACTGCGAGTGCGGGGAAGATGTAGAGCAGATGTATAATAGGATTGTGGGGGGAGAAGTACGAAACAAGACCTGCGTACATTCCTTCCCAAAGCAGGCAAAGCGCTCTTCCGGCAACGTTAAGCGAAGCCGCCCATGCAGCAGTTTCCTTGAAAGGATTTGAAATAAGCACGATTAAAGCTAAAATAAAATTAGGTATGTTAGCGACAAGAGAAATCATAAGACCTTTGAGCGGCTTTCTTGCAGCGCGTCCGCCGTCTATCTTGATTCTGTCCTGACCGCCCTTTTCCCAGATAACGTTGTAAACGAGAAAGAGGTAGAACAGTGAAGCAAAGACGCTTGCAAACAGCATGAGCCACGCCTTTTGACTTTGAGCGGAAGATGCGGCTGTGACGACCATGATTCCGAGGAAGGTCGCTCCGAATTGGTTCAATATGATCTTGCCGATAATTTTTGAGTTTTCACTCCAAAAATCTTTCATATGTTCTCCAGATTATTACTAAAATGCGCAAAAAAATAAGCGCGTGTGTTTACTATATATATTCTATTGTTTTTTCTCTCCAATTACAAGACTATAACGCGAAAGTTTACAAACTATCCATCAAAACATTAAAGTTTACTGCACTTTTGAGGGAAGACCGCGTTATAATTAAATTATACTGAAACCATGAACCGGGGTATAAAATGGACGAAAGAGAATTTAAAAGCGAATTTCCCGAGCTTATCAGGAGATTCGCGAATTATAAAGAAGTGGTGCAGGGATGCTCGACAAAAACCGTGACGGAGTATCTATTTGACCTCAGAACGTTTTCAAAATATCTTTTGGCGGAAAGAAATTCACTCCCGCTCGAAGGTGAAGAGTTTGAAAAAATCGACATAACGGGACTTGACACTGAGTTTTTCGCGTCTGTAACAAGCACAGAGGTGTATTCATTCCTGTCATATGTCAAAAACGAAAGAGAAAACAAAACCGACGCGAGAGCGAGAAAGCTGTCCGCGATAAAACAGTTCTACAAATACTGCACCGCAAGAATAATGGTGTTTGAAAACGACCCTGTCGCGAATATCGAAGGTCCGAAGCAGCCGAAAAAGCTCCCGAAGCACCTCAGCGTTGACGAATGCGTGGATCTGCTCGACAGCGTGACAAACGATAAGGAGTCAAAGACCCGTGAAAGAGATTACTGCATACTGACGCTCTTTCTAAACTGCGGACTTCGTCTGTCGGAGCTTTGCGGAATCAACTTAACCGATTTCGACAAGGATATGCATATGCTGAAGGTCACGGGAAAAGGCTCTAAGGAGAGAATAGTCTACCTGAACGACGCCTGCCGAGCTGCAATTGAAGCGTATATGCCGATACGGAACGCCGAAAAGCCAAAGGTCAGCGGGGAGCGTGCAATGTTTCTCTCCCGCCTCGGCACAAGACTGTCCGTGAAGACGGTTCAGTGGATGGTGAAGAAATATCTCGGCGAAGCGGGACTTGAATACAAAAACTACTCCACGCATAAGCTGAGACACACCGCCGCGACGCTCATGTATCAGTCGGGAGATGTAGACATTCGCGTGCTTAAGGACATTCTCGGGCACGAGCAGCTCAATACCACACAGATATACACTCATGTTTCCGACGAGCACATGGAAGAAGCGATGAGCAAGAACCCGCTCTCAAGCATAAAACCGAAAAAAGAAGAATAAGACAAAAAAATTCGCGAGAAAAACGCAAAAATGTATTGACACGGAGAATATATTATTTTATACTTGAATTATTATTGAACGTGATTTACAAAATGATGGTTTTGTAACAAGTTTGTATCAACATAATTTAAGGGAGATAATACATGAACAAATCTATTCTTCATTTGGCAAATCCCGCGAACGAATGGGAAAACGCGTCTCCGATAGGCAACGGCACATCCGGCATGATGGTGTTCGGCGGAGTAGCATCGGACAAGCTCACACTGAACGAAGAGTCCATATGGTCGGGCGGTGAGGTTGGCACAAAGGTCGAAGGATATGCCGAAAAAATAAGGTACATACGACAGCTTTTCATTGACGACCGCGAAGAAGAAGCCGACGCTTGGACTACTGAAAACATGAGCGAGTGCTTCAACAGGATAAAATCCTACGAATACGCGGGAATTATCAATGTAAGACTTCACGAAAACGGTGAATGCGAAAACTACCGCCGCGACCTTGACCTGACAAACGGCATTCTCAATATCTCGCACACAAAGGACGGCGGAAAATATGAAAGAGAATATTTCGCTTCATATCCGGCGTCGCTTATCTGCGCAAGATATTCTGCGGATAAGAAATTCTCGGCTTCGATAAACTTCACACGCGAAAAAGTCGTGTCCGTTACATACCGCGCGGGAATTCTTGAAGCAAACTGCAAGACAATGTACGGCGACAACGGCTTCAAGGTCTGCGTCAGAATCAAAACGGACGGAAAGCAGACGGCGGATCTCACCGGAATCACCATAGAAGAAGCCGGATATATCGAGCTTTACACCTGCATAGTCACGACATTCAAGCATTCCGATTTAGTCTCGGCAAAGGAAGAACTTCTGAGCCATGCCGACAAGAGCTACGATGAGATGAAGAGAGAGCATATCGCCGACTTTTCAGCCATTATGGGACGCTCGAGCCTTGAGCTTGAAGATGACGCGGAATTGTCAGAACTTACGGCTACGGAAAGACTTGAGAGACTGAAAAACGAGCCTGAAGCACACGACTATAGCTTGATGGCGCTTTACTGGCAGTTTGGCAAGTACCTGCTCGTAAGCTCCAGCAGAAACGGCACTCTTCCGGCTAACCTGCAAGGCGTATGGGCTGACGGCTTAACACCTCCGTGGTCATCAGACTACCACACGAACATCAACCTCCAAATGAACTACTGGCAGGCAGAGGAAGCAAACCTCGGCGAGTGTACTTCCGCATTGTTCGACTACATGAACAAATACCTGCTCCCCGGAGGCAAGAAAGTCGCGCGTGAGAATTATGAGAGCCGTGGTATGGTTGTGCATCACCTGTCCGATATCTACGGATTCGCTGCGGCGGCAGACGGATTGTGGGGACTTTGGCCTCTCGGAGGAGCATGGCTCGCGTACCACCTCTGGGAGCACTATCTCTACACAGAAGACAAGGACTTCCTCAGAAATACAGCCTACACATACATTCGTGAGTGCGCGGAATTCTTCTTCGACAATATGTTTGAAGGCAAAGACGGATATATGCACACAGGACCGTCTACCTCTCCCGAAAACCGCTATTATAAGGACGTAGACGGCGAAAAGAAGCAGATTTTCCTCGCGATATCCCCCACAATGGATATAGAAATAGTCGGCGGACTTTTTGATTTCTACGCACAGGTTGAAGATATCCTCGGAATATGCCCGGAGAACGCCGCGAAAGCACGTGAACTCAGAGCAAAAATGCCTCCTCTCAGAGTGGGAAAGCGCGGTCAGCTCATGGAATGGCTCAAGGATTATGATGAAGTCGAACCCGGACACAGACATATCTCACACGGCTTCGGACTTTATCCGGCGGCTGAGATTAACCACTCCACACCAGAGCTGTTCAAGGCAATCGAGAGAACGATGGAGCTTCGTCTCGCGTCCGGCGGCGGTCATACCGGTTGGTCAAGAGCATGGCTTATAAACCTCTTCGCACGTCTCGGAAAAGCTGACAAAGCATATGAGAACGTCAGAGCACTGTTCACACGTTCAACTCTCCCGAACCTGTTCGACACACATCCTCCGTTCCAGATTGACGGTAACTTCGGCGGCGGCGCAGGTATCGGTGAAATGCTTATGCAGAGCCACGAGGGATATATCGCAATACTTCCCGCACTTCCGACAGATATCTCAGGAAAGTTTGAAAACTTCAAAGCCCGCGGAAATGTTACGGTATCGGCTGAATGGAAGAGGGGCGTTGTGAAATCCGTAACGCTTTACTCAGATACCGACAAAACAGTGAAAGTAAAGCTCCCGATGGAGGAAGTAAAAGAAGTAACTCTTGTCGGCGGACAGGCAAGACAGCTTCTGTTCACAGAATAACGCTTGATTTTGCCGCTCGGCAGTATTATACTGAGGAAGCTTATCCTTAAAAAACTATTTGGAGTATAAAGTGAAAAGAGCGGTAACAATACAGGATATATCATGCTTCGGAAAGTGTTCGATAACGGTTGCGCTTCCGATAATTTCCGCGATGGGAGTAGAGTGCGCCGTTATTCCTACAGCGGTTCTATCAACTCACACGGGAGGCTTCAAAGGATGGACGTTCCGCGACCTCAGCGAGGACATTCCCAAAATCACGGAGCATTGGCAGAGGGAAGGACTGAAATTCGACGGAGTATACACAGGCTATCTCGGCTCACCCGAACAGGCTGAAATGATAGAAAATTTTGTCGACGAATTTGCGCCGCCGCTTGTGTTCATAGACACGGTAATGGCGGACAACGGAAAGCTGTACCCCGGATTTGACGAAAAAATCGTTGAAGCCATGCGAAAGCTGTGCGGAAAAGCCGACATTATCACACCGAACATCACCGAGGCATCGCTTCTTACCTGCGTCGAATATCGTGAAGCCGGAACATACGACGAGGACTACATCAAAAAAACTCTCGTGAAGCTGACGGAGCTTGGTCCAAAAACCGCAGCAATAACGGGAGTTCGATATAAGTCCGCACCTGATAAGCAGGGAGTAGTCGGATATGACCGTGAAAGCGGGGAGTTCAGCTCGTACTATCAAGAAAATCTTCCTGTAAGCTGCCACGGAACAGGGGATGTTTTCGCGTCAACCATGTTTGCGGCACTCCTCAGAGGAAAGACCCTGCTTGAAGCCGAGAAAATTGCGGTAGAGATGACTGTCGACTGCATAAAACACACCATCGGAGACAAGGAACACTGGTACAGTGTAAAATTCGAGGAATGCATCCCGGATCTTATAAAAATGCTGTAAAAACAAAAATAGGAGGAGTTACGCGCTTCTCCTATTAGTTTTTTTCACGATAATATGCACAAGTCCCAAAAGAACTGCCGCACCGATAGCAACTCCCACACTGTCGAGCAGCATATCGCGTATCATGCAGGCTCTTCCGGGGACGAAGTATTGGTGCACCTCATCCGAAACTGCGTAAAGCGCGCCTATGACGACTGACACGACGTACCCTTTCTTTTTGTCCGCTCCGAGAGAAAACGCCGTCAGGTATAACAGTCCGCCAAGCACCGCGTATATGCTGAAATGTGCGGCTTTTCTCACAAAATGATCGTACTTTTCAACGATTTTCGTCTGTTCCTCCGGCGAGAGCGTGTCAAAGTCACCGTCGATTACCGAAACGATTTTTCTGATGAATCCGCCCGACGACTCCGCAGACTCACCCCCGTTTTCACATGAGAACGAAAAGATAATGCCCATCCACGAAAGAGTGAGCAGGACGAGAGCAAATGAAATAATTCTTTTTAGCATAACATCTCCCTTTCTGTATTACTATTATACAGCTATTTGTCGGAGGATTCAACAGGAAGTTACGGGAATAAAGCCGCAAATGAGCAAGAATTGACCGATTCCGCAGGAGGATTGCCGAAAAAATTCCAATTGAATATACAATTTTAATAAATAGTGCTTGACAAACTCGATATTATACTGTAAAATCATTATAATTAATTCGCTCGTTTTTAAAATAACTACGGAGGAAAAGATTATGAAATTTTCAGCAGCAGGCGGTTGGTGGGGTTCGGACTGGTATAACAAAGTAGAGCTCGGCTACCGTTACGGTTTTGACGGCGTAGAACAGCTCGGTTGGCTCGGTCTTGACTTTGATAAGGCTAAGAAGACACTCGACGAAACAGGAGTTACCTCTACCGCTATCATCATCCAGTCCGCAAATCAGGAGTACAACAGCGCTATCCAGTGGAGCCACGGCATGGTATGGGAAGACACAAGAAAGCCCTTCGTCGAAGCATTCCGTGAATCCGTTGCCGCAGCTAAGGCTATGAACGTTCCGAACATCATCGCGACAACCGGCAACGAAAGATTTGACGTGTCCCGCGAAGAACAGTTTGAGATATGCGTAAAGACTCTCGCGGAAATGTCCCACATCGCTGAAGAAGAGGGCATTATGATAATTCTCGAGCCGCTCAACGTTCTTGTTAACCACAAGGGATACTTCCTTGTAACAACCAAAGAAGCAGTAAGAATGCTCAAGGCTGTCGACAGCAAGAACTGCAAGCTCCTCTTCGATATCTATCATCAGCAGATTTCAGAGGGTAATGTCATCCGCAATATTACCGAGAACATCGACATGATAGGTCACTTCCACATCGCAGACAACCCGGGAAGAAATCAGCCCGGCACAGGTGAACTCAACTACAAGAACATCTTCAAGGCAATCCAGAATACAGGATATGACCGTTGGCTCGCGTTTGAGTGCGGCAGAACCGTTGAAGTTCCCGACCTTGTAAGAGATATGCACGTCCTCATCGACGAATTCAGATAATTTTAGTATAACAGGAATCATTTTAGCCGTACTTTCACACCGAGAGTTCGGCTAATAATGTTTTTTGGAGCCTTTGTTTATAAAAACGAGCTATTTTTGTAATTTTACATTAATAAAATTTGATAGAACAACACTTTTAATCTGCTAAACTAATTAGTAAATATAGGATAATAATGAAAAAAGCATTATTTTCGCTTGTGATTTTGTTTGTCTCCGTGTTCTGCGCAGTCACGGTTTACGCGAACGACTACATCGTGTCTCCGTACAGGGATATGATCGACAACTACGACGAAGCGTACAAGGCAATGTATGAAGCGGTGGCTGACGGAGACGACTATGTTGACCTCACACAGTATAAAATCACAACGGACGACATTATAAAAATCTACGGAGACCTATACCAGACCTCGCCGGAGTTTTTCTACCTCGATAAGCAGATAAGATACTACTACAATGACCTCGGACTGATACATTATGTGACACGGCTGTACTTCTCGTATACAATGAACGCCGATGAAAGAAAAGCCGCCGTAAAACGATATGATGAAGAGATAAGCTATATCGTGTCTCAAATCGACGTCGGAATGACAAATGTTGAGAAGGCACTGTGGGTGCATGACTACTTCGCCGCGTCGTATGAATATGACAACGATGAGACGGTTTATGACGCATACGGACTGTTCACAGAGCGCAAGGGAGTTTGTCAGGCGTATTCGCTGGCATATGCTGCGGTGATGCGTGAGATTGGAATAGAGTGCTACATGGTTATTTCTCCGGAAATGAATCATTCATGGAATATAGTAAAGCTCGGCGACGAGTGGTATCATGTTGACCTTGTGTTCGACGACCCGACTCCTGACAGAACGGGAAGAGTGCTGCACGACTATTTTCTTCTGAACGATGAAGAAATGAAAAACGCCGCAAACCCTCACACGGGATGGATAAGCCGCTTCACCTCAACTTCCGAGAAATACAAGGACGGCATATGGAAGAACGTGTCCTCGCGCATGGTGTATTCCGGCGGAAAATGGTATTATATCGACCAGAACGCCGCATCCCTTGTCTCACGCAAATTCTCAGACGCGGAAAGCCGGAGCACGATATTCACGTTTGAGGAAAAATGGTACATGAGCGAGAATGACAAAAGATACTGGATAGGCGTTTTCTCGGGAGTATCGACTTTCCTCGGAAATGTTTTTATAAACACACCGAGCGAAATTGCCGCCTACAACACAATGACGGGAAGAGTAAGCGTTTTCTATGAAGCAAAGGAAGGCGAAACTCTCTACGGCTCAAATATCTATAAAAACACGCTCGAATACTATATCTCCGACTCGCCAAATTCAACCGAACACCGTATCGAATACTTTGAGATGAAGGACTTTGATGCGGAATATACAAGGCGGCAGTTCCCGTTTGAGGATGTGTCAAAGCTCGACAAAAACTATCCTGCGATAAAATATGTATACAATCACGGTCTGTTCAGCGGAGTTTCGTCAAACAGATTCGCGCCTAACCACAGCCTGACACGAGCAATGTTCGTCACGGTTTTAGGCAGACTATGCGGCGTCGATACTGCTATGTATCAAGGGACGGTCTACAGCGATGTGAAAGCGGGATATTGGTTCTCGCCGTATGTAGAGTGGGCAAGTGAGAAAAATCTCGTGAACGGCATGGGGAACGGCAAATTCGCTCCTACAGACGTCATAACGCGTGAGCAGATGTACAAAATCGCGGCTGAATGTGGCAGTATGTTCGGCTTCGGCGAGACAGACACAAGCGGCACGGTTATCGAATACGAAGACAGCAGCCTTATATCAAACTGGGCAGTCGACGGAATTAAATACTGCATAAAAAACAGAATCCTTGAACCCGGAAATGAGCAGACAAAGCTTGAACCGCAGGCTCCGTCAACAAGAGGGGAAGCAGCGGAGGTTATATACAAGCTCGCGTCCGTGGTTCATTCGTCAAATACTATGGAGGGCTGATTTTTGAGAAGAATCAAAGCATTTTTCGCGGCAATAATTGCGTTATCTTTTGTTTCATGCGCGAACGATATCGAAACGGAAGAGACCCAAACCGAAACAACAGCGGAAGTAAGCTCGGAGCATCAGAATAAAGTGATGAAAGATGACTGGAGAAACATTACGCCGTCCAGTGAGCATGATGTGAGCGTACTATTCGTCAACGTAGGAAAGGCGGACTCTATAATCGTAGACATCGACGGCAGCTATTACATGATAGACACCGGAACAAGCGAGTCCGTGCCGTACACCTTCGCCGCTCTTGAGGCTCTCGGAGTAGATAAGCTCTCCGGCGTGTTCATCACTCATCCCGACCGCGACCATGTCGGAGGCTACAGCTACATCCGCGACAAATACGAGGTTGAGTGCGTATATTCTTCGTCGATATGCGGGGATATGTACGTGATAGAGGGAGCTGCCGTGAAGGATACTCTTGTAAAGCTCGACCCGGGAGAAGTGGTAAGCGCTGGCGACGGCGTGTATTTTGAAGTTCTCGGGCCTATAAAATATAACGCAGATGACGATAACAACAATTCGCTCGTGCTGAGACTGAGAGTGAACGGAGTGACGGTGCTTTTCGCGGGAGACATGAAGAAGGAGGAAGAAAAAAGTCTGCTCAATGCCGGGATAGACTTCAAGTGCGACGTGCTGAAGGTAGGACACCACGGCAGAAAAGACGCGACCTCTGAAAAATTCATTGAATCGGCACAGCCTGAATACGCGGTAATCAGCACCTCTACCGAAGAGGAAGAACGCTCCGCAAATGAAAACGTCATTGAAGCTCTCGAAAAAAACAACTGCGAAGTCTACATCACCGAAGACTACGACCTCGGAATTATGATGAAAATAGAAGAGGACGGAAGAATCATATTCGACAACTTTGAAACATCCGCGAGTGCAGAAAAGATAAAAATCGACAGCGTTTCAAAGTCCACTCAGACATTAATGCTCAAAAACAAAGCCGGATATGATGTTGACCTGTCTGGATGGTATGTCACTTCAAGCCGCGGCGGTGAGGTCTTCTGCTTCCCGAAAGGAACGGTAATAAAAGCCGGAGAAACGCTGACTCTCGCCTGCAAGGGAAGTGATGGAGACATTATCTGGAACGAAACGAACGTATGGCACGACTCAAAGGACGACACAGCGTCGCTTATTGACAATTACGGCAATCTTGTTGACACAAAGGAAAGCAAATAACAAAAGATCTGCTCAAACGGAGAGAGAATTTCCGCGCGAGCAGTTCTTTCTTTATTTCACGTTTTTCGGCTTGCTTTTGAAAATCAGCGACATACATAATCCGAAAAACAATGCCGCCGTGATTCCTCCTGCCGATGCGGTCATTCCTCCTGTCAGCGCACCGAGAAGACCGTCCTTGTCCACAGCTTCGCGTACCCCTTTACTAATGAGATACCCGAATCCCGTCAAAGGCACGCTTGCCCCAGCACCCGCGAAATCCACAATAGGCTTGTATATACCGACAGCTCCGAGCAGCACTCCCGCAACAACATACGACACAAGAATACGCGCCGGAGTCAGCATGGTTTTGTCGATAAGAATCTGCGCGATAAGACAGAACAGCCCGCCCACGCAAAACGCACGTACATATTCAATCAGCATTGTTTTTCTCCTCTCAGCTTAGTGACATCCGCCGAGTGTATCTCCACAAGATGAGCAACTCCCGGTATCGACTGTCCCTGATTCACCGAAAGAGTATTCATCAGCGCGCCAGTAGCCATGAACAGCACCTTTTTCAGTTTGCCTTGACGAATGTTTTCGAGTATGTCCGCCGCCATGACCACCGCACTGCACCCGCATCCCGAAGCACCGGCGTGTGTGTCTGATTTGTCTGAATTATAAATCATCATGCCGCAGTCAACGTGATTTCCCGATATGTCAATGTTCTTTGATTTCAGTAAATCTACGAGTATTGCGCTTCCTTCTCTTCCGAGGTCGCCTGTTATTATCATGTCGTATTCGCTCGGAGAATGGTGCGCCATGAACCTCTCAAGCGTGTCAGAAGCCGCGGGAGCCATAGCTGCACCCATGTTTCCGGCGTCGGTTATACCCCAGTCAGTGAGCAGCCCGGGCATTACAGAGACTATTTCCGGTACCGTGTCATATTGATATGCCATAAGATCCCGCACATCGGAAGAATACACAAACGCACCCGCTCCCGTCACGGTCCACTGAGCTGTAGGAGGTCGCTGTCCGCCGTATTCGAGGGGATATCTGAACTGTCTTTCTGCTGAGCAGAAGTGGGAGGACGTCACTGAAGCGCATCTTCTGCATACGGACGACGCATATACCGCCGACATTATCATGCCCTCAGCCGCAGTGGAGCAAGCTCCGAACAGCCCTAAAAACGGAATGTTGAACGAAATAAGCCCAAAGCTCGACGAAATGCACTGATTGATGAGGTCTCCCGCAAACAGCGCGTCAATGTCGTTTTCGCTGATTCCCGATTTGTTGAGAGCGATTCTCAGTGCAAGCCTCTGCATCTCCGCTTCCGATTTTTCCCATGTATCCTTGCCGAATTTGTCGTCTCCCGATATGTCAAACAGCTTGCCGAGCGGACCGTTTTTCTCCTTTTGTCCGGTAACAGACCCCGCCGAGAGTATGAAAACCCGCCGAGATAAGGTTAATTCATTGTCTTTCATGATAAAACTCCGATTAATTTGTTTGGCTATGCTATATTCTGTACAAACAGTCACAAAATTATCCGCGGGGAATTAACAATGCGCATAAAAACAAATGTTCATACATCAAACAACACTACAGCCTTGTCGCTTATCGCACTTGCACAACTTGCGCTCATTCGAATTGTGCAAAAACAACAATCGGGCTTTCGGACGTGAAACTCTAATCGGTCAATAGGGAGAACATCTATTTTGCCTATTGACTTTGAAAAAAATCTGAGTATAATATAACACGGCAAGGGGAAATAAAGAAAGCCAAGCCAAAGAAAATAATTCAGTTGGTCGTAAAACAAAATACGATCGTTGTACAGGAGGTACTCATATGATCTGCAACAGCAAATATCTTTACAAGGTAGAACTTATCACAACAAACGATATCCTCGAATTTGCCCGTATTGCATCTAAGTGCCCGTACGATGTTACACTTGTAAACGGTAAGCACAGACTCAATGCAAAGAGCTTCCTCGGCGTAACTCTCGCAAAGGTTTCGTGGGATGAAATCTACGTTGAAACCGACCATGACTGCTACTTCGAGTTCGAGAAGTTCATTAAGTGATGACCCTTTATTGGGAAAACAACAGCCGCAAGGCTTTCTGATATATTTGCTTGTTACAAAATGACAGGCAGATAAGCTTAAAAAATTGTCCTGACTATAAATCAGGACTTTTTTATTGCATAACAAAAAGCAGGCTCGGGATTTTTACCCTGACCTGCCTTTTCTTTATTCAGCTTCCTTGTCGTCGTGAGTTATGCTCTGTCTCTTAATTTTGTTTGTCGTTGTTTTGTCGAATTCCTTCGAGCGGATTACTATTTTACCGATGTTTTTGTAAACCGGAAGGGAAGCGCACGCCTTTGATATATCTGCTTTAAGCATATCTGCGGGATCTGTAACGCCCATTTCTTCGAGCTTTTCCGCGTTCAGGAATACCTCGGCGCACAGCTTGTATTCTTCGCCGTATTCGTTCTTTAAGCCGTAAACCACAACTTCCTTGACATACGGGATGTTCTGGATGTAGTTTTCGATTTCTTCGGGATATACGTTTTTACCGTTTGAGAGAACTATGATGTTCTTCTTGCGTCCGGTAATTATAAGCTGTTCCTTGGAGTTTATCTTGCCGTAGTCACCGGTTCTGAACCATCCGTCGCTTGAGAGAACTTCGGCGGTTTCCTCGGGCATTTTGTAGTATCCGAGCATTACGATGTCACCCTTGACGCATATTTCGCCAATTCCTTCGGGAGTTACGTCTTCAAGCTTTATTTCACAGCAGGGAAGAACGCAGCCGACAGTGTTCCAGTCGTTGAAGAAGTCACGGTTTGCCGCAACAAGGGGAGAACATTCCGTAATTCCGTAGCCGTTTATCAGGTTGATTCCGATGTCGTCAAAGAACTCGCCGATTTCGGGACGAATGGGAGCGCCGCCGCATACGATTTTCTTGAGGTTTCCGCCGAAGTTTTCATGGATAGTAGAGAAGAACTTGCGTCGTGCGTCGATTCCTACCTTGCGAAGATTGTTGCTCGTCTTAATGAGAGTCTGGAGACCTTTTTCCTTGCCGGAACGTTTTGCGGTAGCCCATATTCTGCGGTAGAATTCCTCGGCGAATGCGGGAACAAGGTAAATGTAGTCCGGCTTGTATGTCACGAGATTTTTCATGACTGATTTGAGGTTTTCGTTTATACAGATTGTGGAGTGATGATGCAGAGACACGAGAAGACCTGCGACCGCCTCGTATGTGTGATGATAAGGCAGGACTGAGAGGTATGTTTCATAAACGGTGGAAACCTGAAGTCCGTAATAAACTATAGATACAAGGTTGTGCTCGCAAAGCATTACGCCCTTAGCAAGACCGGTAGTGCCGGAGGTATAGACTATCATTTTGAGGTCATAAGGCTCGCTGTGTCTCTTGAGATATTCGTCATATCCGTTGTCAAGAAGCTCATAGCCATGCTCCTTCAGCTTTTCAAACGAAAGGAAGCGCGGATTTGTTCCAAAATATTCGGGTATCTCGTCCGCTATTTCTTCGTTATTGCATATACGGATGAAGTAGTGAATATCGGCAAGCTCCGACGCGGCGTACTTTTGGACAAAGTCGTCAAACTTGCTTGAATAGAACAGAACGGATGCGTCACTGTGCTTTAAGATATTGATAATGTCTCCGTCCGGCAGATCCTTGTCAACGGGAATATAAACGCCGTTTCCGGCAAGCACGGTCAGATAAACATTGATCCATCTGTAACTGTTTTCACCGATTTGCGCAATGTGCTCTCCGACAACGCCAAGCTCGCATAAAGCAGAACCGACAGCGTTTACGTCACGGATGAACTCGGCGTACTTGATTTCCTTGATGATGTCGTCCTTGACCCTGTATTTAAATGCGATTTTTTCTGGAACTTCTGCTTCGGCAATGTCAAGCAGCTCACGAATGGAATTGACCGGTGTAACTTCATAGAGAGGATAATTTTTTGATTCTTTCAAGATGATGCCTCCTTAAATTTTGATTCCGTAAAAATACAATATAATTATATATCAAAAGTCAACATAAGTCAACTAAAACATATTATGATTGTTGTGAATTTTAGGAAAGAGCAGGAAATTATTTTATCACGCAAACATTTGTAAGGTTTCCGGGAACGGATACGGGAGCAATGCATACTCTCTCACCACCCTTCGGCGCATGGATAATATAGTATATCCCATCCTTTTCCCCAAGATACAGCATAACGTGCCCTTTTCTGTGAACCGAAGCAGGATATTTTACGCCGTTCAAAATTTCAGCTGCACTTTGGTTCTCAAACGATAGAACCGTGCCGTTATATCGAGCCTGTTCACCCGTATTCCTCGGCAGATATATTCCGAATGTGCGGAAGACTGCGCAAACGAAGCCTGAGCAGTCCACACCGCCGCCATCTCCGCCCCAGCCGTACATAGTTCCGAGGTACGAGAACGCCTGCCTGTAGTAGTTTTTCATGTTGTACGTGAGATATCCGTAGCATGCCGCCCTTTTGTCAAGCGAGTGCTCCGCAAACGACAGCTTACCGTCCTCATCCCGCGCAGGAACAGAAACATAGAACTTTTCCTTGTCCTCCGAGAGATATTTTAGCTTAGAACCCATCGACAAAATCGTGTTTCCGCATTTTATCTCAGGTTCAAGCACCGTGACAAACTTTTCGGGAGAGAGATATTCGAGATAATTCTCACGCTCGGCAGAGGCAATGCATGACGCGCTCACCCATCCGGAGTAATAGTAGGAGCGGACAAAATAAAACAGTCCGTCGCTGCTGTCGTGCAGAATCAAAACCGGAAAGCCTGTAATGAGCTCCGTTTCCTGAATCGAGCTGTAGAATCCCGTCTCTCCGTCATAGAACCCGATTTCGGTGGGGAAGGCCTTCATGTCGCACCGCTGAGTTACAACGCCGTATCTGACCGCCACTTTTTCGGGAATATTGTCGAGGTTTCGGTTTCCGCTTATCTTTTCTCGCTTTTCCTCGCCGATTTTTGTCTTGTGCCTGTCGTATTTATCCCCGTGCGGCATGGAATACTTCATAATAGCGCCGCGCACTTCAGCTCCGTCAACGGTTTCAGGCGGGGAAGTCATGTCATAAAGCGTAGTGCATTCCGACAAGAGCTTCTTGTTGTACTCTTCAATATCATGCCCAGACATAATTATCTCATCCGCTGAGCCTTTTCCGTATCTGGCTTCATAATACTGTACCCACGCGACGGCTTCCTCGTGAATAGGTTTCGTAATTTCCACGGTGATATCCTCCTGCTCAATGCTTTTCTCCGGCGGAACATTCTTCTCACTTTCAAGTGTATCGGCAGGATTTGAGATTATGACGGTTTCAGACTCGTTTCTTTTCGTATTGTCGAGAGGACGCAGTACTGAGCACGACGAGAGAACAGAAAAAAATCCCGCCATAAGACAAAGAATAATAATCTTACTTAAAATACGGGATCTTTTCTTCATAACAGCTCCGTTTAGCGCAATAAATCTACACAATATATGATACCACAAAATTATGCAAAGTCAAGTGAAAATTTGCGTTAAATCATGCCTATAGCGGAGTAACTGTTTGTTTATATTTTTATCTCACTTTTTATTTCTTCAATATGCTTTTTCACGATGTTGATTTGGTGCAGGACGGACTCGCGTGAAGGACCGCCGTATACCTTTCGTGAGTTCACGCAGTTGTCGAGATCCACTGCGGAATATACATCGTCCTCGAAAAGTGAAGAGAAGCTCTTGTATTCATCAAGCGAGAGGTGCTCGAAATCCGTGTCGTGTTCTATGCAGTATGCCACGATTTTTCCGCTGACTCTGTACGCGTCTCTGAACGGCATTCCTTTTTTTGTGAGATAGTCGGCGCAGTCGGTAGCGTTTATGAATCCTCCGGCAGCCGCTTTTCTCAGCTGTGACTTGTTTACCTTAACGGTAGACAGCATTGACGTGAACAGCTCAAGGCATATCCCAGCAGTGTCGAGCGCATCAAAAGCCGCCTCCTTGTCCTCCTGCATATCCTTGTTGTAGGCGAGCACAAGACCTTTCAGCATGGTCAGAACCGCCGTGAGATCTCCGTATACTCTGCCGGTTTTTCCGCGTACAAGCTCGGCTATGTCGGGATTTTTCTTCTGCGGCATGATGGATGAGCCGGTGGAAAAAGCGTCGTCAAGCTCGATAAACTTAAATTCGCTCGAACACCAGAGAATAATCTCCTCGGAGAATCGCGAGAGATGCGTCATGATAAGTGAAAGGTCAAAGATGCATTCGGCAAGAAAATCTCTGTCGGATACGCCGTCAATTGAGTTTTCACATACACCGCTCAGTCCGAGAGAATCCGCCACAAAGAATCTGTCTATCGGATATGTCGTCGAAGCAAGCGCACCCGAGCCGAGCGGGGAGTACGACATTCTCTCGTAAGTTTCGCTGAGTCTGTCGTCGTCACGCATGAACATCATTGCATAGGCAAGAATATAGTGCGCGAATGTGACGGGCTGTGCTCGCTGAAGGTGCGTGTAGCCGGGCATTACGGAGTCGATATTGTCTTCCGCCGTTTTGACTATGGCTTCAAGCAGGGAAGAGATAAGCGAGCGTATTTCGACAATCTCGTTTCTGAGATACAGCCTTATGTCAAGCGCAACCTGGTCGTTACGGCTTCGTGCGGTATGCAGTCTCTTTCCCGCGTCTCCTATACGTTTTGTCAGCTCCTCCTCGATGAACATATGAATGTCTTCCGCTTCGGGATTAAATTTCAGCGCACCGCTTTCGATATCGCTTTTTATTCCGAGCAGTTCGTCCACTATCTTCTCGCTGTCGTCTGTTGAAATAATTCCGCATTTTGAGAGCATTTTCGCGTGAGCCACCGAGCCTGCAATGTCTTCCTTGTACATTCGGCAGTCAAAGGAAATTGAGGAGTTGAAGTCGTTCACGCGAGAGTTTTCTTCCTTTGAAAAACGGGCGTCCCACATTTTTGCCATTATAACAGCTCCTTAAAACTCATTTATTCTGCCACTTTGCCTCAGCCATAGCCTTGACCTTTATCGGAAGTCCGAAGAGGTTGATAAATCCGCCCGCATCCTTTTGGTCGTAAACATGGTCCTCGTCAAATGTCGCAATGTCTTCGTTGTAAAGCGAATACGGAGATGTGACCGACGCGGGAGTGATGTTGCCTTTGTACAGCTTGACCTTCACGTCTCCTGTTACATTCTCCTGCGTCTTGTCAACGAATGCGGACAGAGCTTCACGCGCGGTAGTAAACCACTGACCGAAGTACACAAGATCGGCGAATTTTCCCGCAAGCATCTGTTTCAGGTGGGTAGTTTCGCGGTCGAGAGTTATTGTTTCAAGCATTTCGTGCGCGGCATAGAGAATTGTTCCTCCGGGAGTTTCGTATACGCCGCGGCTCTTCATTCCTACAAGACGGTTTTCGACAATGTCAATGATTCCGATACCGTTTTCTCCGCCGACCTTGTTGAGCGCTTCAATCAGCTCTACTGGGGACAGTTCCTTGCCGTCAATTGATGTGGGAATGCCTTTTTCAAAGTGGAGCGTGAGATATGTAGGCTTGTCGGGAGCTTTCTCGGGCGTTACTCCCATCTCAAGAATCTTGTCATACTTCGGCTCGTTCGCGGGATCTTCAAGGTCAAGTCCTTCGTGAGACAAGTGCCAGAGGTTTTTGTCTTTGGAATAGTTTGTCTCGCGGTTTATTTTCAGCGGAATGTGATGCGCTTCTGCGTAGTCAATTTCCTCGTCGCGCGATTTTATGTCCCATACTCTCCACGGAGCGATTATAGTCATGTCTGGAGCAAACGCCTTAATTGCAAGCTCAAAACGCACCTGGTCGTTTCCTTTTCCCGTGCATCCGTGAGCTATAGCGTCCGCTCCCTCAGCTTTTGCGATTTCAACAAGCCTTTTCGCAATGATAGGACGTGCAAACGCTGTCCCGAGCAGATATGTGTTCTCGTATTTAGCTCCCGCTTTCATTGAGGGATAGATGTAATCCGTGATGAATTCCTCGCGCAGGTCCTCTATGTAAAGCTTAGACGCGCCGGTAGCTATCGCTTTTTCTTCAAGTCCGTCAAGCTCGTCAGCCTGTCCTACGTTTCCCGATACTGCTATGACCTCGCATCCGGGATAGTTTTCTTTAAGCCATGGAATAATAATCGAAGTGTCAAGTCCGCCCGAATACGCCAATACTATTTTTTTGATTTCTTTGCTCATTGTAATTGCTCTATGTATTTTTATGTAATTAATGGTTATAATTATACAATCACGCGCGAGCTTTTGCAATATGCATTTCAGACAAAAAGAGCGGTGATGAAGTAAAATAAATTATAAATATACATCTAAACGCATTAATATGCAATAAAAATCAAAAATTAGCACCGTAACCCGAAAAAGGAAGCGGAGTTTTTGAGTATTTCGCGTCGTTCGGGAGAAAATATTGACGCACGGAAAAACAAAACAGGAGGGAAAAATGAAACTGATAAGAAAAGCCGCAGCTCTTGTTCTATTGGCGGGAATAATCACATCCACGGGATTTGTCGATAAATTCAAAGAAATATTCTCACCCGAGCAGGAAACAGCTGAACCGGAATGCGAGGATATAACACCGAAAAGAGGAAAATACGCGCCGAGAGAGACTGAAAGTGAAGCACAATCAACGTTTTCGGACGCCGTTACTGTAATGAACGAAAGCTCCGGATGGTACTGTCAGCACATGAAGGACGGGACGCGTCCACCAATTCCGTCTGAGATGAGCTACATCACCGAGCACGGCGGATACTACATTGGAGAGGACGAAAAAGTAATATACCTCACCTTCGACGCGGGATATGAGAACGGAAACGTTGAAAAAATCCTCGACACGCTCAAACAGGAAAACGTACCGGGAGCGTTCTTTATTCTTGACAATCTCGCGAAAACAAATACGGATTTAGTTAAGCGCATGGTAGACGAAGGACATACGGTATGCAATCACACGGCAAAACACAAGGATATGACAAAAATGACTTCAAAGGAAGATTTTGCGGCTGAGCTTCGGGCTATGGAGGACGTATATCGAGACAAAATCGGGGGTGAGATAGCAAGATACTACCGACCGCCGGAAGGAAAGTTCAACGAACAAAACCTCGCATGGGCGGATGAGCTTGGGTACAAAACAATATTCTGGAGCTTTGCATATGCAGACTGGGACAACGCAAACCAGATGAGCCGCGAAAAAGCCGTCGAAAAAATAATCACAAACACGCATAACGGCGAGGTCATACTCCTGCACCCCACCTCAAAAACCAACGCGGAAATACTGCCCGAGCTTATCGCAAAATGGCGCGAGATGGGATTCACTTTCGGTACGCTTGACGAGCTGACGGGACAGAACGGTGGCAACAATGAATGAGACAAAGAAAATAATCACCGCCGCAGTTGCATTAGTCATTACAATGTGTACCTGCGGAGCATATCCCGCCGCGGCTTCCGATGTGATATACTCCTGCCAGAGCAGTAAGAAGAACATCGCGCTGACCTTTGATGACGGACCGCACCCCGTTCACACGCCCGAGATACTTGATATTCTCGCGGAATACGGCATAAAAGCGACATTCTTTGTGATAGGCGAGAACGCGACATGGTACGGCGACCTTGTTAAAACGGAATACGAAAGCGGGCATGAGATAGGGAACCACACCTATTCTCATCATATGAATTTGAAAAAGCTGTCATATGACGGTATATGCGCCGAAATTGAAAACGCGGAAAACGTGATATACGAGAACATCGAATACCGAACAAAGCTCCTTCGCCCACCGGGAGGAATCTACAGCGATACACTTCTCAGAGCCGCTGCCGACAACGACTACAACATCATATGCTGGTCGGTAGACACAAGAGACTGGGCGCACACTCCGACGGATGAGATCGTCAAAAACGTACTGTCGTCTGTGAAAGAGGGGGATATAATCCTGTTCCACGACTATGTCTCGGGAGAATCTCCCACACCTGCCGCGCTGAAGCAGATAATACCGACTCTTCTCGACGAGGGATATAATTTTGTCACCGTGTCCGAGCTTATGACGATGGGATGAAAAAACGGGTCAAATGAGTTTTATCGCTCACAAGACCCGATTTTTTTCAGTTGTAATTGTCTATAACGCATTGTATAAGGTTCAGTGCGTCGGTGTATCTGTCGTCATCGGTTTTCTCCCCGAACAAAAAGCCTATAACAAACCTCGTCTCCCCGTCGTCATACAGCACGATAAGGGAATAGTTGTTTTCAAGACTGCCTGTTTTCAGCCCCACAACACCCTTGCAGTAGTATTTGGAGTTTTCGTCAAGCAGCTTGTTTGTGTTTGTCCATGTGTTTGTGTGTCCGCTCGCGTAAACCACATCGCCATACGGCATAGCAGAATATTTCGTTATGATTTCGTTTTCTGCCGCCGCTTTTGAGATAAGAAGCATATCGTGCAGCGTTGAGTAATGCTCCCGTCCCGCAAATCCGTCAGGCGAGGTAAAGTGCGTTCCCGTGCAGCCTAACTTCTCGGCGTATTCGTTCATGTAGTCCGTGAATTTCTCCACCGCGTCAGTGTATTCCGCCTCGCTGTCGTCAAGCAGAACATATCCGCAGGCAGCAGAGAGAGCATAAGCCGCGTCGTTTCCCGATGGCAGAAGCATTCCCTCGACAAGCATTTCGACGGTCAGCATGTGATTCGGTCGGATATAAGCCAAAGATGAGCCTGTCTCAGGAAGATAAACCTCGTCTCCTGGTTCAACAAGCTCGTCCGGCGGCATAATGTCAAGTGCGGCGAGAATGGTGAGCAGCTTTGTCGTGCTTGCGGGATATATGCGTGTGTCCTTATCGGCAAAGTAATGCGCGGTATCGCTGTCCGGAAAATACACAAATCCACAGTCGGTGTGCAGCCTTACTTTATATGTGACGTCGTAAAAGTCCCCTTTGCCGCATGACGAAAGAAGCAGTGTGAGGGACATAACAAGAGCAAGAGACACGCTGAGCAGTTTTTTCATAAGCCGTATCCTTTTGTGTGATAGCTTCCATATTATAACGCGCGCGGCTGACCAAATCAATTAAGAACAGATTAAATAAAATTAAAAATCACAGGAGCATTATTCCGGCTTTTTCACATTCGCTCATGGTTTTGTCGTCCCATACGGAAACTTGAACTTCTCCTATGTGCGCGGTCTGCATGAGAAGCATACAAAGGCGCGACTGTCCGATACCT
>ERZ779861.1490-NODE-1490-length-26006-cov-4.295634_pt1 | contig 26006 bp, 36 predicted proteins | sample MGYA00511558_ERZ779861 | MGnify/ENA primary metagenome ERZ779861 (study PRJEB29588, sample SAMEA2163432) | human gut metagenome | biome: human gut; feature: human-associated habitat; material: faeces | place: Denmark | collected 2008/2010 ...
GCGGCGCGCTATCAACTGCGCTACACCCCGATAGTTATTCAATTGTGGTCGTGTAAGTGGTCAAATCTGTGGTCAAACACATTTTTGACTGCTTTTTTCTTTTTCCGAACCGCCCGAAATCCGCACGGTTGAAGGGCTTTCTGCGATTTTCGCTTTCGTGCGGTGCGAAGACCGCCTATGCTCCCAAATGCGGCGCTCTATCAACTGCGCTACACCCCGGTTTATTGATTTTTGCAAGATATCGGATTTTGAATTCCTATATTTCGAATTTCCATGTTTTGAACGAGGATGAAAATGTGCGTACTTTCCGCCGTGTGCAACTGCGCACGGCGGATCCAGTATACTCATCATAACCTGCGAAACGTGCTCATGACAATCGAAAAGAATCCGGCTTCGAAGAAAAATCAAACACGACGGAACAGGTCGTTATCCCAAAAAAGCACGCTTTCGCGTGCTTTTTCTTGGTCTGAGTGACTGGACTTGAACCAGCGGCCTCTACCACCCCAAGGTAGCGCGCTCCCAACTGCGCCACACCCAGATGAGATTCACTGCTTTCCGACAGCTTTTACATTATACCACCACTGCCGGAGTTTGTCAATAGCTTTTTTGAAATTTTTCTGATTTTTTTGTCGCAAATTTTAGCTTGTTTCCAACTGCGTATCTGCGCAAATCCGACCGGCTGAAATTTTAATAAACCACTTGAAAAACTGCCGCTTCTATGGTATAATCACTTAGTAACGCAGGTATGGCGGAACTGGCAGACGCACAAGATTTAGGATCTTGCGGGAAACCATGCAGGTTCGACCCCTGTTACCTGCAATGAAAGGAAATAACGCATATACACGATATATGCGTTATTTTTGTATAATTATGCTTGATTAGTGAATATCCGTCATTCGTTCCGCATTAAGATACACGGAATTGTTTATACAAAACTCAATTTTGTGTTTAGCTGCACACTCATGTGGAACGAATGCAACACGAAAATGCAACACGCTATAATCGGTCTATCTTACGCATTACTCCGTCGTACAAACGAGGATTCGTGATTTCGAGCGTATTCATCAGCTCGTCAATCACGCTCCACACACTTTCCGCTTTTTTGCCGTAGACAAGCTGCAGAAATTCGCTTTCTCCGTAGCTTTCTATCTCGTCCGCAGGAGCGCGGAAAGATTGACGCAGCTCCGGCATGGTATCGGGATAGAGTTGATTCTTTATCGTGTAAAGCGCGGCAAGCCGGATACAGTCGTCGTAAGTATGGCGGTCGGAGCTTTCGCAATCCCGTATAGCTTCGTCAAGCTCTTCGAGCGTTATCATCGCATATCTTTGAGGACTTCAATGCAACGACGGATTGCTTCGCGCTCTTTGTCAGACGCATTATCAAGCATAACTTCGAGCTGCTCTACAATCTCGTGCTTTCCGTCGTCGTAAGAGTAACGTCCCCTGCTATCTCTACGCTGTCTTCTGCCGCTCATGCCAACATCACGATAAGTGTCTCCGCCCATCATGTACTTGCCGCGAGCTTCCCAGTCACCTGCTTGAGAGTAGCCGCCGTCCTCTTCGAGTATCATGATTTTGTCAATGTTCTTGATTGTATCGGTGAGCTTCTGCAAGGTTTCGAGGTCTCCGGCGTTCATTTCCTTTTTCGCCGCGATTTCGTCAAGTTCTTCGCAAAGCAGCTCTTTGAGTTCGTGTAATGCTTTTTTCATTTTCGTTCTCCTTTCTTACGCTATTCTTTCGATAATCAGATTTCCGTTCTGTACGTTAACCGTCGCTTCGGTGAGGTTCTTCACGGCAAGCGTCAAGCAACATCCGCGCGGCACGTCTACAATATCGTCGATATAGATATTACCGTATTCGGCAGCCGCTGCGGGTGTCGTTATAGCAAGAGCACTGCGGGACGCTTCACCGTTGAGCGATAAAGCGATTGTAATAGCTTGTGCCGTTCCGCCCGTCGGGATTGCAACGTTACCGCCAAACGAAACGCGATAACGAGCAAAGCACTGATTTGTAATGCCGCGCAAAGTTACCTGTCCCGAGCCGGTATTGTGCAGCACGTTTCCGCGATTGCAACAAATCGCGTCGGTTAAAATCACGTTCTGGTTCTCGGCGACCTCCTGCACGGCTATAGCTGTATACTTAGGCATCTATTTCACCGTCCTTTTTGATAAGTGATGTATCGACACAGCAAGTAAAAGGCGAGTAATAGCGGCACATTCCGAGTACGGAGAGCATCTGTGCAATTTCTGCTATTTCCATTTCCTCTATTTTCATCGCGCCGATTTTGTCAATAACTTTGTCGAGTATGCTTTCAACTTTTGCGTTTCTTTCAAGTTTTTCCTTTTCGGTCATGATTTTTTTCACTTTCTTTTTTATAAATTAAAGCGGCGGAACTATTGCCCCGCCGCACGTTTTTGAATACAATATCGGGCAAAAAATCCCGAACATCCGGCAAGGAAGATGTATTATAAGTTAATTTAATTAGTAGCTACCGCAGCTGTTGCAACAACCGCCGTAACAGCCGAACTGTACCTGTCCACAACCGTTAGTGGGGAAGGTGAGCGGCTGAGGTGACTGCACAATGTACGCCGGGACGGGGCATTCGTTTCCCGTTCTGCGTATAATTTCCGCAGTATTCGCTTCCATCGTTGCGCGAATAAACGCGTTCTGGTTGGACTGCGAAGCCGCAAGGCGAAGAGCCTGGTTCTCCTGCTGGAGAGTTGCAATCTTGTCTTGACACAGATAATCAAGGATTGCACGGCTGTTCTGGTTCTGGTTGTCGATGATGTCGCGAGTGGAGTTGTTAATTGCATTAGTAATACCGCATGTCTGCTGTGCCATGTTGTAGTTAATGCCATCAATACCACGTAGCATATTGCAGCAGCATTCCGCAATCTGACGCGCGAGGTCTGCCTGTCCCCTCTCAACACCATTAAAGCCCTGCATCATGCCCATGTTCGCCTGGTTAAAGCCCTGCTGCGTCTGATAACCGAGACTACATATAGCATTATCGGTGCCGTGGAAGCCATTGAGCAATGCCGAATTCATATTGTAAAATCCGTCGCAAAGCCCGTTGTTCACACCGTCAATCTTACGCTCGATGTTTGCGAAGTCGGATGTCAGCACATAACCGTCAACCGCCGCGCCAGCACTTCTACCGCCGCCAAAACCTCCGCCCCAGCCGCCGTTACCGAAGCCGAACATACCGAAGATGAGGAACAGAATTATCCACGCTGTCCAATCCCCGCCCCAGCCGAAACCATCACCATTTCTGCCGCAATTGTTGTTAGTGACAGCTGCGATATCCGCAGGTGTCATCTCGCTTGCTGAAATTGACATAGTTCTTTTTGCCCTTTCTGAAAAATAATATTTTCATCTCGTTTCCGAGTATGAATCATAATTTATATTTACCGCGCAGCCCCTCAAACATAGAGCCGAGCTGCCTTGCACGGTCTTGCGCGGTGTTAAGCTGCGCCTGTGAGATTTGCCCTGACTGCACCATCTGATTAATAATTGCGGTCGGATTTTGCCCCCTAAATTGGTTCATAAATCTTTCAAAAACCGTTTCGAGTTGGTTCGGAGCGTTTTTTTGCATTTCGTTATACAGTGGGTTCGGCATTGTTATCCCCTCTCTGCGCATTCTGCGCCATAATTCCGTTGAGTTTTGCCGTTAAATCATTCACCACCGCCGCGAGCTTGTTATACTCGTCGACAGTGACATATTGCACGTTTTGCGCGGCATTCGGCTGCATTACAGGCGGCGCGGACGCGCTTCTTTCTTTCCAGTCGATAATCCTCATTGACGGCATTCCGTTAGCGTCAGCCGATTTGATGTAGATAATCGGATTTTCGCTGTCCCATAGCACCGCCGTGTTTCCCGGCGCGACTATATGCGCCTTTGCTCCCGCTTCTCCCTGCACCCATATCATAGGTGGAGCTTCCTGCGGCATTGACTGCATCTGCCCCATTTGCGGCATTTGCGGAGCTTGCGCAAACGCGCCCTGCTGCATGGGAGCCTGATTATATCCTCCGCGTAGCTGCGTCAGCTGGTCAGGCATTGGCATAGTATATTGCGGATAACCGTACTGCGGTACGCCATAATAAGCCATATTTACCTCTCCTTCTTCCAGTAGTAGTGAGGGATTTCGCCGCCGGAATCCCATGTGTCATAATACCTGCCGTCCTCGGCATAAACTACGTGTCCGGCGATTGATAAAAGATATTCGCCCTCTGGCATATCCTCGCAAAATTCCCGCACCGTGTAATCAGCCGGAGCGGTGTTCGGTATCGTGTAACGGCAACACCCATTCTGCCGCAGATACGACCCCCACACGGAATCTGCCGACGGCATATCACGCATGATAAAGCCAGTAAGCGCGATTCCGAGGTATGTTTCTTCCCACGATTTGCCGAGAAAAGCCGATATTGCGCGAATAGTGCAATCGCCCACCCGATTCCCGTCGGGATTTGCGTTGTATGATACAAATTCAGCCATTTTTGCCCCTCCGTTATGCCTAAATTGTACAAAAAAATAAGCCTTTCCACAATGAAGTGAAAAGGCTTATTTAGTGCTATTTTGGTGCAATTATTGTGTAAGCATATCAGCTGCCAACAAGTTTAGTATATATATTGCGGGATTGCTATAACCGCTCCGCCATTTTTCAACAGTTTTTACAGGTACATTGTATGTTTTGGCAACATACCTATTTGTCGCTCCACACAATTGAGCTAAGTTTCTATATGTTTGTTCGTGCGCGAAAGCGTAAATATTGTTCAGCGCTTTGTCAATGTCATAATCTGCATCCTCGTATATATTCGGTTTGACTATTGATTTAGCTTTAGAGCAATACTCATCATAATCAGCAGCGTTTACAGCCGCCGAAAGCAATTGAGAGAAAATATTATAAGGCATTTTGTTTCCCCCTTTCCTTTCCCACGTGCCATATACTTTTGCTTTAACATTATTCGGCGGGAGCTTGAGCTTTTCCCCTATCACATACGGCGTTTTCGAATATGGCAGATATCCGTTTAATGATTTTTCCTTTATTTCCAAGATTTCAGCGATTTGTTTTGTAGTAAATCCTTTTTCGAGATATTCTGATACTTTGTCCGACTTTGGCGTTGGTATAATGCCGTTCGATATCAAGACTTTTCGGACAACCGCTGTGTTTAATTCAGTAATTTCCGCTGTTTTAGCGATAGACCCCACGTTTTCAAAAGTTGATATAATTCTTTCTTCGAGCGTCATTCCTCAATCCCACATATGCGCGTTGCAATAATCCGCCCATTCGTTTTCCATGTCAGCAATTATCGACTTATAATCCCCTCCGTCGATAATTCGCTCTAATGCCTTATGTCCAGCTGAGCTTTTCTTTGCGTTTGCTGCCAAACTATAATCTTCTGCTTTGAGATATGCGGCGGCACGAGGATATTTCTCTTTGAGTTCAGCAATATCGCTTATCGGCCGTTTTGGAGCACGTAAACCATCGTTGCACTCGTCATCCATCATGCGCTCAAAATCCTTTTGATATTCCCGGTGTTCAGCTATTGCACGTTCAAGTTCGCTTAATCCTTCTATTGCTTCGATTTTTGCTTCACGTTCAGCAGTTGCCTTTTTGATTGCTTCCTTTTCGGCTTTGAGCAAAACTATGATTTCTTCTTTCGCCGCCATAACCGCATCATAAGCTCCGTCTTTCTTTACTTTTGGCATTTGCCGAGTAGCAATATTTTCGTCACCCACGAGATATATTTTATATTTTTCAATCAATTCTTTTGCCGTCATGGCTTTCTCCTTTGCTTTTTGTCTTGCTTTTTTCATCCTGCCGTGATATAATAAGAGTACGGAGCGGCGGCAGGTTTACCGCTCCACTCTTATCTTGCCTGTTTCGGTTATTTGGACGTATGCGGAACAGGCTTTTCTTTTTTGTTGGGTACTTTTGCTTCGCGTACTATTTTTGCGGCTTCTTCAAGGGTGATTGCTTTTGCTTCTATTAGCTTTGCTATTAATTCGAGATATCCGTTCAGTTGCGCATTAGTCATGCCTTTTATTTTCTCCATGTTCTACCTGCCTTTCTGTACCTCCTTGGTACATCTATATTATACACCCATGGTGGGTATTTTGCAATAGCTTTTGCAATATTTTTGATATATAAATACACAAATTTGTGCGCCGTGGTTTGTATATCTTGGCAAATAAAACAAAAACGACGGTAAAGCCGAACGCCGCTTGATACGTCCTGCCTTATCGCCGTTTTGCGGGTAAATGAAGTCCCGAGTTTCATCTTCCCTGTGTGCATGGGGTTGTATTTAAAGTCATGGTTATTGTATCACTCACCATCCGCGTTGTCAATAGAAAAAGAGCGATTATTCGCTCTTTTCTTTATAAATTTGTTTTGTTCCGCGAGAAACAATATTTTTTGTTTGCCGCACGGACAAGTCAAATTCTTCCGCGAGCGGCTCAAAGCAGATGCCGTCAATAAGTCTCCGCTTCAAAAGCCGCCTGTTTCGCTCGTGGTGGATTTTCTCATCAATCAAAGCCGCAATAACGGAATTGTCGGGCATAACGCCGCACTCCTTTAATCCGCGCTATAGCTCACTTCACGCGGTTTCGGTCGCACAGCCCTTGAGAGATTATTTCTGCGGTTCTTCCGTGTCAGTGCCGTTTGCTTTTTCTTCAGGCTTTTTGTTCGCCTTATCAATAGACGATTCGCCAAAAATATAAGCGATTACGGACACCGCCGATGTCACAATTCCGGCAATCTGCGCCCATTCGTTTTCATCCAGACCGAACGCCGCCGCCAGTCCGACCACGATTCCGCAGACCGCAGTCCACAACTTGCGAGAGCTGAGTTTCTTTTTTAACTCGTTCATAATTTTTACCTCCGAAAATGGTTGATTTAGTTTGCTCGCCGTGATATAATCATTTTGTCATAAGACATCATTTTATATCTCCTTTTCGTTTACCGACCAGAGAAGAGCTGCCATAAAGGCGGCTTTTCTCTTTTTTTATTGCAATTCGATATCCGAGCCGCTTGTGTCCGCGCCATAATATCGACCGCTCCGCACCTCTTCGCGCTTAAGGAAGAGGTTAGGAATTATGTACGACGGCAGACCACACGAAAGAGGAACTGCGAGATATACATATAACCCGTCCATTGACGCGGTATCCGGTGCAACGGCGAGCCGGACGAACTCATAAACAATGCCGATAATAGCCCCCGCCACCCACACAACCATGACCGCAGTTAGGATTTGCTTTGTATACTGCTTCAAGTTGGCGAACGTGTTTTTTATCTTTTTACCCATTTTTAATAATATTATTGATATTTCGGTTTCCGGCAGTCGCAGAGATATTTTTGTTGCGGATAACCCAAGAGCCGCCGCCGTCGAGACAAATTATGTCGCTAAAGCCTTCGTCCTTGATTTTCTTCCAGAACTCCATGCCGTAGATGTAGTTATAACGGTAAGTCCTGCCGTATATTCGCCAAATTTCGCCGTCGCGGATACCGAGCCAGCTTCGCCAGCCCGCCGCCATGCAAGAGCCGTCCCATCCCTGCGGCTCGACGTAGTTGTAATAATCAACATCGTCATAATTCCGCACCGTGGGAACGCCGGAAATAGCATATCGTGCGTTCGCCGGAGCTACCGCCACATCATCAATATAAGGCTTGCCGACAGCCGGAACGATAAGCGTCGACACCTTTTTGCCGTGAAACTGCGGAGAATTGTTGTCGTTGCAGCCGATGCGCAGCTTGCCACCGGAGCAGAATTTTGAAATATGCGGTCGCGCCGGAGAGGGAATATCCTCGAGCCTGCAATCACACACGATGTTAGCGACAGGCAAAGTGAAATTGCCGTCCGTGGACGAATACGGTGCCCAGAAGCCGCCCGTTGAAGCCTTATCGGGAATACTGCGTTTTGCCTTATCCCAGTAAGAAATCGAAAATTTAGAAAGCCGCTCAATAGTAAAGCCGCTGACGGTGTATTTATCTGCCTTTTTAGCCGGAGCGGTATATTCACCGACCGCGTTCGGTATGCCGAGAAAAGGAGCAGGATTGACAGACACGCCGTTTTTGCGGACCTCAAAGTGACAGTGACTGCCGAAGGAGTAGCCGGTGTTGCCCTCAATTCCGAGGATATCGCCAACTTCAACGCGCTGTCCAACTTTGGCAATGCGCTTTGACATATGGCAATAATAATACAGATTTCCGTCGTCGCCGTCAACCCGCACATAATTGCCCCATTGCCACGTTAAGGTGGTATCCGTAGCCTTGTCAAGCATTGTGGAGCGTCCGACAGTTCCCGCCACAACAGCGCGGATATTTTTATCGTCAATTCCGACAACGTCAATGCCCTTGTGATTGTTTCGTTCGCCGTTCAACGTGCGCCAGCCAAACGGCGAGGTTACTTTAAATTTGCCTATATAAATCATTTCAATTTCCTTCTTATAAGTTAGTCATTTTTATGCGATTATAAATTATAGTCGCACTATAACGTGTGACGCTTGACAAGGTAATAAGCACATTGCTTAATTTGATTTCCGTATTTGATATATTACATCTAAAATTTGCACCCAAGCCGGCATTTGGTGTCCATGTGCCGTCTTTTTTATTTTCATAAATTCGTCTTCCAAATAACAGCGAAGCGTCGGATGTACTGCGGCAGAAATAAAATAACCCATCAACCAAAGCATTGTCATTAGTGAGGTTTTCAGGCGCATTCGCTTTAAGATAAATTCCGATTACATTTGATGCGTCAAGTTTTTCGAAATCATCACTAAACGCAGGTGGGATGCTAACAACGCTGCTGCCTTCGACGTAATCAAAAGATTTAGTTTTCATGGCTTTTAAGTAAATTCGTTCCACGCCCACTTTACTTAGCCCATCATAACCCGTGTCTGGCTTTACTTCCGTGTAAACATCCCAAGTGCTATTTAGCGAATAAAATAATTCTGCAGCAACATTTTTTTCTTGTAGCTTAGGTTTGCTTTTGCCCGGGAATGCGCTGATTATAGCCATATTTTCACCTCATTTTGTAATAAGTATTTCAACTGGCAGTGATACCGTCGGCTTGTCACCGATTCCGGCAATAACCACTGTGCCGTTGCCTTGTGCCTGGATAAATAGCCCCGCAGCAGCCGCCGCTTCACGCTGCGTTTTTGTCGCGCTTGCCGCCAGTCCGATAACGCCGTTTGAGTTAGCAGTAATCCCCGCAATAACAACCGTTTGATAAAACGAACAAACGGAAGTTGACGGAGTAGTGGAAGCTGTCGCCGTAGTCCAAGACGTGCCGAGGACGGCAGATTTAATCTCCGAGTACGTGCCGCCGCGAGTAACACCGTCAGCCATAATTCCGCAGTACGTGCCGTCAGCTCGCGTGTCGGTGACATTGCCGCTTGCAAGAGCTGTCAAGCCTGCCGGGACTGAGATAATATACAAGCCGAGTTCGTATAGCGTCGCCGTCTTCGAGAGCGCAGGAGCGACGGGAGAAGACGCAGGAGTGCCTTTCTTAACGTAGATTGTCGTCTTGTTGTCGTCGGCTGAAAATCCGAGTACAACAAAGTCAAGGCGGTTAAGCGTACTGTCCGGCGCATCGAAAGTAAGCTCCGCCGCCTCCGTCATAGCAACAGCCTTACCACGAAAATCGTCGTTTTTAATCCACGCCATCCCTGGCGAAACAGACACCGTTCTCGCCGCCGTGATAGATAAGTCGAAATTGTCCGTATTTGCATATACACCGCTCGTGCGAGTACAGTTGTATATTTCCGCGTCCGCTGCCGTGTACTCAATATTGTTAAGCGGATAAGTGATAATAGCCATTTGTTATAACCCCCTTAATATAGGATTTCCGAGAGTAAGCTGTGTCGTGATTTTGTTATTCTCGTAAGTGTTCGTAAATTCCGCCACCCGCACAGAGAGAACGGAATTATAGTCCGGCAGGACACAAGTGATAATATCGCCGAGCGAAAACGACTTTCCGAAGTCCTGTGCCGAGATATCGAAAGATATCTCCTGCACCTTTGCGCATTCGTTCAGCTTTTCGTTTCCTCGCGCCATAAGCAACGTTTTGTATTCATCGAGCGTCTGCCCCTCTTCCTGCTGTAAGTCGCGAGCGTCGACAAAAAGCTCACGCCGCGCGAAGTCGGTTGACGTTGTATCGCCAGTTGTAACAAACACACGGTCAGCACCCTCGCCACCGCCGCCGACATATGCCACGTTTTTATACGTCGTCTCCGATATGAGCCGTTCGAGATTATATAGGTTCCCGTACTGTTCAGCGAACTTTATTCCGTTTCGCTCTGCGCCCTCGTAAACGTCGTACAACAGCTTGTGAGCGGCTTTGTCATGGACAAGGCGAAAACCCATGCCGCCAGCTTCGCACCACACACGCGACAGCTCATAAAGCGTGGGATAGGTTCTCTGTGACGTTGTGGTTTTTGTTATACCTCTAAGCGGCGCAAGTCCTATAATTGAGTATGGACGCGACGCAGTAACAGCCGCCCTTAGCGCGGTTTCGATATTCCCCTTACACTTCGCACTGCCCGCATAAACGCGCCCATCAAGCAGACATTTTGCTTCGCAGCCATATGCCCATAATTCGCCGTCCTTGTCCTCGGTTGACTGGATATACATAAGCGTGTCAGATGCGGGAATACCGATAAAATTACCACAGGAGATTATTTTTGCAGCATCTTTTGTTTTTGGCATCACAAATTGCAAGCTTCCGCTGCCCGTGTAGCTCTCGCCCCATATAAGAGAGGTAAAAGCCGTGATAATGCCTATTTTGCTAAGAGCCGAGTTATATATACTACACTCCATCAGCCAGCACCCCCACATAAGATTCGTTAAACGTGATTGACACCTTAGCCGAGGACGCGCCGGATTCCGCCGTAAACAAAAGCACGTTATCACCAGCCGCGAGGGAATACAAATCGGAAGTATCATCCAGCATATCGAAAGCGTCCGTAGTTCCGTCAATCTTGATATAGAGCTGTCCGTTCTCGCGATACATTACAATCCGCTTCCCCGCGTCGAGCGTGCCAATAAATTTAATAGCCTTTTGAGTATTAACGTCCGTGACGGCAAAGTTAGTAAGGGCAGCTTCTCCCGCCGTTATAGTCAATGTAAACGAGGATGCGCAGTCTCCGGCATTGTAAGCGTTAAACTGCGTCTCAATAGTGGTCGAGCCGAAGCGGTGCGGCGTTGCGTAGTTAATAGGGAACATAAACTCAGCCGTCAAGCCGCCGAGTTCGTAGCGCGATTGATTAGCCTTTTGCCAATACGGATAAGGTGCATAAAGCGCGAGAAGAAATGTGGAGTGCCGTTCTTGCGATATTTGCGGAGAATCACGAACAACAACTTCCATATAATACTTGTCTTCCCAGTACAGCCGTCCAGACGAAAGCGGCTGAAAGATATGTAGCATAGCACGTTTAGCAGATGTGTTCTGCATAGGGATTCTGCCGTTTATTGTTAAGAGCTGCCCGCCGAGAGACATTCCCGTTACGGTTTCGCCGATTTGTTCAAAGCCTTGCGCAGTTTGCACGTCAACCGTTCTTCCCGTCGCGCCCTCAACGGTGTTGATTATATAACCGTGGTCAAAATCAAGTACGATTTCCTCACCGCCGTTTGCAGTATATCTAAGTTTATACACCGAATAACACCGCCCTTGTCTGCTGATATCTTGCTTCGTTAAATACTTCCGACGGTGTCATTTTTGACGCATAAATATTCTGCACCACATTGACACCGCGCTGCTTTGCGCTTGTTCCTTTTCCGTTTCCGCTTACATCGATTTCGCTGTCAAAGACCATATCACCTTCGATTTCGTCCTTGATTTTCTCAAAACTGTCCGCCCATCCAACACCGACACCGAGAGCCATATTCTCACCGATTCCGGCAAATACTTTTGACGGTGAGTGTATGCCGAGCCAGTCCTTTACGTCTCCGACGAGATTATCCCATGCGTCGGAAAACCATCTTGTAAGAGTTTTCCATGCGTTTTTCAATCCGTCTAACAGTCCGTCGACTATATTCTTGCCGACATCAAGCCAGTCCGTTGTAAATATGGTATCAATCAAAGATGCTACTAAGTCAACTACAGCTGTTACCAGTTCGGGGATTGCAGATATAATTCCTCCCGCCAACTCCACTACCAATTGCACGGCAGTTTCTATTATTTTCGCGAGATTCCCGGGAGTTGTTATATATTTTATTAAGTTGTTGATGATTTCGATTGCTGCGTCAAGCAGTTGAGGGATAGCGTCAATTATTCCCTCGGCAAGAGTTATTACGACTTTCAATGCCGTTTCGATTAGTTTAAACAGCATTGACGGTTTCGTTAGCATTTTTGCGAGCGTGATTATAATTTGTGTTGCCGCTTCGAGCAACTTCGGGAGATTGTCGACTATACCGTTGACTATAGCCATGACAGCGGCAAGCGCAGAGGGAATAAGCTGCGGAAGTGCGTTTGTAATTCCTTCGACAAGCGACATTACTATTTGTATAGCCGCCGTGATTATCGCAGGGAGATTATCCATCAACGCGCCGACTATTGTCATAACCGCGTCAACCGCAGCCGGAATAAGCTCGGGAATAAGCGAGACAAACATATTTAACGCCTCGGTAAATAGCGTTGCTACAGTATCAAGCAGTGTGGGGAGTAAGTCACCAACAGCGTCAATGAGGTTCGTCATGACTTTAGGCAGCGTTTGTATGATGTTCTCAATAACCGGAGTAACATTGTTAACGACAAGCATAAACGAGTTAATGACGTTATCACAAAGCGTTGCTATATCCGCGTCGGCATTACCAAAGCCCACGATTAAATTATCAAAAGATGCTTTCAGCATTCCGATTGAGCCGCTTATTGTTGTTTCGGCTTCAACCGATGTCGTGCCGAGTATTCCGAGAGAATCTTGTACAACGTGTATCGCTTGCACGATATTTCCAAACGACAAGCTGTTTGCGTCGACTGTAACGCCTAACCTTTCCTGCGCTTCAACGTTTGCAGCTGCGTCTTGTACAAGACGTTCCATTTCTTCTTTTGTGCCGCCATAGCCGAGCTTAAGGTTATCCAGCATTGTATAGTTTTGCTTTGCAAAGCCTTGATATGCATTTTCTATGGATTCCATGTTCGTGCCCATTTTATTGGCGTTATCGGACATATCCACCATAGCCATGTTTGCCAGCTCTGCAGCTTGCGCAAGCTGTTGCTCGTTAGCTACGCCAGCCGTTACCGTTGCTTCGCTTGCTTCTTTAGCTATTTTCTTTTGCTGGTCGTAATAGCTTTTAAGTTCTTTTGTTTGCTTGCTGTAATAATCCTTTAGTTCTTTAGCCTGCTTGTCATTCGCGCTTTTAAGCTCTTTGAGTTTGTCATCGTTCGCCTTTTTCAGCGTTTTAAGCTCTTCGTCGCGAGCCTTTTTCATCTCTTCGAGCTTCGCCTTTTCGTCGTCCCGTATTTGTTTAACTTCGGCTTCCTGTGCTTCTTTCAGCGCGGTTCTTTTTGCGTCAGCTTCATCCTTTATAGCGGTTTTCTGGTCTTTTAACGACTGGATTTGTCGCTTGCGTTCCGCACTTGCTTCTTCTTCACGGATTTGTTCAAGATAATCGTCGTATTTTTCTTGCGCTTCACGGCGTTCCTGGAGAGTGTCAGCGTTCCTAATTTTCTCTTGAAGCTGTGCAAGCTTGTCTTCCTGCTGCTTCTTTTTTCGTGCTTCCTTTTGCGCGTCTTCTTCCGCATTAATAGCAGCTATTTCATCATCAAGAGCTTTCAGACGGTTATATTCATCCTCATCAACGAGTTTCAGTTTTTCTTTGTATTCCTGGTTGATAAGTTCTATTTTCGCGTCAGTCGCTTTTTCGTAATCGTCTATTTCCTTGTCAAGAGCGTCCTTGACGGCTTCATATTGCTCGTCATAGCTTTCTTTTACTGCGTCGTATTGATTGTCAAGCGATTCCTTGACCGCTTCATACTGCTTGTCGTAGCTTTCCTTAGCCGCTTCGTATTGGTCGTCATAAGTAGCCGCTATTTCTTCATAGCTTTGCGTTACCGCCGTTGTTGTGGTTGATGACAAAGACTGTATAAGAGACGCGGAAAATCCTGTGACGGTCTCCATGTACTTATTGGCAGATACACCAGCTGTCTTGTATGCTTGGTTTGCATAATCCTGTATGGTCTGAGAACTTGATTTAAAAAGAGTATCAACACCACCGACAAGCTGCTCATAATCAGCATAGCCGTCTAACGCCGCTTTTCCCATTGCGGCAAGCCCCGTCGCAATTGCCGTCGTTGCTCCTGCCACCACTTTGGCGGCAGTAGAAGCAAAGGACGAAAATTTGTCCCCGGCATTGTTTAGAGCTTTTTCGTAATCCCCCGTGTCGAGAGATATTTTTGCAAAAAGGTCAAAAACGTCTATTACTGCTCATCTCCTTTCGATAGCTTGTTTTTGATGTTGGATATAATATCGTCAGCAGTTCGTTTGTCAGCAGGTTTCCTGTCGATTATATCAGTATAACGAGCCGACATTGTTTTGCCGCCACCAATATTAGCTATATTTTCAGCTATAATTTTCAAGCTGTCTGTAACGTATACTTTCATGAGCCGGTTCTCGCAATCCTTGCGGTACTGCGCAAATCCGTGGTCTATAACATAAGAGCTGCCGAGAGTATCGAGCAGCTCAAAGTTAATGCTTTCGCAATATGTCAGGTACTTTTCTGCACCAGCTGCATGAGCGAGGTAAAAAAACCGATAATCTCAGGACAGTTGATTATTTCCGTGAATGCGTTGAGCAGCTCCGGCATTGTGTGATTGTCAAGGTCGCACGGCTCGATGAAGCACAGCAGCCCGAGCAGTTCAGCCGTTTCTTCGGGATGTTCATCAAGCATTGCGTCGAGCATTTCCGATAGATTTGTTTTAATCTGTTTTATGGTCGCGGTCTTTTTTTCTTCTTCCGATGCGCCCTCTGTAAACTGCGGCTTGTTCGCGCGTATTTCGAGTATTTTCGTATTATCAAGCCACTTTACAACCGACTTGCGGATTTTGTTAGTCTGCACGAGGAATTCTCGTGGATTGCAATTAGCGAGTGTTTTCATCAGGTTTCACCATCCATCGAGTAAAATTCCATCGGCATAACGTCCTGTGATGTCATTGATACGTGTCCAGTTAGGGTCACAGATACCTGTCCTTTGCCGTTCTTTGTGGTTTTGAGGGAAAGCCCGCCAGTAGAAAGCGCGTTCGCAAGCTTTACCGCGACAAGACCGCCGTCTGCTCTGTCACCTACCCACCAAATATTCGAAAAATCGGTCTGTTTAAGGTCGCGGCGAGGTTTAACAAGATTTGCATTGGTTGTGTCAATATCAGCACAGCCAAGCGCAAGCTTGATAGATGTAGTTGATACTCCTATAGAGGTGAACGCCATTGTGCAGTTCCATCCGTCAAGGTGTTTAAGTTCTTTCATATCGTTCGGACAGTTATCCACGTCCGACCCAAAATCCGAAAACGTAGGTGTGCAAGATACGGTAATACCACCAGTTGTAGCGCAGATAATATCCGCGTCCTCGGGAGCGGCAGCAGTTGCGGGAGTGAAGTTTTTGAGAAGCACACCCGCGTCGAGCTGCAACTCTTTAAAAGTTGATTCGGGGATTTTTGTAAATTTACCCATATATAACTCCTTTTTTAATACGTTAAAAATGCGTTAGTTAAGCGTTAAATATTCAGCAGATACGTTGATGTATCGACGTTTAACGCCGGAATCGGTCTCATCGGAGAGTGACTGACACCAAGGCGAACCGCGCTTTAGCCATATATAGCCGTCCTCGCACGGTATCACCTTGCCACCAATGCCAATAGCCGCAGAAAGCTCATTAGCCTTTGCATTCGGCACGGCTTCGCTCTCGGTGTAGTACCACAGATTGACCGTAATTGCTACCTCTTCCTGTTCCCACGCTCCAACAACATAATCATATGTCAGATAAGGCATAACAGCGTTATCCGGCACAGAGGTTGACGGATACGCGGGAATCGAAAAAGAAGAGAAAAATTGATGAAGCGCAGCACCCTTTGTCATGTCGTTAATGCCCATTCCTCCGCGCTTACCTGTGAAAATTTAAATGTAGCACGAGAGGGAGTAACCTTGTCGTCCCCATCAGACGTGACGCGGAATATTTTACCGTCGGAAATGCGTTTGAATACATCATGATAGCTCAAATTAAAGCCCCTCGGCAGCGTAACCGTGTACAGCGAGGTAACACCCGCCTTTTCGCCAATTCGCGCCTGCATAGAGCTGTCAAAGGTAATAGCCGCGTCAAACTCGACGGATTCTTTCCATGTGGTAAGATATCCGCCCTCGCCGTCCGGCTTGCGTACCTTGTCGTATAGTACGCATTTTGTCATAGATTCGTCAATCAAACTCATTGCGTCACCTCATATACCCTACTTCACGCGGCTTTCGATATGGCGTGAGACGGTCAGCAAAAACGGACTGCCAAGACACCGCCGCGCCATTATCACCGCTTGCCTTGGTGTACGAGTAACCGCCGAAAGATTCCGATGTGTACGGAGAGTTGATTATTTCAGAGTTTTTCGTCTGCCATGCTTCAATCTCGTCCGCAAGATTGATTATAGCCTGAGGTATCGCCAGACACCAAATCACGCCGTAAAATTCCTCGTCGACTAAATCAAAAGCCGGATACCGATGTAAACCGTCGTTAAAAATGCTATCGCGGACGAAAAAATATTGTCCGTCTGCCAAAAAGGGCAGCGCAATGTTGCCGCCCTCCACGGCGTAATCACCTTCGCGCACATCCGCGATAAAGTAATTATTCAAATGCCGTAAAATCGCTTCAAGCATTACGCCGCCCTCCGTTGTCACGCTACTGTAACTGTAGTATTTCCGGCTTTAAGTGCCTTATAGTCGGAGCTTGCTTCAACTACGGTGATTTTCTGACTTGCTGTCGCCGCGATATCGGACTTGCCATCCCAAGCTGTCCAGTTCTTTACGTTCTGTCCGTATGTCACGGTCTCTGCCGCTGAGCCGACCTTGTACTTGTAGACATTACCCGCGCTAAGCTTTGCAGGAGAAACTGTAATCTTCGTTTTTCCGCTTCCCGTTCCAGCTGCTGAGGTAACTGTGAGTGTGCCGAGAGTATCACCGCCGAATGTCACGACTGCAATTCCGTCGATGTACTCCGCCCATAGCTTCATGCCGTAAATTGCATATATCAGACCTGTTGCGCGGTCATAGTCACCTACCGCACGAGCACCTATAAGATTTGTGTTGCCGACAACGGTATAGGAAAGACCGAGCTTTACATAATCCGAATCTGACGGGTCCATATAGTAGAGGTCAATATTATCAGTGGGGAGTGCGATAACCTTGCCTGACGGAATATACTTCTCGGGGAGCAGAATGAGTGTGCTATAGCCGAGGAAGTCTTCGAGGTAATTAAGACCGAAACGCGTCTGAACGGTTACGCTTGCGTCTCCAAGATACTCGTATGCGTCAAGGATATTCGCAAAGCCGACAACCTCAGTAACGTCTTTGTCCATTTCGGCAAACTTGTCAATAACTTTACCTTTTGCCATAGCAAGCGCACGCTGCCATGTGGTTTCCGTGAGTGTAAGTGTGCCCGTTGCGAGGAAAGCGTAAAATTCGCCGAGTATCTTAGATTGGAGAGCGTTAATAAATTCGTCGTCGGTCTTCTGAACAGCTATATCCGCGCCGTGTTTAGTAACAGCTTCTACGGATACTTCCTTTGCGTACTTAGATATAGCGATGTCCGCATAAGATACGGGTTCGACCTTCATTTTTGTTCGCGGGATAACATCGCCCTCGGCTACGGTTGAGCCGCCAGCAATAGTTCCGTCAACTGAAGCCTTGTAAGATACAAGCTGTGTGCCCGGAGCTTTGCGGATAGGACGCATAATGCCGAGAATGCGCATAAGCGCGTCCCAGTTATCCTGAAAACGTGTAACAAAATCAACCTCACGCGCAGAAATAGTAAACTGCGACGCAGTGGTGAGACCAGTGTTTGCTGCCATAATTTATAATCCTTTCTTACGGTTTATTCGTTGCTTTGATTTGCCATAAGTTCAGCAACGGCTTTCTGGCGGTCTTCGGTAGACATAATGTAGCGACCGTGGTCGTCCTTCTTGTAGATGTCAGCCATAGTTTTACCGCCGTTGTTTGATGGAGGATTTTGAGTATTTGCGCCCTGCTGCTGAGTGCTAACGATAAAATCCGCCCATTCGGTTTTTATGTTTTTCGTGAGTTCAGCAGCGTTTTTGATTTTGCCCTTATCGTCAAGTTCCATGCCGTCAATATCCGACACCTTCACTACTGCGTCAAGCCTTTTATCGCTTACGCCAGCCGCCTTTAGCAGTTCACGATACGCATTTTCTTTCGCCGAGCGAGTTTCTTTCTTGCCGACTTCGGCTTTGTAATCGTCATAACTCTTTTTGAGCGCGTCATAATCGGCTTTCCATTTTCCAGCGGTCGTCGCATTGTCCTCGGCGGTCTGCTTGTCGGCTTTAAGCGTTTCGATTTCGTCCAGCTTTGCCTTGTAGCGGTTTTTATCTACAAACTCATTTCCGACAGCTGTTGAGATAGCCTTAGTAAGCTGCGCGATAGCTGTTGATGGTATATTTCCGTCCTGCCCGATATACGTTTTTATAATTGATTCAAAATCTGCCATTTTTCATCCTTTCGCTGTTACGGGTGCTACCCTAAGATGATACTTTACATAATTACGATATCACGTTTATAAAAGTAAATCAAGGATTTTAGCGACTAAAGTTAGCAACTTTAAAATCATTTTGCAACCAAAGCAAAAAAGGAGCGGTCAAGCTCCGTTTTTGTCAGTCATGCGCCTTTTGGTTGAGGTATTTGTCAAGTTTTTCCTTAGCCATCGTAACGTTGTGGTTTGCGCCAAGCTGGATAAGCCCATCTAAAGCCGCAGCAATGCCAAAGCACAAAAGAGTATTTTCTTCTTTCATTTTTTGTATTTCCGCGTTTTGCTTGTTTTGCTTGAGATACCAGCGATATATAGCAAAAATGACACCGCCAATTGCAATTACAGCCGACAACACCGCCGCAGCCGTGATTATAGTATTCGCGCTAATAGTAATTTGCATTAGTTACTAACAACCTCCACATAAATTCCGACAAGCTCGCTCAGCTTGTTGTACACAGGATTGACGGTGTCGCGGTTACAGAGGTACGTCACGCCATTCTGACAGTAGTACTTGCCATTGTAAAGCGTCATGTTCCCCTCATACGGTATCGGGTCATACTTTGTACCGTCATGCACTTCGTCAATGCGTTCATACAGGCTTGCCGTGATGTCTGGAGTCCATGTCTCCTGCGAGGTGTGCGCCTGTATGACCTTGTAGAGCTTGCCGAGATACTGCGCCTTGTAGCCGACGGTGTACGCCGTGTCTTTTGCCCACTCGGGATAAAATGCTGCCATTCGCACAGCCGTAGCGTCGTCGACTGACAAAGTGTTAATCTGCTCTTTGATGAGCATTGACATTACTTCGCTTTCGCTAATCGGACGGTGCTTCGCTTCTGCTGCTTCTCTTGCCGCCATTTCGTTGTACTGTGCTTCTTCTTCCGCCGTCATGTCGCGGATGATGCCGTTGATACATATTTTCATTTTTTTGCCATCCTTTATTATTGTCCTTCGACTTTTACTGTTGTCCCGCTAACTGGCGCGGTATCAAATGTGATTGTGATTTTAGTGGCGGGGTCGTCAGGCAAGTCCTGCGCTATTGTACCTTGCTCTACCATTCCTTTTATACTTCCTGTGTAAACCGTGCTTTCAGAAGGAAGGAAAATTCCAATTCGCGAGCTTCCGTTGCCCATAATCACCATCACATTTTTAGGCGAATAGACGCTCGCGTTTAAATTCAGCGTCGCAAAATTGTTTGTCGTCCCTGATGCATGACTGAGTTTGACTGTGGCGGTCTTTGCACCCATTGCAGTTGTCGTACCAGCAATTGTAACGAGGATTGTTGTTTCTCCCGTCAAGTCCCACTGCACAACAGTGGTTTCTCCATCCATGGATGCCTTACCTATCGACGTCAATCTCCCGCCCCCGCTCGGCAAATCCGTCGCGTCAACCTCCAACGCCTTGCCGTTTAACGTGACGAGCTGCCCGTTGTGTGTTACTACTTTTGGCATTTATTTTCCTCCTTTTATCTGCCGTATATTGTGATTTTGCCTGATACTGGCGCATATGTGGTGTTTGCCGTTGCCATTTTTATCGATGTAGCTTTGCCAACTCCAAACACAACATTATATGGGATATATGCGATTGATGGAGCGAGATTGGTTGCGGATGCAGCTACGTTCGGCTTGTGGCATTCCCAGACTATTCCATTAAATCTTGCTATTGCGTAGTTATAAGTTGTCTTGCCGCTCTTTGGCACATCCACAAAATTGGCACATACTTGTGCGCCATTTATGTATAGATTTTGCACCGAATCTGTGCTGGTGGCATTTTGCAGTCCGCTATTAATCACTAAAAATTCTGTGTAATTGTCCAAATTCGTGACTTCAAAAGTTGCGGTTGCCTCCGTCACTTCTGTTTCGAGGATTTTAGTCCACGTCTCCCCGCCCCCACTCGGCAAATCCACCAAAGTCGCCGCAATTCCATCAGCCACAACAGCATCCGCCACAGCAGTCTTGTCCGCGTCAGTGAGCGTGTACGGCTTAGTCCTCATTTTGCCATCCGCGCCGATTCTCACGTCCTGCGTATCTTCGTCGGTCGCCGCGTCAGCCTTGATACCGCCGAGAGCATCAGCCGTAGCTTGCGGGAGCGTGTACGTCGGCTTGTCCTGCGGAATAACGTTTCCGTCCTCCCCAATGCCGAGAATTTTTCCCGCGTTGCCCGCGCCTTGATTTTTGTCGAGTTTTGTGCCGATTGCTTGAGCAATTTCTTGTAAATTTTCTTCATAATTTTCAGCTGGTACATAGTTATGGAGTATATCTGTCAAGGCGGTGTTTGTGACGTAGTCGCCTGTTTTGGTGACATCTGTTGTTTGTGAGGAAAGATTTAAACTTCCACTCCAAACAGCTCCCGCACCATCATATACGGTTATATCTACTCTACCATAGTTCATTCTCCCAAATATTACGAGCATAGGAGACGACATTCCGGTCGGCACAGTTTGGTCATAGTCGACAGGAGAGATTATGCCATACCCAACACCCATGTTGTATAAATTAATGATATTATCAGCTTTAAGGTCTAACCAATATCTGACTGTTGGAATAGGCGAAGCTCCAATGTTGGTTCTCGCTTGCTTTTTCTGCTCATCAGTCAGCGACTGCGCAACGTACTGCACCGCGTTAGCCGAGCCGCCACCACCCCCCTCTGCGGACAGCACGCCGTTTTCGTCCACCGCCAGCCCGCCGCCGAGAGTGGTAAACGGCTTGTTCTGTACGCTGTCCCATGTGGGTCTTTCTAACGCATTCAGCTCGTCGAGTATTTTTTGATACACATCCGGCGTTGGTTCTTTTTCTTCGTCTCCGAGGTGCGCCGCGTCCATAACCTTTCCGAGGATTCCCCAGACCGTCGGCAGGACTATAGTTTCACCCGACACGCCAAACACGCCGACTGCTAAAATTTCCCCTGCGTCTGCGAGTGCTTCCCAAGGTATTGCTGTAGTGTTTGTGTTGAGTAAGACAGATATTGTCTTTTTTGATGTTTTAAACGTCGCTGTTTTGGCAAGTCCGTCCCACGCTTCATTAAATCTAAACTCAACCGTGTTAACATTTTGAGAGCCAGCTGTCAGCAGCTCCCGCGTCCGTATGTTAAGGTGGTTTTTGTTGACTTCGCAAATTATCAAGGCTATTCTCCTTTCATGGCTTTTTTTGCGATTCGGTTATATTGCTCGGCATGGTCTGTAACAGCCGGTTTAAGATAAGGTTGCGCCTTCTGCCGTTTAGTACCAAGCTCAACATGAGGACCGTAAGAGACATTAGTTCCGATATACACCGCTTTTTCATCCATACGCACAGAATGAGCGATACTATTAGCCAGTCTACCCGTTCGCTTCGGACACAGCTTGTAAGCATATCCTTCCGCCTTTATTCCGCACTTTTCGAGAGCCTTTTCAATCGCTTTGTCAAGGTTGTCCTTTACCTCAGCGGCTCGGGATATAAATTCAAACACCACTTTTTTTCACCGCCTTTTTCTTCGTAGTTTTCTTTTTAGCCGTCGTTTCCTTTTCTGTGCCTTTTGCCGCTAATCTGTCTTTTTTCCATTGCTCCCACTCGGGATACGTCATATTAGGCAGCACAACATTTTTACCCGTAACAGGGTCGCGAACACGGATTTTTGTATTTTCGTCATCCGGTTCGTCCTCAAGGTCGCCCGTTATTTTGCAGCGGCAATTGTATATTTCCTCAGGTCTGCCGTCGGGGTCTCCGGGATACCGGCAACCGTTCGAAAATTTTTTGTCGCAAGCAACAGTTTCGCCGTCAAGTACCGCATGGGAGTGCCGTGTTTTTCCGTCATATGTCGCATTCCATTTTTTTGCAAGCTTTATGCCCATTGCCTCCGCAGCTACAAGCCCATCAAGCCGCCCCGCGTTCTGTGCGCCAGTCGTGGCAGTACGCGCCGCGCGTATCGCACTGTTTTTATTCATTCCGCTAATCCGTATCATCAAGTCCTGTGCAATCTCGTCAATTGGTCTGCCCTGCAATATTCCACTTGTAATAGACGATGTAATTTGCTTTTTGCCGTACTCCAAATCAATATCACGCTTTATAGCCTTTTCCGCTGGATAATTCGGCATAAGTCCGGGGTTCTCCATGATAAGCCGTTTTATAACGCGTTCGTCGTACAGAGTAAAATCGCAGTCCCCAACAGCCTGCTCAATCTTGTAAGCCGTCCAGTTGCGGTTAATAGAGTAAATCCCCGGCGTTTCGTCGTTGACGTAAGCAATGGCGATTTCGTTAGCGTGCGTCATTCGCTCCGCCAGCTTGTCACGCATAGCCTTGTATTGATTGCCCGTCATAAGTTGTTCAAGCCGCCACTGCTGATATTGCTTTTCGGTAATTTTTTCTTCTTCAAGCAATTTCCGCTTTTTTTCGTCCGCCTTTTCAAACCAAGCGAAGAACGCGTCAACCGATTTGTCGCGCGCTTCCATCGCTTCACGATAGACTTCTTCAATACGTTTTTCCAGACGTTTCAGGCGTTCTTCTGTCCACTCTTGCGCTTCGTCTCGATTACTCATCCTCGTTTACCTTTTCCGGCTCTGTAGCTTGCCGTGACGCGTTTTGAAGTGTGCCTTGCGCTATTCCGAGACGGTTCAAGTCTTCTGCATCACGCCGTTTAAGTATGCCGTCCACTTCCTCCGGCGTTATCCATGGCAGGTGGTTAAGTATAGCCTCGTCGTCAAGATAATTCGCTGCCAGCATAACCATTTGTGTTTCTTCCGTCATATTCGCGATTCGATTCCACTTGTACGCTGGTTCGTCCTCAATACCGATTAATTGCAGTATCTTGTATATCGTGTTCGAGATATGATATTCAAAATCCCCGCATTTGTCGTCTTGCGGCTGATACGCGGCGCGTATTTCCGTTGCTGTTTTGGCAGAAGCAGAAAGCTCCGACACATTAAGCAGCATAGCGTCTTTGTATAGGTCTGTCCGCAGTATCTCAAGCATAGTTGAGCGAGCTTCCACAGGCACATCGACAGTGTGAGATTCAACCTCCGCGTCGTCCGCACTAACCGAAGCAGCCTTTACCACACGGAGACGGTCGAGAAATTTAACCATATCCTCATCGTCAAAACCGCCCGAATTTTTTATAGTCCAGTAAATCCCCGCCGTGTCATCTATGTCGTTTGCCAAGCCATTTTTTATATAGTCGTAACAGTCAATGGATTCGCGCAGCCCGTTCAGCTCTGATTCGTGCAAATCGTTCGCATAAAGCGGTATAATCGGAAACGACGGATAATTAGAATAAGCAACCTCGGAAATGAGATTGTCAGCCGTGCTTGTCGCGGTTTTGATATATCCGCGCTTCGTGTCAACCTGCTCCATATCAGAGCCGTGCTTGTGGATATAGGTCGCGTATCCGTCCTCTTCGTACAACGTTGCATGGAGAACATTCTGACCGTCCGAGCCGCTGTACCAGTATCGCACTCCGGCGCGGAGCAGGGAAGAGTCCTCGTCATAAAGTGGAGCAAATCCCGGGCAAGATGGAGTATCCGCAAAGCCGAATACCTCCACATGGTCAAAGTTAAAAAAGCAGAACGACACACCATCAATCATAGCTTTTTTAGCGGCGGTCTGTATTTGATAATCAAAGTCACGTCCGAGCTTATCTTTCGTGTCGCTTTTTGCAAATGTAATACCGTTCGACAACACATACTGCGTCTGCTGTATTACCATCGAGCGAAAGAAAGCCGTTTTTGTTTTGTAATTAGCCGAATAGATATCCGTTACCTTTTTGCCGGACATCGTATAGAGGAATTTTTGAAACTGCGTAATTGTAACGTTGCGTTTAGCGTAGTACTCGTTAGCAACAGCCGCGTCACGGTATTTCTTGCTGCTCCGATGATCGTTGATAACGCTCTCAATAAACTGCATACGGACTTTTTCATCAAGCCCAACAGCGATTAAATCTTGATAAGTTTTGATAATGCTCACCTACCTATAAAGTATCGGCTTATAACTTCCCTTGCCGATTCTATGACGTAATACCGTCGACGCAAAATAGCGTATTTCGTCCATTGCGTGGTCGTTTTCTTTAATTACAGTGTCCGCGTCGGTCGCCTTGTCATCCCATGAGTATAAGCCAAACTCATTAATAGCGTCCTTGCAGCACCGATGTATTTTAATATTGCCGCCCATGAGATAATCCGCTACACGATGTATTCCGTTAAGCACGTCGTTGTCAGCCTTACGCGTTTTAAATCCTTTCCGTTGCAAAGCCGTGATAAACGACGCGGCAGAAGGGTCTATAATAACCTCTTTGATGTCGTAACCTTTCGCAAGCTCAATCACGTTGTTGCAATAGTCCTCGTCCGTTCGTTGCGCTCGTGCGGCGCGTCCGTTGTAATAGTATTCCTTTATTCGCACAGCCTTGTCGCCGTTAATGCACCAAAGACCTGCCGAAAACGGGTTCATTGTGCCGTAGTCGATAGAGATATAATATTCACCGCTTTCCGGCATATCGTCGACTATACACGATTCGTTAAAGCACTGGTATACAAGACCTTCGGCAATACAGCGTTCGCCGAGAATATCGCGCCGATACCATATAGAGCCTTTGTCATACTGCGCTTCTATTTCCGCGAGACGCTGCGGAGTAATAGTAGCGTTGTCGCGGATTGTAAAATGGCGGTAATTGTATCTGTCGCCGAATTGAGAGGGAAAACGGTCGATAAAGTCCGTATAAATCCAGTGCGCAGGCGAGGACGGGTTTAAATCCCAAAATACACGACGGAGACGCGCCGCGAGCTGACGGTTAAACGCTTCTTTTATCGTGTCTTCGTGGTGCAAGTTTATTTCTGTAGCAATCCACATACCATAGGAGTTACCACGGATTTTTTTGAAGCTGTCAGCCTTGCCACCTCCGGCAAAGATAACAACATAATCCCGCCCGTGAGAGGTGATAATTAAAGCTTCGTTACCCTTGTATTTCGTCCAGCGACACCGCCCACGGAATATATTCTCCAAGCCGTACCCATTCGCCGCGCCGATGTTGAGCTTAGCATTCGCGGCGGTTGAGCCAGTAGCAAGATGTATTCTATCCGGCGTTCCCTTTTGAATAAGAGCAGCAAAAGCGGCAATATTGTCTATGGTTTTACCGGCACGCACCGCGCCCTCCGCTACGGAGATGGTGGAGCGAATAGCAGAATTAATATATTCCTTATGCTTTTCCCCGAACACGGGGAACACACTGCGCGATATCATTCTATTCCCGCCTCGTGCAGATAAGCGTCCGTGTCCTCAGTATCAACAGAATCCTCCGGCTTTTCCTTTTGCCCGA
>ERZ779861.1493-NODE-1493-length-25952-cov-5.815963_pt1 | contig 25952 bp, 27 predicted proteins | sample MGYA00511558_ERZ779861 | MGnify/ENA primary metagenome ERZ779861 (study PRJEB29588, sample SAMEA2163432) | human gut metagenome | biome: human gut; feature: human-associated habitat; material: faeces | place: Denmark | collected 2008/2010 ...
TGATAATTAAATATAACAGTTATTAAATTTCCTAAAATATGTGAAATATCAACTGCAATTTAAAATGGCTGATCCAGCATCTGCTGGACGAAGATTTTGCAATTTACAATGAGATTTTTTCCTGAAAATTCAGACGTTTGTCTGTATGTCTGTCTTTTTCAGATAAAGAACACTGAGTCTGTAAAAGAGCAAGGTAAAAAAGACATTTAATAATACGAAAACAATCAGGTTCAATTCTCTCTTTGGGTTATTTGCCCGCATGCCGATAGCGAACAGAGCGTATGGAACCAGATACCATAAATTCATGGCAGTGGCAACAAGACCTGCGATTCCACCGGCAAGTGCAATCCCAATAGGAATAGCGAAGCTTCTGATTATAAGAGAGAGAAAGCATTGTAAAGCACTGACGGTAATGCCGCCAAGGAATCCGCAGATGTTCCATTCAAGCAGACTGGCTGGAATTGTGCCTGGCAATTTGCACAGGAATCCACAGGCAAGATACAGACCTGTCGTCCATATAATCGTAATCAGAGTCATAACGGAACAGGTGACAATTTTATCAAACACAAGTCTGGGAGCAGAGGTATTTACCATCAGCATGTTCCAGTTAGTACCGGTATGCTCCAGACGCCACAAGTAACTTGCATACACGCCGATGAGAGCGGGCATAAAGAAGTAGCACAGGAATAAGGAATGCTGTGTCCAGAGGGAGTACCAGCCGTCTTTTAGTATTCCAAGATTCCCTAAATAGTTGAACGTACCCACAAATGCAGAAATAGCAGGTAAGATGAAAAAGGCAATCCAGACAGGAGAACGCTTTATTTTCAGGACTTCAACAGGAAGTCGGGGAATACGAATTGGGCTTGCCTTTCTGCTTTTGCTGTGCTTATGGATGATTCTGTCCCAATGATAACCTTCAGTGTCCATGTTCAAGAACAATTTCCAGCCTGTATACAAAAGAAGAATAATCCATACAAGGATAACCAAAACCATATGATTGTGTCTGCTTGAATAATAGTAAGTACAGTCCCTTGTAGCAGCATCCCAGTCCATGCCTACGAACATGGCAGCTCCAAAATGTCCCCAGGGCAGAAGCTGTTGCAGGAGAGTCCAGGGCACGAACATTAAGAATAACCCTGCCATGCTGCCACAAATGCCGACACTTATAGATACTGCCTGATTGGTAAACAGGATAGAGAGAGTCATTTGCAATAAAAATAGAAGAAAGCTGATTGCAAGTGTCTGAATAAAATACAGCGCACATGCCCATAAATCAGGATTTCCGTAATATCCAAAGTTACGTCCAAGCAGAAGAATCATAATAAGCTGCAAAAGGCAAAAACAAAGTAAAAAGCAGAAGCCATATATAACTTTACCAAAGAAAATATTTGTTTTTGACTGTAGAGTCTCCAATAATTTCCATGTAGAGCCTTTGTGTTCGATATCAATCAGACGGCTTGCCATAATGGCAATAAAGGTAGGAACCATAATGCTGTTCAGCAAAGGAAAATCATAGAACAGAATAAACCAGCCCTGTACCAGATCTTTATTTTTCCCTTCCGCATAGAGAGTCCATAGATATTGAATCAGTAATAATGCCAATGAGATAAGATACATTTTATGGTGTTTTGTCTTTTTCAATTCTAATAGCAATGATTTCATAAGGTTTCCAACCCTCCCGTCAACTCTAAAAAGACCTCTTCCAGATCGTTTCCCTGAGATTTCAAAGATTCCATCGTTCCCTGATAAATCAGGCTGCCATGATGGATAATGCCAACCATATCTGCCATTTGCTCTACTTCATTTAACAGATGACTTGAGACAATGACTGTCATTTGATGAGTGATGGGAAGATTCCTGATTAATTCACGTATTTCCTGTATTCCAGCAGGATCAAGCCCATTCGTAGGCTCATCCAGAAATAATACCTTCGGATTGCCAAGAAGAGCCATGGCAATGCCCAGTCTTTGCTTCATTCCCAGGGAATACTGCTTTACCTGTTTATTCCGCTGGTCATATAGACGAACAGTGTGCAATACCTTTTCAATCTCAGAAGCCGATACTTTTTTCAGCTTCGCCACAATCTGTAAGTTTTCCAGACCAGTCAGATGCCCGTAGAAGCTGGGACTTTCTATCAGGCTTCCAGTGTTGCGCAGAATAGATAACCGATTCTTTTCGTTCATCTTTTGACCAAAGAAATAGATTTCTCCTGAGGTTGGTCGCAGCAGTCCCAGTAAGAGCTTGATAGTTGTGGATTTGCCCGCACCGTTAGGACCCAGAAAACCGTATACGCAATTCTGCGGAACCCGAAGTTCCAGATCCCTTACTCTATATTGTGAGCCATGCTTCTTCGTCAACATTTTCGTTTCAATTACATTTTGATTCATGATGATACCTCCCTTTGATATTTTGATTGTAGGGAAAACACCTTACAGGGAAATGACACCTACCTTACATTTACCTTAAAAAATCCTAAATAAGTTTCACTTTCGCATAAAAATTTCTATAATGAGAAGAAAAGGGCTATTGGGGAGACGGATATGAATTTATATGACAGCAGAATTTTGATCGTGGATGATGAGAAAGCATTATCAAGAATGGTAGAAGGCGTTTTACAGAAAGAAGGCTTTTTTCGTATTTATACGGCAGCAGATTGTAAAAGCGCAGAACTGCTTACAGCGGAAAATGAATTTCAAATGATTCTTCTGGATGTGATGCTTCCTGATGGGGATGGCTTTTCATTATATAAAGTCATGCGAGAGACCGAAAAAAACAGAAATACTCCTGTGATTTTCCTGTCTGCAAGGGATGAAGATTATGCGCGTTTAAAAGGACTGGGACTTGGGCAGATGATTATATTACGAAGCCCTTTCTGCCAGAGGAGCTGATACTTCGTGTGAAAGCTGTACTGAAGCGTACCTATCATATGGAAGAAACAATGAAAAATGAGCAGATCGGGGCAGCACAGGTGGACTGGAATGCAGGAGTGATACGAAACGGAGCGGAGGAGTACGCACTAACTGCCAAGGAGTACACCCTGTTAAGGAAGCTTAGCGAAAACAGGGGCAGGATTCTGTCTATGAACGTATTATGTGATACTTTATGGCCGGATGGTAGCTATGGATATGAGAATTCCCTGATGGTGCATATTCGGCGATTAAGAGAAAAAATAGAAGAAAACCCATCTAAACCTGAGCATATACTTACGGTGCGTGGACTTGGGTACAAGCTGATATAAAAGGAGAGCAGAAACAGTGAGAAGAATAGAAAAAGTGATACAGTATTTTGTGCTTTTCTTCTGCATGATGATTTTGCTGTTGGTATTAAATGTTGTCTTTATCGGTGTGGTAGAGGTACAGACCAGTGATGAGCAATCCTATCCAAAGGCTGAGAAAATGGCAGAATATCTGCAATGGGATGAAAATGGAAAGTGTGCCATGGCAAAAGAGGGAACAGACATTGTTGACCTTTATCAGGGTTTTGCCATGGTCATTGACAATACAGGGAAAATTATTTGGGAATACAAGCTGCCGGAGGAATTAGAGCAGACATATACGCTTCAGGAGGTTGCGGTATTTGCAAAGTGGTATTTAAAAGATTACCCGGTGGATATTCATGTTGTTCCCAATGGTATTTTGGTACTGGGGAGACCTAAGGACACGATATGGAAATATAATATCAGTCATTCGCTAGGTACGATGGAAGCGCTTTTAAAATATATTCCATACCTTTTGCTGATAGATATTCTATTGTTGATCGTGATACCGTTCATCATATTGCGGCATCAGAACAGACAGAAGGAGAAGGAGCGTACGACCTGGATTGCAGGGGTATCGCATGACATTCGGACACCACTTTCTCTGGTGCTTGGCTATGCGGATGAGATTGGAAGAGAGGGCTTTGATCAGGAGACAGTGCAAAAGGCACAGGTCATAGAGGAACAGGCGATTCGTATCCGTTCTTTGATTACCAACCTGAATACAGAGAACAAACTTGCCTATGGAATGGGTAATTGGGAAAAAGAAAGGATTTTACTGCCGGCGTTGATTCGGGAGATAAGCTGTGACTGGCTCAACAGGAATATCGGGGAACAGTACGAACTGAATGTAGATATTTCACAGAAGCTGGAGCAATTCTATGTAACAGGCAATAGGGAATTACTTAGACGTATGTTGGACAATCTCATAAATAATGCCATTGTCCACAACCCCGAAGGCTGCAAGATTATGATATCCTTGCAGGAAAAGAAGGTGGGATGGCAAACAAAATGTGAACTGACAGTTTCCGATAATGGACAGGGTGCTTCCAAAGAGCAGCTTAGAAAATTACAGGCGCCTTTAAAACTGGAAAAGCTGTCAGAACATGGTCTGGGGCTAAGATTGGTAAAGCGTATTGCCAAAATGCAGCATTGGAGAGTCAGGTTTTGCAATCATGCAGAAGGAGGCTTTTGCTGCCGAATAGAAATGTGACATATTTTCTTTTCCCTGTATATGTGATATACTTTGGTTAGATGCAACTAATCATAATGGTATTAGGGAATTGAGAAACCTGTATAATTCGTACCATTCTTTATCTTAGTTTCGCAATTATCTTAATGGTACATGAGGAAAGAGAGGAGAAACACAACGGTGAGTGTAGTTATTGAAGGGATTATATTGAGTGCATGCTTATATTTGGTTTGTGCGTGGGGAATCAGAAACGGTGCAGTGAATATGGTTTATCTGTATGGCAAAAATGTGCAGGATCGAGTAATTGAGCTGGGGATGACAACAAGAGAAAAAATAGATACATCAGCCAAAAGATTTAAGATTGGCGGGCTTTTATTCTATTTTGGATATACGATTATATGCGTGTTCGTAATCAATGGAGCAAGGGGATTTGGACAGAGCTTTCTGCAATTTCTCATCATATTATGGATTATGGGATTCTTTGATAGAATTGTAATTGATCTTATATGGGTAGGTCATACGAAAGCCTGGATCATTCCCGGTACTGAGGATTTAATGCCGTATATTCCTGTAAAGGTACATGTAATGAAATGGATGATTACAATTTTTCTGTATCCTGCGATAGATGCACTTATCTGCCTGCTGATGGCATTGGTATTATGAAAGTAATTACATAATCTTGTTTTTTATATTTGGATATGATATGCTGTTTATAGTCATTTATGCTTACAAATTGGGTAAGCGATCCACAAACGACCTCAATCGTTAACAATGGCGGCGAGTTCGCTGTTATTGTTTGGTGGTAGTTCATATGTCCTGCTAACGACCTGCTTGACAGCGAAAGTCAAGCAGTTTTTTTGTAGGAGGATGAATATGAATCGTATATTTTTAGGTAACTGTATTTGAGATCGCACAACGACTGATGATGCAGACATTTGTAATGTTGCTCCTTGATCATTGGAAATGTCTTACGATCTGGTGTGTTTTGATCAATACATTAATATGGTGTCTGGATATTCTTGTTCAGCCTGTATTATTGAGACAGCCTGTAAAAAAAGGAATTCTTATTGAACTTATCGCTTCATTTATTTTTTCAATGGGTATAGGATATGTATTCTATTCTTCAGAATGTTTTCTTTTTGGAGTGCTGGCACATATAGCAGAGAGAATGATATCATCCAATCTGAGTAAAAATGGGACTCAGGAATATGCTGTAAGACACAAAAAGAACCAGAATGATTGATCAGTGTACCAATCATTCTGGTCTTTGATTTTACATTAATTTGCGGAACATTGCTTCGAAATCAGCAATAGTAGCAGGTCTTGGATTACCTGGTGCACAGGCATCTGCTGCAGCAGATTCGCACAGGAATGGTAAATCAGCTTCCTGAAGTTTCTCAAGCTTGGTAGGGATTCCGACATCAATGGATAACTGCTGAACAGCATCAATAGCAGCCTGGCGATAAGTTGCCTGATCCATGCCGGTTGTATCTACACCGAAAGCCTCTGCAATAGCCTTGTACTTTTCGCCTGTGTATTCCTTGTTGAAGTCCATAACGATTGGGAGCATCATAGCACAGGCAACACCATGTGGTGTATCATATACAGCACCAAGAGTATGTGCCATAGAGTGTGCGATTCCAAGTCCTACATTGGAGTAAGCCATAGCTGTTACATACTGTGCAAGAGCCATGCCTTCACGACCATCAGGATCATTTTCGACTGCCTTTCTGAGATTCTTGGCAATTAATTTGATAGCTTCAAGGTCGAGGCAGTCTGATAATTCCCACGCAGCAGCAGTAGTATAACCTTCAATAGCGTGTGTCAAGGCATCCATACCGGTAGAAGCTGTTAAGCCCTTAGGCATAGAAGACATCATATCAGGATCGACAACAGCAATATCAGGAATGTCATTAGGGTCAACACATACGAATTTACGTTTCTTCTCTACATCGGTAATAACGTAATTGATGGTTGATTCAGCACCTGTACCACCTGTTGTTGGAACGGCAATTGTGAATACAGTACGTTTCTTGGTAGGAGCTACACCTTCAAGTGAACGTACATCAGCATATTCCGGATTATTGATAATGATACCGATGGCTTTGCCTGTATCCATGGAAGAACCGCCGCCAATAGTGATCATACAGTCAGCACCGGACTCCTGAAAAGCTTTTACACCATGCTGTACATTTTCAATAGTCGGGTTTGGTTTGATATCAGAATATAAATAGAATGCAATACCGTTTTTCTCTAACAAATCAGTTACTTTTGAAGTTACTCCAAATTTTACAAGATCAGGGTCAGATGCAACAAAAGCTTTCTGGTATCCTCTTGATGTGATAAGTCCGGGAATTTCATTGATCGCACCATGTCCATGATAAGAAATTCCGTTTAAGACGAAACGATTTACTGCCATAAAACATACCTCCAAATTTAATAGTAATATACCTTCTCTGTTATTTACATAACACATATAGTATACAATTCTGAAAAATATTGGACAATGGGAATAATAGACAAAATAATGAAACCAAATTAAATAAAATGACGAAAAATAAAAGACGCGTGTATGAAGTGAAAATTGTTTTTCTATGAAAAATATATTATACTTTGGATGATACTATTTTGTAGAACAGAGTTCTGTTTCCTGAATGAAAGGACAACATGATGAGAAAAATATTAATTACAGGCGGAACGACTTTTGTCAGCAAATACGCGGCTGAATATTTTGTGAAGGCTGGATATGATGTATATGTACTCAATAGAAATTCCAAACCACAGGTTGAGGGTGTGAATCTGATTGAAGGAGACAGGCACAATTTAGGCAGTGTTTTGAAAGATACATATTTTGATGTTGTGGCAGATATAACGGCATATGATGCACAGGACATTGTTGATTTATATAATGCATTGGGGACTTTTGGACAATATATTATGATCAGTTCAAGTGCTGTATATCCTGAATATGGAGTTCAGCCATTTCTTGAGTATTCCAAGACTGCAGAGAATAAGTTTTGGGGCAAGTACGGTATAGATAAGCTGGAAGCTGAAAAGGCTTTGTTAGAGAGAGTTGAGGATGCGTACATATTAAGACCGCCATATTTATATGGTCCTATGAATAATGTTTACAGAGAGGCTTTTGTATTTGACTGTGCCAAAGCAGACAGAAAATTCTACTTGCCAAAGGATGGCAGCATGAAATTACAATTTTTTCATGTCAGAGATTTATGTAGATTGATGGAAGTCATTATAAATGATAATCCCTCAGATCATATTTTCAATGTGGGTAATAAGGACACCATATCTATAAAGGACTGGGCAAGTATGTGCTATGCCTGTCTGGGTAAAGTTCCAACATTTGTAAATGTATATAATGATATAGAACAAAGGAAGTATTTCAGCTTCTATCAATACGAATACTGTTTAGATGTACAGCGTCAAAACAAAATATATCCGAATACGATTCCTTTGGATACTGGATTAAAAGAAGCAGCGGTATGGTATCTTGAAAACGAAGCAGAAGTAAAGAAAAAGCCGTACTTTGATTATATTGATACCAATTTGGCATGATGGTAAATTAAAAGATTGTTTGGAATACAGGTTACTCAGAAAAGAGTGGGAACGATTGTAAAGTTGCAGGAGAAAGTATATGAAAAATAAGCGTAAATCTTCCGTTTCCATCATAGGCGGTGCAGATGGACCAACAAGCATATTCATAGCTGGTAAGTCAGACAAAAGACCGCTGAAGGTGAGAATAAAAAATGCCATATATAAATGTAAACGTAAAAGAGTAGAGAAGAGAATCGTTGCAGGTTCCCATACACTAAATGAAGTAGTAGAATATGCAAAGAATCGTTATGGATTAGTAGAGATGAACACGGATAAGAGGCAATACCGTGAGCAGAGAGACTGCTTAAAAGCAAGCCTGGTCATACAGCATAAACCGGAGTTACTGGGACAAATGGCAGACATTAGCAAGCCGGATATATCGAATGAAAAGTCGCTACGAGAGTACATTCGTAAAATGGAAGAACGAAGTAAAAAGGCTGCACAGATTCCAGACCATGAGATTCCCATGGATTATCACATATATGAGAGAAGGACAGGAGATGCCCGCCTTGAAGTTGAAGTAGATTATGTCTGGAATATTTTTGCAATGTCATACTCAGGCAATAAGAAAGTAATGAAGCATTTTCAGAAGATTTCCAGAGACTTATACAGTTACTATGGAGTAAATGAAGCTGATATCAGGGATAAAACTCAAAGATATTCTAATCTGGTGACAGCATTATGTACATAAAAATGCTGTTTCCTGAATCTTCCTGGAGTCTCGCCGTAGTACTTTTTAAATGATTTTGTAAAGCTGTATTGATCGGAAAAATGCAATCGACTGGCTATTTCGGATATGGAATTATCAGGATCTGATAAGAGCTGGATAGCATGCGTCATACGGCACTTGGTCAGATATTGTTTGGGACTCATTCCTATATGAAAATGAAAATAGCCGGAAAAATATTTTTCACTCATGGACATAAACTCAGCCATTTCTTTGACAGTCAGATTGCTTTCCACATGATCAGAGATAAAGTCTAACAGGGAATGCAGGCGCTGGTCGGATACAGAGTCGGAAGAGGCGTGGAATGGAAGTTGTGTCCCAAACTGACTGGATATATCTGCAAAAAAATTCAGAAAAGCCGCGTACAATTTAAGATTGTGAGCATCCTCATTATCACAGCAGGCAGTATATTCATCACAGAATCTGGTTGATATTTCTTTAACAAAATCGTTCGTATATAGACCTGAGGTAGACTCCTGCGTCAAAATATCTATGACATTACCGGAGGATATTGAGAAAAAAGTAACAAGAAAATAACAATGGTCATCATCATGACACCATGCTTTGTAGGTATCCCCAGGATGGAATAAAAGCACATCTCCTTCTTTTGCATACAGAGTCTGATCATTTATTTGCAGGGCCAGTCCCCCGGAAATAATATTCCATACAGTGTAATCACACTTTGTTTTTCTTTCCACCCAGTCTTTTTCGTGATAAGAAATACGGCAGAACTTTATATTGATTGTCAGATTGATAATATCCATGTTCACCTGCTCCTTTTCTTTGATTATAGAAAATATTTGCATAATGTCAATAATCCCATTACCTTTTGACAAAAATCCATACCTGACAACATTGCCCAAACTGTATCTTTGGATTAGCATAGACGTATAGACCATCCATACAGGAGGAAAAGAAAATGATACGTTTATTTGAACAACACAACATCAGGAAGCAGAGGGAACTGGACGGCATATGGAGTTTTATAACAGAGGAAGGTGCAGAATACAGGATTCCCGTACCGGGGTGCTGGGAGCAGAATCCAGAACTCTTGAATTACAGAGGCAAGGGAACTTATACCAGAAAAGTTTATATTCAGGAAAAGACCAATGTTAGACTGGAATTTAAAGGGGTAAGCCATACGGCAGATGTATATTTTGATGATGAATTTATTGTGCACCATTATAATGCATTTACTGCCTTTTTCGGTATCATTATGAACGTAGAGCCAGGAGAGCATGTGATTCGGGTGGAGGTAGACAACAGCTTCAGTGAAGAATCTTCCCTTCATGTTCCCAATGATTATTATACCTACGGAGGCTTTAACAGGACGGTAGTTCTGGAGGAGATTAAGGATGTTTATTTGAAAAATATCCATTTTGAACCGCATAAGGATAAAGATGGATGGAAAGCTAAAATCAGCATTGATGTGGAAAATCTTTCGGATGAAGAGAAAAACGCAGAGGTTACAATAACACTGGCAGATAAAACCTTCCATGTGAACGGACTTTTGGAGGGGAAGAGCATAGCCATATTAGAGTTGGTGGAAAGCTTTGAAAATGTCAGGGAATGGTTCGTATTAAAGCCGGAATTATATCTTTTGAAAGCCGAACTTAAATGTGATGGTGTAGTAATGGATGATTTGACTGATAGAGTAGGTTTCAGGGAAGTGGAAGTAAAAGGAAGAAGACTCTTGTTAAATGGCAAAAGTGTTTTCCTGAAAGGTTTTAACAGACATGAGGATTATGGGACTTTAGGAAGTGCGGTTCCTTTTCAGGTTATGATGCAGGATCTGGATATGATGAGAGAAATGGGAGCAAATGCCGTTCGAACCTGTCATTATCCAAATGATGAGCGATTCCTGGATTTGTGTGATGAGAAGGGTATGTTAGTCTGGGAGGAGAATCACGCAAGGGGATTTGATCTGGAAAAGATGATGAATCCACACTTTGATGAACAGTGCAGGGATTGTATTGATGAAATGATCTATCAGCATTTTAATCATCCGTCTATTGTGATCTGGGGGATTCTAAATGAGTGCGCCAGTGAAACACAGGTAGGACGGGAGAAATACAGGATGCAGTATGAGCAGATCAAATCCCTTGATACATCAAGACCGACAACTTCGGCAACTTGCAGGCACTTTAAAGATATCTGTCTGGATCTGCCGGATATTGTTTCTTTTAATATGTATTCAGGGTGGTATGAAGACATTTCTGTAAAAGAAAAGCATGAAAAGGAAATGGCATGGATTGATGCTGCAGTTGAGAAAGAAAAGCCTGTAATTGTCAGTGAATTTGGGGCGGCTGCAATATATGGCTTCAGGGATAGAGGACACTGCAAATGGAGTGAAGAGAGACAGGCTGATGTAATAAGGGAAAATCTGGAAGTATATAAGGAGGATAACAGACTTACCGGAACCTTTATCTGGCAGTTTGCAGACTGTAAGGTTACAGAAGAAGAGTGGTTCTCTACGCGGGCAAGATGTCATAATAATAAGGGTGTCGTAGATGAGTATCGAAGACCCAAAGAGGCATATGATGTGGTGAAAGAATATTTTAATCAGATGCCGGAAGGGTATGACGAATTATGATAAAACTTAATTATGCAGAATACGATAGCTGCAGTCCTGACGATAAGAAAAATACATACAGAGAATGGTTGATAAATGCTCAGCTCTGGGTGAGGACAAAGTAGTTGTCCCCAAAGGAAACATAAAATAGGAGAAAATGATTGTTTACAACGTGACATAATTATGCTATAATAATAGCACAATATAAGAAAAGTGAGGTGTCTATTATGCCAACAATTATGCCAATTAGAGATTTAAGAAATACCAGTGAAATTTCAGAATTAGCACATAGAAAGCAGGAACCAATCTTTATTACAAAAAATGGATATAGTGATTTGGTGGTAATGAGTGCTGAATTATATGAACGTTTTGCAAAGATAAATAGAATTGACCAGGCTATACTCGAAGCAGAGACAGAGGTTGAAGAGGGAGTCGAACCAATATCCTTAGATAGTGCAATGGAGGGATTGAACAAGAAACATGAAAGCAGTTAATAGCGATATTGACTGCTTTTCTGCTATAACATTTCAGGAGGTTTTATGATTTTAAATACGGGAAGCAGGACGGATATCCCTGCTTTTTACAGTGACTGGTTCTATAATCGAATACAGGAGGGTTATTGTCTGGTACGCAACCCTTATTACCCGGAGCAGGTGACGAAGTATGTGCTCAGTCCACAGGTGATAGATGCAATCGTGTTCTGTACGAAGAATCCGCAGCCGATGTTGGATAGACTTTCACTGTTGTCACAGTATTGCACTTTCTGGCTTGTGACGATCACGCCATATGAGCAGGATATAGAGCCATGTGTTCCACGCTGGAGTAAGGTCATTGACAACTTCCGCTATCTTTCCAGACAGGTAGGTGTGGACAGAATGAGCTGGCGCTATGATCCGATATTTATTTCACAGAAATATTCAGTTTCGTATCACATAGAGCGGTTTGAGCAAATGGCAGAGGATTTGCAGGGCTATACGAGACAATGCGTCGTCAGCTTTATTGACCTGTATGAGAAAACGAAGCGTAACTTTCCACAGGCAAGAAGCGTGACGGCGGCTCAACAGGAGCAGCTTATAGAGACTTTTTCCAAAATAGCGGCAGCAAAAGGCATGCAGATACATCTGTGCTGCGAGGATAGAGCATTGACCAAAGCAAATGTGGATGCTGACGGATGCCTTTCGCAGACGGTGCTGGAGCGTGCGATAGGCTCTGCTTTGCATGTCCCGAAGAAGAAAATGGCGAGAGATGCCTGCTCCTGCTTGTTGGGAGCTGATATTGGGATGTATAATACATGTGGACATGGTTGTCTGTATTGTTATGCCAATTATGATAATGAAAGTGTCAGGGCAAACAGAAAACTGCATGATCCGGCTTCTCCGCTTCTGATTGGGCATCTGCATGAGACAGATATCATAAAGGAAGCAGAGCAGAAGCTGTGGCAGGATGGACAGCTTAGTTTTTTTCAAATGGGATTTTAAAAAGCTAATACAGAAAGGTATGGTTACAATTATGACGAAACAGGAGAAAATTGAGCGTTTTCGCAAGATGAATGAAACAATAGAGAAAGGACAGATTGTGTGTGCAGGTTCTTCTCTGATGGAGATGTTTCCGGTAGAGAAGTTCGTGCAGGAGGACAAGCTGGATATTGTGATCTATAATCGTGGAATCGGTGGCTTTGTGACACAGGAGCTGCTTGACAACATAGATGTCTGCATATTGGATCTGGAGCCAAGGAGGCTTTTCATCAATATTGGAACCAATGATCTAAGTGATCCTGCAATTTCAATAGAGGATATGATTGCAAACTATGATAAGATTCTGACAATCGTGCAGGACAAATTGCCGGATATTGACATATATATGATGGCATATTATCCGATTAATTATGATGCTGCCACAGAAGAGATGAAGCCCTGTCTTCTGATTCGCACCAATGACAAGATCGCCCAGGCAAATGAGGCAGTGCGTACGCTGGCAAAGGCACATCATGCCCACTATATAGACATCAATGCGCCGCTCAAGGATGAGCAGGGCAATCTGAAAGCAGAGTATACAATAGAGGGCATGCATATAAAAGAGCAGGGCTATCGTGCAATCTTTGATTCCTTTATAAAATATGCATTAGAGGACTGATGGCTGATTCATAGTCATCGTCGATCAGTGTGTAATCCAGATGATTCTGTATACAGCCATTTAAGAACATCCGGTTATCATTTCTGATATTTTGTAAAGTACAATAGTCATCATCAAGTCTGTTTTCGATACAGGAAGCGAAACTGCGAATATGATCAAAATGATTATCGATATATCTGTCGCTCATGCACAGGCAGATATATCGAATGTTTCGCAGATATTCCTCATCAAAATCTTTCTGCCAGTCAAAAGGGATGTAACATCCTTCAATTATCATATTCTGTTTATTTTCAATAGCAGTTTTTGCCATTTCCCTGATTACAGGCCACAGATAGTCTGTCAATTCCTGGTCATTGTCAGGTGTCAGATCGGTATAATGACTTCTGATCAGTCCCATTTTGAGATGATCCTGACAAAAGTAAGGGATTTTGTATTTTTCCATTAATTTCTGCGCCAGTCTCGTCTTGCCGGTATGAGTTGCACCGGTAATAAAAAGTATCACAATATTCACCTCTTGTTAAATCTGTACAATTCTGTATTCATAATATTGAGTTTCGTAAATGTTTACATATAATTCTATCTTAAATAATATGCTTCATAGAATCAAGATGTATGTTTTTCATGAAGCTGGTAATTCTATAAAGAAGTATGAAAACGGAGATTAGAATGACTGAGTATGAATGACTTTTTCTAAAACAGTCAGGGCAAAATAGCAAAAACAGAATAAAAATAGACCATAAACGTTCATAAAACGTCATAATACACAAAAAATAAAAGAAAATTTGTGAATTAGTACGATTGAATATGACTGAATTTGATTGTAGAATAAAATCAACAAATGCAGAGAGGAGGACAGGCAAATGATTTATACAGTAACGTTCAATCCGTCATTGGATTATATCGTGGCAGTAGATGATCTGAAACTGGGAGCCACGAACAGAACATCTTATGAACAGATGCTGGCAGGAGGCAAAGGAATTAACGTATCCTATGTGCTGAAGAATCTGGGAGTGGACAGTACAGCACTTGGATTCATGGCTGGTTTCGTTGGAGAAGAGATCAGGAGACGGATTCAGGAGGAAGGAATCCATGCTGATTTCCTGATGCTGGATGAGGGTGTATCCAGAATTAATGTAAAGATCAGAAATATCGACGGAACCGAAATTAATGGTATGGGTCCGGATATTCCAAAGGATAAAGTGGATGAGCTGATGCAGAAGATCCACACATTAAAACAGGGGGATATGCTGATACTTGCAGGCAGCATCCCAAAGTCCATGCCGGATACCATTTATATGGATATCATGGCGCAGCTGCAGGATAAGGGTATTGATATTGTAGTGGATGCTACAGGGGATCTTCTGATGAAGGTTCTGCCATATCATCCATTCCTGGTGAAACCGAATAACCATGAGTTAGGAGAGCTATTCGGTGTAGAGTTAAAGACAAGGGAAGAGGTCGTGCCCTATGCGAGAAAGCTGCAGGAGCAGGGAGCACGTAACGTACTGGTATCCATGGCAGGAGAAGGCGCAGTTCTGCTGGATGAGAAGGGAACAGAGCATATGAGCGAAGCACCCAAGGGCAAGGTCGTGAATGCAGTAGGTGCAGGTGATTCCATGGTAGCAGGCTTCGTAGCAGGCTATCAGGAATCGGGTGATTATGAGTACGCATTTCATATGGGATTGTCTGCCGGAAGTGCCAGTGCCTTTTCAGAGAATCTGGCAACAGCAGAAGAAGTAAAGAATTTATTTAACACCATTCATAAAAAATAACGTTCCACGCAAAAGGCGAAAATGGGGGTCTTGAATATGAGAATTACAGATTTATTGGATAAGAGAAGTATACAGCTGGCAGCAGCGCCAACAGATAAAGAGCATGCTCTGAAACAGGCAGTTGCCTTGATGGAAGCAAGTGGTAAGCTGAGTGATGTGGCAGCCTATCAGAAACAGGTATTTGCCAGAGAAGAAGAATCAACAACAGGCATCGGAGAAGGGATTGCAATTCCTCATGGTAAATGCGATGCGGTAAAGAAACCGGGACTGGCAGCCATGGTCATTCCAAATGGTGTGGATTTTGACTCACTGGATGGAGAGCCTGTTACACTGCTTTTCCTGATTGCAGCACCGAATACCAAAGACAATGTACATCTGGATGTATTGAGCAAACTGTCAGTTATGCTGATGGATGAAGAGTTCACAGCAAAACTTCGTAATGCACAGAGTGTAGAAGAATTCTTACAGATCATTGACGAGGCGGATTCTGAGAAGGCAGGCATTGATGAGAGACTTCATACAGAAACTACAGTTCAGAGCAAGATTCTGGCAGTTACCTCCTGCCCGACAGGTATTGCACATACTTATATGGCAGCAGAAGGACTGGAAAAGGCAGCACAGAAAGCAGGATGCGCCATTAAGATAGAAACCAGAGGTTCCGGTGGAGCCAAGAATGTGCTGACACAGCAGGAGATAGATGAAGCTGATTGTATCATCGTGGCAGCAGATGCCAAGGTTCCTATGGAAAGATTTGATGGCAAGCATGTGATCGAATGTCAGGTTTCCGATGGTATCAGCAAGGCAGATGAGCTGATCGCAAGAGCCTTAAAGAAGGATGCTCCTGTCTATAAGGCAGATACCAAGGTAGAAAATACACAGCGTAAAGGTAATTCAGACAGTGTAGCACATCGTATCTATATGCAGTTGATGAACGGTGTATCTCATATGCTTCCTTTCGTTGTTGGTGGTGGTATTCTGATTGCAATTGCATTCCTGATTGATGGTCAGTGCGTTGATATCAATGCTTTGACAGCAGAGGAGCGCAGCAATTTCGGTACAATCACACAGGCAGCAGCCTTTTTCAAAGGAATCGGTGGTGTTGCATTTGGACTGATGCTTCCGGTATTGGCAGGATTTATAGCGGAAGCCATTGCTGACAGACCTGGTCTTGCACTTGGTTTTGTAGGTGGTATGATCGCCGCAAATGGAAAGTCAGGTTTCCTTGGAGCTTTGGCAGCTGGTTTCCTTGCAGGATATGTGATTCTCTTATTAAAGAAGGTATGTGACAAGCTGCCTGAGAGTCTGGAGAAACTTGCACCAGTGCTTTTTTACCCGGTATTTGGTATACTGATTATGGGTATTGGAATGAACTTCGTTGTAGAGCCTGTCATGGGTGCAATTAATACAGCCTTGAACTCAGGACTTGCAAGTATGAGCGGCACCAGCAAGATTTTACTTGGATTTATCCTTGGTGCAATGATGTCTATTGATATGGGTGGCCCATTCAACAAGGCAGCTTATGTATTCGGTACAGCATCTATCGCAGCAGGTAACTATGAAATCATGGCTTCTGTTATGATCGGTGGTATGGTTCCTCCTTGTGCAATCGCACTTGCAACTTTACTTTTCAAAGACAAGTTTACAAAGGAAGAGAGACAGTCAGGACCGACTAACTTCATCATGGGACTTGCATTTATTACAGAAGGTGCAATTCCTTATGCAGCATCCGATCCATTACATGTTCTTCCGGCATGTATCATCGGCGCAGGTATTGCAGGGGCATTATCACAGGTATTTGGATGTACACTGATGGCTCCTCATGGTGGAATCTTCGTATTCCCTGTAGTTGGCAATGCATTACTATATCTGCTTGCACTTGTAATCGGAACAGTGGTTTCCACATTTTTACTTGGACTCTTTAAGAAGAAGGTAGCATAGGAGAGGTTGCGAAACGGGAGTGGAGAAAGGCACGAATTGTGTGGATTTAGCAATGCAACACAGGCCCACTCTCGTTACGTGAAAAACGCAGCGGATACGTAGGTGTGCATAAGCCTTACGGCTATGCGCACCAAGTACCGGCGTTTTTCAAGTGCCTGCTTATGCATATGCTAAGTCCACGCAATTCTGGTTTCAGAGAGGGCGTTTCGCAGTGTCTAAGCGGGAGATATAATAGAAAAAGATAAGCATGTATTAATTGATTATTATAAAAATATAAATAAAAAAGGAAAGGTGATTATTATGAAGACATTATCATATACAATAAAGGATGAACAGGGGATTCATGCAAGACCGGCAGGAGAGCTGGTTAAGGCTGCAAAGGGATTTACAAGTGAGATTAAGATTGGTAAGGGCGGTAACATGGTAGATGCCAAGAAGATTTTCGGTATCATGGGACTTGGTGCTAAGAAGGGTGATACAGTAGAATTTACTTTCTCCGGCGAGGATGAAGAACAGGCATACACTGCAATCAGTGACTTCATGAGCGCAAACCTGTAATGATTCCAACGTAAAACAGTATAACAGCGAAACGCGCGGCGATGAAATTGAATTGTGAATTTTAACATATGCAGGAACAGGTACTTTGGCGCGGTCGGTACTTAATGCGCACAGCCGTAAGGCGCATGCGCATTTATGTACCGCTACCAGCGACAAGTAGCGAGAGCGTGCCTGTGATGCATATATTATAATTCGCAATTCCTCCCACCCCGGTGCGTTTCGCATCCCCCCTATTTGGAGAAAAGAGGAATGAATATGCAAGTATGTCATGGAAAGAGCGTTTTTGGCGGTATTGCGATAGGTAAGCTTTGGGTATTTGCCAAGAAAGAGCATCAGATCGTAAGAGTTAAAGTGCAGAATCCCGAAGAGGAACTTGCACGTTTCGAGAAGGCAAAAGAAGAAGCAGTAAGACAACTGCAGAAACTGTACGATAAGGCATGCAAAGAAGTCGGTGAAGCCAATGCAGCTATTTTTGAGATTCATCAGATGATGCTGGATGATGAGGACTATACAGATTCTGTTCACAATATCATTACTTCACAGCAGGTTAATGCAGAATATGCAGTTGGTGTTACCGCTGATAATTTTGCCAATATGTTCGCTGCAATGGATGATGAGTATATGAAAGCCAGAGCAGCAGATGTAAGAGATATTTCAGAACGCCTCGTTTCTATCTTAAAGGGCAGTGGAAGTGGAGAACTGAACACAGACGAACCGGTCATTGTTATTGCAGAAGACTTGGCTCCCTCAGAGACAGTACAGCTCGATAAGGATAAGATTCTTTCTTTCGTTACAGTGCATGGTTCCGTAAATTCCCACACGGCGATACTTGCCAGAACTATGAGTATTCCTGCACTTGTCAGCACACAGGAGCTTACTCTTGGCGAAGAACTCAATGGCAAAGAAGCTATCGTGGATGGTTTTGAGGGTGTCATTTATATTGAACCGGATGAGCAGACCAGAGCTGCTTTGGAGAAGAAAAAGGCAGAAGAAGATGAGAAGAAGAAGCTGCTTCTGGATCTGAAGGGTAAGGAAGATATTACACTGGACGGACACAAGATTATGCTGTATGCTAATATCGGTAATACGGGCGACCTGGCTATGGTGTTAAAAAATGATGCCAGTGGTATCGGTCTGTTCCGTAGTGAATTTATTTATCTTGGCAGTGAGAATTTCCCGACAGAGAATGAACAGTTCCAAATCTATAAGTCAGTAGCAGAGACAATGGCGGGGAAGCGTGTCATTATCAGAACTCTGGACATTGGAGCTGATAAGAAAGTAGATTATTTCAATCTGGATCAGGAAGAGAATCCTGCAATGGGATATCGTGCGATCCGTATCTGTCTGTCACAGCCTGAGATATTCAAGACACAGCTTCGTGCAATCCTTCGTGCCAGCGTATATGGCAATATCGCTGTAATGTACCCTATGATCACATCTGTAGGTGAGGTTCATCGCATCAAGGAGATTATGGAAGAGGTCAAGCAGGAACTTGACAGTCAGCAGATTGCATATGGTGATGTGATGCAGGGTGTTATGATCGAGACTCCGGCAGCAGTCATGATCAGTGAGGAACTGGCGAAAGAAGTAGATTTCTTCAGTATTGGTACGAATGATCTGACCCAGTACACACTTGCAATAGACAGGCAGAATCCGAAACTGGATGCCTTTTATGATGCTCATCATCCCGCTGTACTGCGTATGATTCGGATGACGGTTGAGAATGCACACAAGGCTGGTATCTGGTGTGGCATCTGTGGTGAACTTGGCGCAGATACAACTCTGACAGAACAATTCCTGCGCATGGGTGTAGATGAACTGTCAGTTTCACCGGGGCGTGTATTACCAATCAGAAAGATTATCAGGGAATCCAATTTGCAGAACGCATAAGGATATGTACGGAAAGGCATGGTTGTGATATGTTGACAGAGAAAAGGCAGGAAGAAATCGTACGATTGGTTCAAGAGAGAGAGAGCATTACAGTAGCAGAGTTAAAAGATATTCTGCAGACATCAGAATCTACCATTCGAAGAGATATCACTTCATTGGATAAAGAAGGGCGCCTGACCAAGGTGTTTGGTGGTGCGATTGCACTCCACACTGCGCAGATTGTAAATCAGGAGCTGTCTGTCGTACAGAAGCAGGAGCTGCAAAAGGCGGAAAAGCAGGCGATTGCACAGTATGCGGCATCTCTGATCGAACCGGATGACTGTGTCTACCTGGATGCCGGAACGACCACAGGCTGGATGCTGGAATACATCAGAGAGCCCAGAGCTACTTATATCACCAATGCTTTTTCCCACGCGAAGCGCCTCTCAGAGAAAGGCTTCCATGTCATTCTGATCGGCGGAGAATTGAAAGGCTCGACAGAAGCTATTGTTGGAGCAGAGGCGGTGCTGAACATACAGAAATATCATTTTAGTAAAGGTTTCTTTGGAACCAATGGCATAGATCAGAAGATGGCTTTTACAACACCGGATATCAATGAAGCGCTGGTGAAGCAGGTCGCAATGCGCAACACACAGGCAGAGAACCGCTATGTACTGACTACTTCAGATAAATTTGACAAGATATATGCAGTTACCTTCTCAGGATTCGAAGGTTCCGTAATCCTGACGGAGAAAATGCCAGGCGAAAGTTTCTGGAAAAATGTCAATATCCGGTGCGTGTAACTATTCAGGACCACATTTGCAAAATTGCATTTTTATAAAAAACTCTTGCATATTCATTCATAATGTGATAAATTAAGTAAAAAGACGAAGTTGTCCTAAACAGGACTACTTCGTCTTTTGCTATTTACGGATAAAATCAATGTATGAAAATAAGAGGAGGAATCATTATGAAAAAGAAAACAGTAGGAATCATGTTATCACTTAGTATGGCTATGTCACTTATGGCATGTGGCAGCAGTACACAACCGGCAGCAGCATCTGTTGATACAGAAGAACCGGCGGCAACAACCCAGGCAGCTTCTACGGCAGAAGCAACTGCTTCCTCTACAGAAGCGACAGCTGATACCGCAGCTTCCACCGCAGATGTCACAACAATCAAGGACGGAACTCTCATGGTAGGTGTAGAGATTGGTTATCCTCCAATGGAATATTTTGATACAGACGGTTCTACACCGATTGGATTTGACGTAGAGGTTGCCAATGCACTGGCAGATTATCTGGGACTGGAGCTGGAGTTGGTAGATACTTCCTGGGATGGTATTTTTGCAGGGGTAGACACTGGCAAATATGACTGTATCATTTCCTGTGTCAGCATCACAGATGAAAGAAAAGAGCAGTTCAATCTGACCAAACCTTATGTATCAAACCACACTGTGCTGATTGTGCCGAATGACTCGGAAATTGACTCCATGGAAGCCTTGAATGGACATTCTACCGCAGTACAGGCAGAGACAACAGCAGATGATTATATGAAGGAACACAGCGTAGAGCTTGGGGCAGAGCTGTTCCAGTATGATAAAGTCATCAACTGCTTCGATGACCTGAAAGCAGGCCGTACAGATTCTGTGTTCACTGACAGTGTAGTTGCAGCCTACTACCTTGGGGACGAGGAATCTAACTATAAGACTGTATGGGAAAATGATGAATTAGAGCCAATTGGCATCTGCTTAAAGAAGGGGAATGATGGTCTGACCCAGGCAATTGATGATGCATTGGATATACTGTCAGCAGACGGTACACTGGGTACAATCGCAGAAAAGTATTTTGGCACAGACTTAACAGCAGGTCTTAGATAAATACAGACAGAAGGGACTGGATTGCGTATGATACAGCAAATGATAAGCTGGCTGCCGCAGCTTCTAAACGGCGCGAAGATCACGATACTGCTTACTTTGTGTGCAGTATCCATGGGATTGTTACTGAGTATTTTTCTTGCGCTTGGTAAAATGTCCAAAAACAGAATATTGAGCGGGATATGCAGTGTCTACATATTTTTCTTCCGTGGAACACCACTGTTGATGCAGTTGTATTTTATTTACTTTGGACTGCCACAGATTAATATGGCACTCACGATCAACAGCCGTTTCTTTGCTGCTTTTCTGGCTTTTTCATTAAATAGCGCAGCATATTGTTCAGAGTTTATCAGAGCGGCAATCCAATCCATAGACAGAGGACAGTTCGAAGCTTCCAAGGCGTTGGGATTGTCCAAAGCACAGACTATGCAGCTAGTCATTTTCCCACAGTCTATCAGACGTCTGGTGCCATCCGTTGCAAATGAATTCATTATGGTGCTCAAGGATGCGTCACTGGTGTCCATTATTGCGCTTGCAGACCTGACCAAAGTAACCAGAGCGATTTCATCCTCCACAGGCACGGCTATGGTCTATATTCCTGCAATGATTATTTATCTGGTTATGACCGCATTCTTTGAATTTATCTTCCGGCGCATGGAAACGAAATTCTCAAGATATGAGTAAATAAAGGGAAGAGGGAAAGACTATGTCAATGATTAGAACTGAACATCTTGCCAAGAGTTTTGGCGAGCTGGTTGTATTAAAAGATATCAATCTTACCGTGGAATCTGGAGAGGTAGTAGTCATTATCGGTCCGTCAGGAGCCGGTAAATCTACCTTTTTGCGTTCCTTAAATAATCTGGAAAAGATTACCAGTGGTAAGATTTTTATAGAAGATAAGCTTTTTTATCACAGGGAAAATGACAGAACAGTGGACAAAATGGAAGCGAAACAGCATAAGGACTTATTGCTGGAAATGGGAATGGTATTTCAGCGTTTCAATCTGTTCCCACATAAAACCGTATTGGAAAATGTCATGCTGGCGCCGATGCATGTGAAAAAAGTAAGCAGGGAAAAGGCAGAGAAGACAGCTAAGGATTTGATTGCCAAGGTAGGGTTGGCAGATAAGCTGGATGAGTATCCGGCAAGACTATCAGGGGGGCAGCAACAGCGTGTGGCGATAGCCAGAGCTCTTGCCATGGAGCCGAAGATGATGCTTTTTGATGAGCCGACCTCGGCACTTGACCCGGAACTGGTTGGCGAAGTGCTGAATGTTATGAAAGACCTTGCCAATCAGGGAATGACGATGATATGCGTCACGCATGAGATGGGATTTGCCAGAGAAGTAGCAGACAAAGTAGTATTCATGGCAAAAGGCATGATCCTGGAAGAAGGAACCCCGGAAGAAATCTTTACCAATCCTAAGACTCCTGAAGCAAGACAATTCCTGAAAAGTGTGCTATAATACAATAAAATACAACAGAGGGGTATGATTATGAACAAGCTTGTATTACGGCAGTCGCTGATTTTGTTTTTGACAGCAGTTATTTGGGGTGTTGCTTTTGTGGCACAGAGCGTAGGAATGGATTACGTTGGACCGTTTACTTTTAGTGCAGTAAGAAATGTGATAGGTGGTCTTGTGCTGCTGCCTTGTATCGGACTTCTGAATAAACTGAATGGCAAAGAAACACATCAGGAAGATAAGGAAGACAAGAGGACACTGCTCATAGGTGGGGGCTGCTGCGGTATCTTATTGTGCATTGCATGCAATCTGCAGCAGTTCGGCATCATGTATACAACAACCGGCAAAGCTGGCTTCATTACGGCAATGTACATAGTAATTGTCCCTTTACTGGGTGTTTTCATGCATAAAAAGATAGGCATGCGTATCTGGATTGGAGTAGGTATTGCAGTCGTTGGTATGTATCTGTTGTGTGGACTTGGTGAAAATGCAGCCTTACAGAAGGGCGACTGGCTGCTGATTGGCTGCGCAATCTGCTTTTCTTTTCATATTTTAACGATTGATTATTTCTCACCAAAAGTCGATGGTGTGAAGCTATCCTGTATTCAGTTCTTCACCTGTGCCATTCTGTCAGCAGTATGTATGCTGATATGGGAAGAACCGAGCATCAGCGCAATTCTGACGGCGTGGATGCCGATTCTGTATGCGGGTGTCCTTTCCTGTGGTGTGGCATATACTTTGCAGATTATTGGACAAAAAGGTATGGACCCTACTGTGGCATCGCTGATCCTGAGTCTGGAATCTGTCGTGTCCCTGATTGCTGGCTGGCTGATACTGGGACAGAGATTATCGAACCGTGAATTATTAGGATGTGCGCTGGCATTTGCAGCAATCATACTGGTACAGATTCCGGCGAAAAGTAAATAATTTAAGAAGCTATTTGAGGGGGAAGCTTATATGTTTGAAAGAATTATTCTAACACAGATCAATCCGCACGTTTACCTGATGGATGATAATCATGAGGCAACAGGTTATATTGTAATTGGTAATGAGAAAGCTCTTGTCATTGATACAATGATGGGGTATGAAGATGTGCATGCTGTTGTAAAATCAGTTACGGATTTACCGGTTCTGGTTGTAAATACCCATGGACATTGTGATCATATCTACGGAAACGCGTATTTTGACCGGGCTTATCTGCATCCTGCAGATTTGCCGATTGCCAAGGAACACATGAAGTTCCCAGAGTTTGTCGAGGAATGTAATAAGAGAGGACTAAAAATGCCACCCTTTGAGGCAATCAGGGGTGGAGATGTAATTGACCTGGGAGGGCTTCATTTGGAAGTAATTGAACTGCCTGGTCATACTCCGGGTGGTATTCTGCTGCTGTTAAAGGAAGACAGGATTCTGTTTACTGGTGACAGTATTAATCATCATCTCTGGATGCAGTTGGAAGAAAGCTCTTCCATGACTGAGTTAGTTAATAATCTTGAGAAAGTTATGTATCTGACGGATAAGGCAGATGTTATTCTCCATGGTCATGCCAGAGGTACAGATAATATTTCGCTTATGAATAAAATGCTGCAGGGTGCAAAGGAAATTGCAGAAGGAAAGACGGAGAGTGACAAACCATATAAATGGTTTGGAGGAATAGGAAAACAGCATCAGTTTGATGAAGATGGAAGCGTGATCTGTTATAAATAAGTCAAAATAATACAAAGGAGAATTATATGGGCTCATTTCGAGTTAATTTAAAGAAGATAATAGATGATAGTTACGATATTGAAATAGGGTATGAGTTATTTGATAAATTAATTGAAGATTTACAAAATGGTCTGGTCGGAGATATACGTAAGTTTGCGGTGATAACAGATAATACGGTTAAAGATTTATATGCACAAAAATTGAACTCATTATTACAGGATAATGGATACGCTGCAAATATAATTTCATTTCCCGCCGGAGAAAAGAGCAAGACGCGTGCAACAAAAGAATACGTTGAAGATACTATGTTGGAATTAGGCTACAGAAGAGATTGCTGTATTATTGCAGTTGGAGGTGGAGTGGTAACTGATTTGGCAGGTTTTGTAGCCGGTACATTTGGAAGAGGAGTACCATTTATTAATTATGTTACAACATTACTGGCAGCGGCAGATGCTTCAGTGGGAGGAAAAACAGCAGTAGATACTCCACTTGCTACCAACTTGATTGGTATATTTAACCAGCCGGAGAAGGTATATCTGGACATTGCTACATGGAAAACGCTCCCTAAGGAACAGATTTCCAGTGGATTGGCAGAAACTATTAAGCATGCATGTATTGCAGATAGAGAATTCTTCCATTATATTTCTGATAATATGGATGCGATTTTTGCTGTGGATGAAACAGTATGCGAACATATAGCAGAAATGAATTGTAAAATTAAGTGTGAAGTTGTGATGCAAGACGAGCGGGAAAGTGGTATGAGAGAAATACTTAATCTTGGCCATACAGTAGGAAGAGCAATCGAGACGGTAAGTGGATATAGACTCTTACATGGACAAGCATTGGCTATAGGTCTTATGGCTGAGGTTAAAATGGCAAAAAAATTGGGATATTGTTCAGATGAAGATGTAGCTTTAATGCAAAATATTTTAAGCAGGGCAAAGCTTCCAACGGCAATACCTGATTATATTGACAGAGAGACGCTTGTCAAAAAATTATACACAGATAAGAAGGCTAAAAATGGAAATCTTCGTTTTGTGTTCCAAGAGGGAATTGGAAAAATAAAGGTATTTGATAATGAGCAATATGCACAGGTGATACCAGAAAGTTTAGCCAGGGAAATTATCAGAGCTATGTAAAGATGACAAACTTTCAAGGATGGACTCCAAAGAAAAAGTCTTGAAAAATATCAATATTTATGATATATATAGTATATAATATCATTGTAACGAGTTACAATGTATGGGCTGGTCGTAAGACCCGGGTCCACCAATCGGCGGG
>ERZ779861.1505-NODE-1505-length-25770-cov-4.902314_pt1 | contig 25770 bp, 13 predicted proteins | sample MGYA00511558_ERZ779861 | MGnify/ENA primary metagenome ERZ779861 (study PRJEB29588, sample SAMEA2163432) | human gut metagenome | biome: human gut; feature: human-associated habitat; material: faeces | place: Denmark | collected 2008/2010 ...
GGTGATTGCCATCGGTATGATGGTCGACAGTTCCAGTGTCGTGATTGAGAGCTGTTTCCGTGCTAATGACCGGGTACCGGATTTTTCAGAAGCAGCGCTGCAGGGTACGACGGAGGTAGTAGCATCCATCGTGGCATCTACGATTACAACCGTTGTTGTTTATCTGCCTCTTTGCTTCTCGGGAGGTATGACAGGACAGATTTTCATGCAGCTGGGTCTGACTATTGTATTTTCGATGGTAGCTTCCCTGATTTCTGCGATCACACTGGTTCCGCTGTTCTTTAAACTGTATAAACCAACACAGAAAAAGGAACTGCGGCTGAATGTCTTCCTTGATAAAATCAAAGAAAAATACGATCATGTGGAGCGGAAACTTCTGCATAAGAAGAAAACCTGCCTTCTGACAGCTGTGCTTCTGCTGGTGGCTTCTTTCTGGATTCTGAGCACAGCGGTGCGTGAAGGTCCGCCGTGCAGGTTCCGATTTAAACAAATTACTTATATAATAATTTTTTGCGGTTCGTTTGTAAAGCCTTTTTCCAAAAAAATCTCGCAAAACCGGCAGGAAACAGGATCTGCAATGCAAAGAAACGTTCCGGCAGCCGTCCGGGGAGCGGAAATTCCGGTTTCCCGGCAGAAATCAGGGATTTCCGACCGGAGACAGTTTTGTACTTCGGAGAGAAACAAATCGGGTAAATGCGGCGTGTGCGGCGTGCAGATTTTACCGGCGGCAAAGCTTTTCGGTCTGTGCGATCACCGGGTCCAGAAGTTCTTCGTCCCAGTCCTCGGAAAAGGCGAACAGGCCCCGGTAAATGGCCAGCTGCACGTCGGCATCCGGGTGCTGTGCAGCCAGGCAGAACACGGCCTGCAGCAGCCGCAGCTTGCGCTGCCGGACAGCGGGCGCTGCACTGCGCAGCCGGGTAAGGTCATAGTCCTTTGTGTTGCCGCAGGGCATGGCGCAGGTGGCACAGTTGGGGGCCACCGCGTGCTTTTCGGCACGGGTGACGTCCAGCATGCGCTGCAGCGTTTCGGCCGGGGCATCCGGCTGTGCTGCCAGACGCAGCCCGGCGTTGAGCACGGCGTCGGTGTTCTCGGTCTTGGGTTCGCTGGAAGTGGAGCGCGCAAGGCCCACAAGGGCACCCAGCAGGGTGTCCCGCAAGGTGTCTGCCGGGGTGTCCGGCGTGCGGAGATAGTCGGTCATGGCAGTGTCCTTTCAAGTGTAAAAATCTGCAAAGAGTATAGCCCATTTATCCGCGCAATACAAGCCGCAGAAAAAAGCCCCCTCACAGCGGAGGGGGCCGGAAACGAGAAAATCAGAGCAATGCAGGAACTTCTTTTGCCAGCATCTCAGCCAGCTGAGCATGACCTTTGCAGGTCAGGTGCATGAAATCCACCTGGTTGAACTCGCAGTCCTTTGCATCCAGGAAGTGCACATTCTGGCGCGCGCAGATGATGCGGAACTGCTCGGCCACACCAGCGGATTTCTCCACACAGCCGTCGCCCATGACCGCGTCATGGAACCCGGCCCCGATGGGCGGCGGTGCCACCACCAGAATGTTGGGCTGTTTGGCGCCCCAGCAGTCCACGCTCTTGGCCTTGAGGATCAGGCGCTCCATACCGGCTGCAATGCAGGCAGCATTGGCCCCAAAGCGTTCCTTTACGTCGTTGGTGCCCAGCATGATGATGAGCAGGTCAATGACCTCATGGCTCTTGAGCAGGGCATAGGCCACGCTCAGGGCGTCCATGGACTCGTGGATGGGGTCCACGAACACGGTGGTGCGGCCGGAAAGGCCCTCCTCGGTCACCAGATATTCGTCACCCAGCGCCTTTTGCAGGCGGCAGGTCCAGCGCTCGTCCTCGTTGAAGCGGATGCCGTGGTCGGCGCAGTCGTTGGGGTCGGCGCAATAGCCGTGGGTGTTGGAATCACCCAGACAGAGAATATGCTTTTTCATAACCAAATCACTCCTTTTCCATCGTCTGCCGGAAGTAGTACACCGCGCCCACCATCCCGGCATCGTTGTGCAGCTGCGCGGCGCGAATTTCCAGCCCTTCGGCAAAGGCGGGCATGACTGCAGCCTTTACCTTGGCGGCAATGGGGTCGATGAGCAGCTTCTGCTGGGCGCTCACGCCGCCGCCGATCAGAATGAGCTGCGGGTTGAAGATGTGCACCATGCCGGCAAGGCCCTGTGCGATCTCATCCGTCCAGGCATCCGGCAGCGCCGGCACGGTCTTGTCGCCCGCCTCAGCGGCGGCAAAGATGGCGCGGCCATCCCTCCATGCCGGGTTTTCCTCCTGCGCGGCGCGCACCAGAGCGGTGGTGGCGGCGTAGCGCTCCCAGCAGCCCTTTGCACCGCAGGTGCAGTCCACGCCGTCCAGCGCGTGGGTACGGTAGTGTCCCAGCTCGCCGCCAAGGCCCCGCGCGCCTTCCAGCAGACGACCGCCGGTCAGGATGCCGCCGCCCACGCCGGTGCCCAGCGTGACGAAGACCATGTTGTCACAGCCCTGTCCGCCGCCCTTCCAGAATTCGCCCAGCGCCGCCACGTTGGCGTCGTTGCCCGCCTTTACGGGGAAGCCGGTCAGCTCGGTCAGCTTCTGGGCGATGTTGAACACATCCCAGCCCAGATTGATACACCGGTTCACCACGCCCTTTGCGTTGACGGGACCGGGGACACCAATGCCGAGACCCAGAATGTCGGAATCCGCGATTTTCCGTTCGGTCAGAAAGGCCCGGACGGACGCCGCGATATCCGGCAGTATCCGGATGCCGTTTTCCGACGTATCGGTGGGAATTTCCCATTTTTCCAGCATTTTCCCGGCCTCGTTAAAATAGGCGATCTTGACGGTGGTGCCGCCGAGATCGATGCCAAATCCGTATTTCATAGTCAGTTCCTCCTGCGTGATAATGAAGTTCTTTCTCCATTATACATAATTCTTGCAAAATTACCAGTGGAAAATATAAAAAAGTTTGGCACAGTTCCCATGGAAACTTTTTGTGAAGGGGCTTGCGTTTCCGGCGAATTTGCTGTAACATAAGAGAGTCACACAGATAAACGAAAGGACGTGTCCCACGACATGATTAAAGTTGATATCTCCAATGTATGGGGTCAGGTCACCCTGTCCGACCTGCTGGCCATGGAAAAGGAAGTCGCCGCCGCCCACACCACTCTGGCGGACGGCACCGGCGCAGGCAACGATTTTCTCGGCTGGCAGAACCTGCCCGTCCGGGAGGCCACGGAAGAGATCACCCGCATCCAGCGGGCGGCGGAGAAGATCCGCAGCGATTCCGACGTATTTGTGGTCATCGGCATCGGCGGCTCCTACCTCGGCCCCCGTGCCGCCATCGAGCTGCTGCAGGGTCCCAACCACAATATCGGTAAGGGCAAGGGCAACCCCCAGATCTTCTTCGCAGGCAACGGCCTGAGCACCCGTCACTGGAACGAGCTGACCCGGCTGCTGGAGGGCAAGGACTTCTCCATCGCCATCATCTCCAAGTCCGGCACCACCACCGAACCCGCCATCGCCACCCGCGCCCTGCGCTGGATGCTGGAGCGGAAGTATGGCACTGAGGGCGCCAAGAGTCGCATCTACGCCATCACCGACCCCTGCAAGGGCGCTCTGCGCCAGATGGCCACGGAAGAGGGCTGGGAAACCTTCGTCATCCCGCCTGATGTGGGCGGCCGCTACTCCGTGCTGACCCCCGTGGGTCTGCTGCCCCTGGCCGTGGCCGGTATCGACATCATGGAGATGATGAACGGTGCTGCCGACGCCAAGGAAAGCTACAATCTGCGTTCCTTCGAGAACCCCGTCTGGCAGTATGCCGCCGTGCGGAACCTGCTGTACCGCAACGGCAAGGCCATGGAGATCTTTGAGAGCTACGAGCCGGGCTTCAAGATGTTCGGCGGCTGGTGGCAGCAGCTGTTCGGCGAGTCCGAAGGCAAGGACGGCAAGGGTCTGTTCCCCGTGACCGCCGAGTTCACCGCCGACCTGCACTCTCTGGGTCAGATGATCCAGCAGGGTCAGCGGAACATTTTCGAGACCATGGTCCGCTTCGATCCTCCCGCCGCCCGGTACACCATCGGCTCCGACTGGAAGAATCTGGACGGTCTGAACTATCTGGAAGGCAAGACCCTGGACTTCGTGGACGAGAAGGCGTACCTCGGCACCGTGGCCGCCCATGTGGACGGCGGCGTGCCCGTCATCACCATGGACTGCGGCGAGCTGAACGACCGGAAGGTGGGCGAGCTGTTCTACTTCCTGGAGCTGTGCTGCGGCGTTTCCGCGTACATTCTGGATGTCAACCCCTTCAACCAGCCCGGCGTTGAGCTGTACAAGCGCAACATGTTCCAGCTTCTGGGCAAGCCCGGCTACGAGAAATAAGTTTTGCTTACATAGGGCGGGACTTCCCGCCCTATGTTTGTCTTCAAAAAACATGCCGCAGGGAGGGAACGCTTATGGAGCAGCTTGAATTATATGTGCCGAAGCTCGAAGACCTTTGGTTCTATCAGAAAATGATGTCCGACCCCGAAACCATGTCCTACAACGCGAATTGGGACGTGAACTATGACGGTTATCACCGGGATACCGGCTGTGTCGATTATCCCGATGCGGTTTTGCCTGCATGGTATGAGAATATGGTAGGACAGGAGCCGGAACGGTTCTATGCCTACATAAAGCGCAGCGCCGACGGCGCGTGGATCGGCGACGTCAATTTTCACTATAACCCCGCAAAGGACTGGTGGGACATGGGCATTGTGCTTTATGCCCCCTATCGCGGGAAGGGATATGCTGTTCCCGCGCTGAAGCTCATGCTGGAGCACGCCTTCCGGGACTGCGGCATTTCCAGAATACACAATGATTTTGAGGTCGCCCGGAATGAAATTTCCGCATGGGAGACCCACCGCCGGGCAGGCTTCCGGGAATTGGGCATGGAGGATGGCTTTCTTCAGATGATGATTACGAAAGAGGACTATTTCGCGCGCCCGGATACGGACTAGCGCAGCCCCTTGGCTCTCCCCTTGGGAGAGCTGTCACCGCAGGTGACTGAGAGGGTGTTGCACCTTGGTTTTCGCTTCGCTCAGACACCTCTCCCAAAGGGAGAGGCAAGGGGCTGCCGTTCATTACCCCGCAGTGCCTGTCAGCTGTCTGCTCCGCCCCACCCATTTGCCGCCCTGTGTTTTTTCCAGAAAAAACATTTGTCTAATCTGCAAATTAGTAGTTGCAAATTATCGCGATTGCTGGTAGAATGTGCATAAGCCAATATGCTGGCAAGCAAAGGAGGACTTTCCTATGATTCATGTTATTATGGGCCTGAAAGGCTCCGGCAAGACCAAGAAGCTGATCGATGCCATCAATGCGGCTGTGGCGGACGCCCACGGCGATGTCGTCTGCATTGAGTACGGCAAGAAGCTGACCTATGATGTAACCTATAAGGTTCGCCTGGTGGATTCCCGGGAATACGGCATTTCCACCCCCGATATGCTCAAGGGCTTCCTGAGCGGCCTGCACGCAGGCAATTTCGACATCACCAACGTCTTTATCGACAATCTGTACAAGACCATCGGCTGTGATAAGGCCGCGGCTGAGGAGTTCGTCTCCTGGTGCGCCAAGTTCGCCGCCGACAACAATATGGAGATCACCATGACCATCTCCGAAGACCCTGCAAACGCCTCCGAGGCTGTAAAGCAGTATCTGTAATTGGGGTACATCCGCCCCGCCGCTTGTAAAGCGGCGGGGCATTTCTTTGCGTTCAGGGCATATTGATCGGCAGAATTACTCCGGATACTTGCGTAATCGGCAAAACTCTGCTACACTATATTGTAAACGATTTTTGATTTGGAGAGAATTATGACTGCAGCTACTTTACAGGAAAACAAAATGGGCGTCATGCCCGTCGGGAAGCTGATCGCCAACATGGCGCTGCCCATGGTCATATCCATGCTGGTGCAGGCGCTTTACAACGTGGTGGACAGCATCTACGTTTCTCAGGTGTCGGAGAGCGCGGTGACGGCGCTGTCGCTGGCCTTCCCCATCCAGAACCTGCTGATCGGCTTCGCCGTGGGCATCGGCGTGGGTGTCAACTCCCTGCTTTCCAAGAGTCTGGGTGAGAAAAATCAGGAGGCCGCCAACCGCGCCGCCGGAAACGGCATCGTGCTGATGGCCATTGCCATGGTGCTGTTCGTGCTGTTCGGTCTGTTCGGCGTGCGCCCCTATTTTGCCATTCAGTCCGACAACCCGGAGACCGTGGAGGGCGGCATTGTCTACACCAGCATCTGCTGCGTGTTCAGCGTCGGCTGCTTCGCATCCATTCTGGGCGAGCGGCTGCTGCAATCCACCGGCCGGACGGTGCATACCATGATCACCCAGTCCATCGGCGCGATCATCAACATCATTCTCGACCCCATTCTCATCCACGGATGGTTCGGTTTGCCCGCCATGGGCATTGCCGGCGCGGCCATTGCCACGGTGATCGGCCAGTGGGTGTCCGGCATCATGGTCATCATTTTCAACCTGAAATTCAACCCGGAGGTACAGCTGCACAAGAAGTATCTTCCGCTGGAGGGCAAGACCGTGGCCGCCATTCTGACGGTCGGCATTCCCTCCATCGTTATGAACGGCATTGGCTCCGTGATGAATTTCGGCATCAACCAGATTTTGCAGGGCTTCGCCGAGACGGCGACCGGCGTGTTCGGCGTGTATTTCAAGCTCCAGAGCTTCTTCTTCATGCCCCTGTTCGGCCTGAACAACGCCACCATTTCCATCATCGCCTACAACTACGGCGCCCGCAAGCCCAACAGGATCACCAAAACGCTGAAAATTTCCTGCACCGCGGCGCTGTGTCTCATGACGGTGGGACTTCTGGTGTTCCAGTTCTTCCCGGATCTGCTGCTGGGACTGTTCAACCCCTCTCAGGCGTTTCTGGAGATCGGCCGGGTCGCTCTGCGCACCATCAGCTGGAGCTTCCCCATTGCGGCCATCTGCATTGCGCTGGGCGCCAGCTTTCAGGCGCTGGGCAACGGCATTTACTCCACCATTGTTTCCCTGTGCCGTCAGCTGGTGGTACTGCTCCCGGTGGCCTATCTGCTGAGCCTGACAGGGGAGGTGCAGAGGGTCTGGCTGGCCTTCCCCATAGCAGAGGTGGTCAGCGGCACGGTGACGTTTATCTGCTTCACCAGAATCTACCGCCAGAAGATAAAGCCGCTGTTTGAGCAGGCATGATGGGTCGCCTGCGAAATACGGCACCTGAAGTCTGATAGAACAGGCCGGTCATCTTTTCCGGCAAATGATTTCCTGACTCATTTCCGCCATGATGCGGGCGCGGTATTATCGCTCCATAGATCACATCCATCATACCTTCACCCCCGCCGGGGACTGCCAAAGTCTGACAGTTTCCGGCGGGGGTTCCTGTTTTTCGCCCTCTCAAGGCAAAAATGTATCCGTCTGTTTTGCGTTTCTGCGGAAAGGAAACAGCAAAAATCACTCCGTATCATACTTTGGCATGATTTACATTTTCTGGCGGTCATGTATAATAAAGATAAAATGGTGTTGGAATGCGTATGGCACGGGGTATGTCCCTTTGCCGGCGAAAAGGAGGGAGAACGTGACCGGGAATATTATCGTGAAGCCGTCTGTCCGGCAGCGGTTTGACAGCTTTATGGAGCGCGGGCGCGTTCTCTTTTTCAGCGCGCCCTGCGGCTTCGGGAAAAGCACGCTGTCCGATGCCCTGCTCTCCGGACGGGATGTGCTGCGGCGGAATGCTGGTGCGGCGGATTTCGCCCTTCCCGCCCTTTCGGACGGGTGGGATGTCCTGCTCATTGACGATTTTCAGATGATACCGGCGGAGGATGGCGGGCAGGCGCTGTGCGAGCTGATCCGCTCCGACCCGGGCAAACGCTTCCTGCTTCTCTCCCGGGGCGCACCGCCCGGATATCTGACGGCGTTCCAGTATTCCGGCCTGATGACCACGCTGGAGGCCGACGACCTGCTCTTTGACCGGGAGGATATCTGCAAATACTTTTCCGGCTGCGGCGTTGCCGTGACGGACAGCGAGATCGGCGGTATTCTGAGAGAATCCGTCGGCTACCCTCTGGGCGTCGCCGTCACCGCCCGGTGCATGTCCGGCGGGAGGCCCTTCGGCCCGGAGGTCGTGGCGCGGGCATTCCGGGAGGTGTTCTCCTATTTTGAGGCTGCGATCTACCGGCGGTTCGACCTTCCCGTGCGGCGGTTTCTGCTGGAGCTGGCGCCCTTTGAACGGTTCAATCTGGAAATGGCGCGGATGGTCAGCGGCGACCCCCACGCGGGCGACCGGCTGGACTGGCTCCTGAGCCACACCACCATGCTCCGCTATGACGACGTGCAGCATTTCCGCTTCTGGCCGCAGTTCCGCAGCTTCCTTCTGTGGGAGATGGAGCGGGAATACAGCGAGGAAAAGCGCCGGGCGCTTTTCAGCCGGGGCGCGCTCTACTACGAGCTGAAAGAGGATTACGCCCACGCGCTGGAATGCTACACCAGATGCGGCGACCACGCCAAGGTCTCCGAGCTTCTCATCCGCAACGCGGAGCTGCACCCCGGCATGGGGCATTACAGCGAAATGGAAAAATACTACCGCAGTCTCCCGGAAGCGGAGATCGCGGCTTCCCCCGCGCTGATGCAGGGCATGAGTATGCTGTGCGCTCTGGCCATGGATTACGAAGGCTCTGAGCGCTGGCATCACGAATTGCAGGAATTCGGAAAGCGGTGCGGCAGGGACGACGCCGCAGGCAAGCAGACCCGCAGCCGTCTGGCGTGGCTGGACATCTCCCTGCCTCAGCGGGGCGTGGAAGGGCTGACGGAAACCATTCCCGCGGTGTTCCGGCTGATGACCAGCAAGGAGGTTTCCCTCCCGTCCTTCTCCGTCACCAGTGCCCTGCCCAGCGTCATGAACGGCGGCAAGGACTTTTCCGTCTGGAGCAAACGGGACGACCTGCTTTACCAGACGCTCCGCGCCCCGGTGGAGGCCGTGCTGGGGCGGGACGGCGTTGGCCTTGCGGACTGCGCCATCGCCGAAAGCAAATTTGAAAAGGGCGAGAACATCACCGGCCGGATGCTGACCATCATCCCCCGCGTCAGCGAGATACGCCAGCGCGGCACGCCGGACATGGAATTCGCCATCAACGGTCTGCTGGCCCGAAGCCTTCTTGCGGCAGGGCAGAGCGAGGACGCTTATCGGACGATCGAATCCCTCCGGGAAAAATTCGCCGAGGAAGGGCAGGAGCGGTTCCTGCCCAATATGGACGCCATGCTCGTCCGAATTTCCCTCCATACCGGAGATCTGGACTACGCCGACACATGGTATCGGGAAAAAGCGCCCAGAGACCCCATGCGGGTAAACGTCATGAAGCGCTACCAGTATCTCACGCAGGCCATGGTGGAGCTGGCGGACGGGAAGCCGGGGGCGTCGATGCTGACCCTCTCCCCGCTGGAAGATTACGTCCGCAGCTGCGGGCGGCACATCGACGGCATCCATCTGAACATCCTCGCCGCCATCGCCCTGTACCGAAGCAGGGACGAAGCATGGCGGCAGCGCCTGATTGGCGCATTGAACGCCGCGGCGGAATACCACTTCATCCGAACCGTCAGCGTCTACGGCGCGGCGGTGCTGCCATTGCTTGAAAAGCTTGACTGGAGCGGAAGCGCCCGGTGGAAAAAGCAGCTGATGGACGACGTGCGCTTGCAGGCGGCGTATTACCCCCGCTTTCTGGAACCGCGCCTCGCGCCGGGGGAAGCCCTGACGCCCACGGAGCTGCAAATTCTGCACCTGATCTGCGCCGACAAGAGCAACGCGGAGATCGGGCAGATCATGGACATCAAGCTGCCCACGGTAAAGACCCATGTAAGCCACATTCTGGATAAGCTGGACGTCCGGCGCCGCAGCGAGGCGAAAACCGCCGCGAAGCGTCTGCGGCTTATCCCGGAAGAACGGTAAACCCCCGCCCGGATTTTACCGGGCTGACGATAGAAAACCGCACTTTTTTCACACAGGAGGATCCTATGAAAAAACGAATTTTGAGTCTGTTTTTGGCGCTCACACTCTGCCTGACGCTCCTGCCGACATCGGCTTTTGCCGAGGGTGGGGACGTGAGCATTTCTGACGGTGTCATCGGCGGCGGTGAGACCGGTGGCGAGGGCGGTGGAGTCCTTGTACCACCCGGCGGTTCGACCGGCGAAGGTGGTGGGATCTATACGCCCCCAAGTGGTCCGGCAGAAGGGGGCGGCGGCATGTATATCCCCGAAGAAGACACGCGGACGGAGATCTGGTGCGTAGGTAAGCCCGATTCCATTGGCCGCAGCTATGACGGCACGACGGACGGCGGCACGATTCCAATCGACTTGACGTTTACAGACGGCACAAATGAAATCAAACTCAAAGAAGGAACGGGCTTTACCGCCAAGAAGACGTTCGATTCCGCGGACGCGGGATGGCATACCGTCACTGTGGAAATCGCGCTGATCGGCGAAGCCGCGGTAAAGTACAAGCTCAAGGCGGGCGAAGAAAAATTTGAGATCGGCGGCAACATCAACAAGGCCTATCCCGATTTGACCGTATCTCTTTCCAAGACGACCTGCACGGTGGGCGAAAAGCTTCTTCCGCTTCTGTCTGTCGAGGGTGCTCCGGAAGACGCCGAGGTGACATATTACTATGCGCCGATCAATTCTGGATATTTGGAGTTTGAAGGCAGTGAGGCAGTTCCCAAGATCGACGAGAACACTGCAATCAGCGAACCCGGCACATATTACGTCTATGCCAAGACCGGCGAGACCAAGAACTACAAAGAGGAAAGGTCAGCAACCGTGGAACTCACGGTCAACGAGCCTGTCGTTGAGGCCGCTTCGGTAACAAGAGCGGACGGCACGGATGGCGGCACATACGAATCCCTCCCGGCGGCGCTGAATGCGGCACGGGACGGCGACACCGTCAGGCTGCTGGCCAACCATGTGACGGATGCAGACGCCCTCAATGCGCTCGGTGAAGATTTTACGTTCGAACAGTATGCTTCCATCGTACCCGTTGTCACCAAAACCTTGACGCTCGATCTGAACCACAAGACGGTCGACTACCTCGAGGTTGGATTCTCAGAGACTAACGAGGAAACGCAGAAAAAAGAAACTCTCGCGACAGGCAACCTGACTGTTACAGGCGAGGCCGCTTACGGCAGAATTTCAAATCTCATGTTCATGGCCGGCGCACTGGACATCCGGAGCGGCGAGATTGGCGGTTCAGGATGCGTGGGACTTCTCTGCGACGCGGACAGTGGCTCTGTGACCGTCAGCAACGGCACGGTGTATGGCCTCACCGTATTGGAGGGTGCTTCCGTCACCGTCAACGGCGGTTCCAATCACGCAGGTGAATGGGTTGTCGATTCCGGCGCTACGCTGAAAATTACGGACGGCACGTTTGGCGAGGTGCAGTTCACGCGCAACGGAACCATCGCCATCAGCGGCGGCACGTTCCAAAGCATTAAGAGCTACATCGCAGAAGAGTTGCAGCCGCTCATGTCCCTGTTGGATACGCAGAAGGTGCACGCTTTCTACAAGGGCGACGACGTGCAGGACGGCAATGCAAAGGAGCTGGCCGACGTAACCGTCAAGGAACACACTCACACCATGGTGAACAGCAAGTGCGCCTGCGGCTTTTCCTGCACCCACACGAACACCGAGGGCGCGAGCACCATCGGTAAAGACGGCAAGTGCACGGTCTGCGGGACACAGTTCGCGGCTGGCATCGGCGAAACCTATTATACCGATGTGCCGTCCGCGCTGAATGCGGCAGCTGACGGTCAGACCGTCAAGCTGTTGGCAAACGAGATGCTGCCTGACGGCATATATGTCAGCAAGACTCTCGCGCTGGATTTGGACGGACACAGTCTGAGCGGATACAGCTTGAATGTCGGCGGTCGTACGGCCATGAGCCAGGTTCGCACCGGTAAACTGACGGTCATTGACAGCAGCGGCGGCAACGGCGCGGTGGGAGTGACCGTGCGGGAGGGCGGTACACTGGTATTTGATCCGAAGAATGACCATACCACTTTGCTCCAGCTGGAGGTTTGGGGCGGCACAGTCGAGCTGTACGGCGGAAAGATTTCGAGAAGCGGTCTGCGGCTGAATAATAACATCACATTGGGCAATCTGCTTCCCGGGCAAGCGGGACTGGCTTACTATCGTGGTAACACGCAGCTCACGCTGGAGGAAGCCGCTTCCCAGACCTGCGACCTGGTGGTAAAGTTGTGCAGCCACGGCGGCAAGAACGGCTTTGATGGCACCAACTGTCCCTACTGCAACGCGCCCGCGGTGGCGCAGACGGCCTTGCGGAATGTCGAGGGCGACCCGTGGCGTAACTTTGCCGACTTGCAGACTGCCCTTGACGCGGACAGAGACGGCGGCTCGACCCTCAGTCTGCTGACCGACGTGACCGGCGATTATACCATCAACGGCACCCGGGACACCGGCATAGATCTGAACGGCCATTCAATCCACGGTACGGTAACCGTCAAGGCCGCCACAGGCAATAGCACCACCTTGAGCAACACGAAAAACACGACCACAGCCAGTATCGATACCGTCGTTGCCAACGAGGGAGCAAACCTCGCCGGTTCGGGATTCCCCGCCGTTATCGGCACGCTGAAGCTGGCAGAGGGTGCCACATGGGCAAACATCCTGTATGAACCTAACCGCCTTGGCTACAAGGTGCTCAATGGGGACGGCACTCACAAGTGGCACGCCCCGGCGGATGTTCCTGCCGGTTCCACGGAGCTGAACAATGTCATCATCAATCGTCTGCCAATCACCTCCAAGGCCCTGTCTCTGAAGGTCGATGGGAAGAACCTGACCGGCAGTAACCCGAAGGTGGAGCGCGGCACGACCGTCCGGCTCTGCGCCTACTGCAATACCAGCGGCGCAAGTGTGAACTTCTTCGTCGGAGAACGCGGGAGCGACGGCATGTACAGTTTCTCCAAGCTGACAAGTGAATATAAGAAAATCGGCTCCACATGGTATTACGTCGCGGAGTGCAACTTCAACAAAATCGGTGAGCATGGGATTTATTTCACTGCCAGCAAGGACGGCTATTCGGTATCGAGCAAGCCCAAAATGCTGACCGTCACCAAGCTGAATCTCAGCAAAGCCGTAATCACGTTCCCCAACGGCAATGAAAGTGTCTATCAGCCTTATAACACCACCACCGGCGTGCCGCCCTATGTTGTAACGTACAACGGCAGCGAGCTGAAAGCGGGAGTTGATTACACCGTCGTCCGCGGCGACTCCCGTTCCACTGTCGGCACCGCCACTCTGACCATCAAGGCGACAGACGACGGCGACTACACCGGCCAGAAAACCGCCAGATGGACGGTCGCAGCTCACAAAGCAACGATCTCGGTCGGCGACATCATAAAGGCATACGATGGCACAACAGACCTGCCCGCAAACGCGTCGATAAAGCTTAAGAGTGCGGATTCCCGCTATGCTCCTTCCGGCGGGCCACTTCCTCTGGCGGCTGGTGAGGATTACCAGATACTCAATGCCAGTTATGATTCCGCCAATGCAAGTGAGGACGAAAAGGCCGTCTCCTTCACCATTAAGCTGACGGATAGGAACTATACCTTTGAAGACGGCACGACGCAAAAGGACTTTGTGCTGAACGGCGCGGATGTGTCGCAGACTTTCAAGATCAATCAGGCCACTGTGACCCCGAGCGAGATCACGCAGTACGTTTTCAACGATTTGGCAAAGACCTACGAAATCGATTTGAGAACGCTCCTGCCAGAGCTGCCTGTAGGCTGCGAGTACGGCAAGATCCATAATCGGGGCTGCGATTACCACTTTACGGATAGTACTTACCTCGACAGCAGCAACCATATATTCGTGTCAAACGAAGGCATTCTGACTCTGCCCATCGTGGCCGCGCACAGCGCGAATGTGAACGATCAGATCGGCACTTTGACCGTCCCGATTGTAAGCACGAACTATCAGCCGTTCGAGCTGACCATCAAGGTCGTCATTGGCCAGAGGACCCCCCTCGATCAATCTGGCGTCAGCGTCAGCGCGACGGATATCACCTACGGCCAGACGCTGGCAGAGAGCACACTCACGGCCACGGGTTCGATGATCTGCCCCCGCACACAGGCCGTGATTCCGGGTACGTTCGCGTGGAAGGACGGCACCATCAAGCCCAACGCGGGCAGCTATGACGCCGAATGGACATTCACCCCGGCGGAAGGCTACGAAGAATACGCCCCCGCGACCGGCACCGTGACCGTCACAGTCGAACCGGCAGAGCTGACGGGAGTTTCCGTGAGGGCACCCAGCACGTATTACACCGGCAAGCCGCAGCACGCATCGACAATCGCGTTTGGGCAAAGTGTAGACGGCACTACCGTGACGTTCACCTACAGCGACAAGGTAGACGGCGACTATACTTCGGACGGACCGACTTTCACCGACGCAGGCACGTACACCGTTTACTACAAAGCGGAAGCAGCAAACCACAAAACGGCTACCGGTACGTTCACCGTAACCATTGCCCCGCTGCCGATCAGCCTTCTCTCCGTCGAAAGAATCTCCAAGTCCTACGACGGCACCGCAAACGTCACGCTTACCGCAAGCAGGCTGACGTTCTTCAGCAAGACGGCCAGTCGTTCGGGCATTATACTTCCCGATACGGCGCTCACCTTCTCTGACGCCCAGTTTACCATGAAGCAGGCGGACGGGAGCTACCCGCCCTCGCCGGACGTCGGAAACGGAAAGGCCCTTTCCTTCACCATGACGCTTGCGAACGACAACTATGTGTTTGAGGGCAAGCCGGAAGGCACCAAAACGGTCAGTGACACTTTTGCAACCGACGATACGACCCGTTTCACCATCACCAGGGCCGACGCGCCCGTGCCGACAGACGGTACGCTGACCATCATCAACGGTCTGGAAAGAACCTACGAGGTCGATCTGGCGGCGCTGCTGTCTGCGCTGGAAAGCCCCAAGTCCTACGGCGACATCGCCTATGGCGCGCCGACCATCACCGTGGATGCCGGCTACTGCGACGCTGCCACTGCGAAGATCGAAAACGGCAAGCTGATTCTGCCCATTCTGGCAAACCCGGTCAATACGGAGGGCAATGTCGGCTCGGTGACGGTGATTGTCACAACCAGCAACTACGAGGACATCACCCTGACCGTCAACATCTTCGCAAAGAACAAGATCACGCCCGTGCCGGATGGCGAGGTGACCGCAAGCGAGATCACCTACGGTCAGCCGCTGAATGCAAGCACGATCACGGGCAAGATGAAAGACCCCACCACCGGTGAAGAGGTTCCCGGCACCTTCACATGGACGGACGGCACGCTCATGTTCAACGCGGGCAGCCGTAAGGCCGAATGGACGTTCACCCCGGACGCGCCGGAGTACGCCACGACCACCGGAAAGGTGCGGGTCACGGTCAATCCCAAGTCCATTGTAGGCGCGGTCGTCACGCTGGAAGACACCTTCGTGTATGACGGGACGGAAAAATGTCCCCAGATAATCAGTGTCGTTCTGGACGGCGTAACACTGACAGGCATTGGCGGAGGCACAGATTATGGCTTTTCCTGCAACAGAACGTCGCAGGTCGGCACATACTACGATGATTTTTCTCTCAGCGGTCTGGGTAACTACACCGGCGAGATGAAGTTCACGTGGTCGATCACGCCAAGAGAAGTGACACCCACGATCACCGTCGCGGACGGCACCTATAACGGCGGAAATCCCGTTCAGCCGACCGTTACCCTCACAGACGACCTCGGCAATACCATTGACCCGAAGGAATACGACGTCTCCTACAGCGATAACACAAACGCGGGTACCGGCACCGTTACCGTCACCGATAAGGAAGGCGGCAACTATGTCCTCGGTACGGCCGGCACGACCTTCACGATCAACAAGGCCGCCGCGCCCGCGCTGACTGCTCATCGGGTCACCCAGAAGTACAGCCTGAAAACAGAGCAGACCATCACCCTCCCCGACCTCAAGAGTCTGGGAATGCCCGATGACGCACTGGTATCCGACACGAACGCGTTCCACAGCGGGTCCTATTCTCCCGCGGGCAGGATTCAGGACGGTTGGGGCATTGACGTGAACACCGGGGCGATCACCTACGCTCTGGCGGACGGTGCCGCCGCTGGCGACGTCATCACCTTCACCCTTCTGGTTCGCTCCAAGAACTACGAGGACGCCACCGTTACGGTCATCCTCACCCTGACGGAGCGGGACGCGCCCATCCTGACCCTGCCGGACATCATCACCGTGGACTACACCGGCGCGGAAATTCCCGTCAGCGCGGTCACCGGCAAGAGCGCCGCCTTTGACGGCAAGGATGTGCCGGGTACATGGAGCTGGAAAGCCGGTCAGGCGATCACCAACGCGACCGACACCGGCAGTAAGACCATTGTCTTTACCCCCGCCGATCTGGTCAATTACCACCCGGTGGAGGGCGAGGTTTATGTCATCATCTCCCGCGTCGCGCCGGACTATACCGCGCCCGCTGCCATTGACGGCCTGACCTACAGTGGCAGCGCGCAGGCGCTGGTCAGGGCAGGCTCCACCGCCCACGGCAAGCTGCTCTACAGCCTGAGCAAAGACGGCACCTACTCCGAGACCATCCCCACCGGCACGGACGCCGGGGAATACACCGTCTGGTACAAGGTCGCGGGCGACAGCAACCATAAGGATTCCCAGCCCGGGTCCATCACCGCAACCATCGCTCCCAAGACCGTGACCGCCACCGTGACGGTCAGCGGCGGTTCCCTCACCTACACCGGCGACCCGCTGAAGCCCAATGTCATCGTGAAGGACGGCGACACGGTCATCAGCCCGGAGGAGTACGACGTTTCCTACAAGGACAATGTGAACGCGGGAACCGCTACCGTAATCATCAAGAACAAGGCAGGCGGCAACTACACCGTCAGCGGCAGCGCCACCTTCGAGATCGGCAAGGCCGCTTCCGAGGTCAGGACCGCCCCCGGGGCGAACGCCGGCCTTGTCTACAACGGCGGTGAGCAGACCCTCATCACAGCCGGAACTGCCCTCGGCGGCAAGCTGAAATACCGTCTGGGCGAAACCGGCGAGTTCACAGAAGCGCTTCCCAAGGCCACGGACGCGGGCACCTACACCGTGTACTGCATGGTCGAGGGCGACGTCAACCACCGCGACTCGGAGGTGCAGAGCCTCACCGTCACCATCGATAAGGCAAAGGTCACGGTCAAGGCGTTGGACAAGCGCATCTACACCGATGACAAGGCCCCTGATCTGAGCAAGCCCGTACTGGACAAGGACTACACCGTCAGCGCCATGTTCGGCGAGGATGCGCTGACCGGCGACATAAAGCTCGCCTGCGTGGACGCGAATGGCACTGAGATCACCCCCGACACGACGAAGGTCGGCAAGGTCATTATCCGCGCCGGCGGGCTGACCGCCCCCAACGGCAACTACACCGTCGTTTTCGTGGACGGCACGCTGACCATCGACGAGCGCCCGGTCTACACCATCAAGGCCACGGCAGGCATCCACGGCTCCATCACGCCCTCCGGCGACGTTGACGTCCTCCACGGCGGCAGCCAGATCTTCACCATCGCCGCGAACAGAGGCTACGCCATTTCCAACGTCAAGATCGACGGCGTGAGCATCGGCGCGGTGAAGTCCTACACCTTCGAGAACGTCACCGGCAACCACACCATTGAGGTCACCTTCATGAAGGCCAACGGCAACCCCCAGACCGGCGTGATGGTGGACGAAGTCACCGGCGAGTACTATGTGGGGTAACGCCCACCGCGTTTCGCGCGTCCGTTGGGCGCGCGAGGAGACAAGCTTATGAAGAAAAATGTCATGAAAATCTGCTGCGCGGTTCTGGCCATTGCGGTCATTGCCGCTCTGCTGATAGCGGTCAGGGGCTGCCACCGGGAGGAACCAATCGTTCCTCCCACCACCGCTCCGGCCACCGAGGCCACCCAGACCGTCCCCACCGAAGCCGAAACCCAGCCACCCACGGTTCCCGTGGGGGAGGTCATCCCCACCGTGGATAAGCAGTCGGAGCTGGCCGCGGCCAGAAAGAAAAACCCCGACACCGTGGCGTGGCTGTACATCCCCGGCGCGGAGGTGGACGACCCCGTGATGCAGGCGGAGGACAACGGCCACTACCTGTGGCTGGGCGAAGACGGCGAGTACAGCACTTGGGGCTGCTACTACGCCCACTGCGAAAATCATTTCGGCGGCCGGAACAAGCTGGACACCAATACCACGATTTTCGGCCACTCCGCCAGCAACTGCGACCCCAACGGCCCCAAGTTCACCAAGCTCTACCGGTACATGGACGCGGACTACGTGAAAGATCATCCCTACATTTACCTCTCCGTGACAGGGGAAGATCTGGTTTTCCAGATCACGGCGCTGTTCATCACGGACATTGAGTTCGACTACATTGTCCCCAATCCCACGGGAAGCGAGCTGACGGAATTCTTCCGGACGGTCGCACGAAAGAACTGGCTGAACTTTGACGGCGTGACCTTCTCGGAGGACGACACCGTCCTGACCCTCTCCACCTGCTGCCGGAAGTATGACACGGCCAAGACCGGCAACCAGCGTCTGGTGGTCATGGCGAAGCTGCTGCCGAAAGGCGCGACGGCACAGCCCTACACCGTCTCTCTGGCGGAAAATCCGGAGATGCCATAACAAAAACTTCCTGCACCGCTTTTACGGCGCAGGAAATCGAGAAGACGGCGGCTGCCCTGTTTGGGGCAGCCGCCGTTACTATACTTTATTCCGTCTCGGCCGCAAGCTCTGCGGCTGCGATTTTCCGCATTTCCGTCATCATGTGACACAGATATGTGGGAATTCCGCTGTAGCTGCCCGTCTCCGACACCGCAATGGCAACGCAGGAGTGGCAGATCTTCTGGTCAGGGCATTGGGCACACAGGCCGGAAAGCGTCAGGCCGTCGCTGATATCGGCAAGCTCCTTCCACGCGTCCGAAAACGGGCGGTTCATCAGCTCCACCTTTGGCTCGGGCATCATGCCGCAGGGCACCATCCAGCCGTCCCATGTGATCCAGAAGGAAGCGTTGCCCGCACGGCAGCGAATTTTCCCGTCCACGGGGTCGATGCAGGATTCGTCCAGCCCGATGGGCTGCTCCATCCCCTCGGCGGTCTGGCACAGGAAGCTGCGGTATTCCTCCGGGGTAGTTTGCAGCTGGTAGCGCTTCATGTGGTAGTACGCGGCCTCGTGGGGCGTAAAGCGGTCGTTTTCCCCCACCATGGACGCATCCCGGCGGATGGGCGGGAACATGTAGGTGTTTACCTGCAAATAAATGTCCTTCTCCTGAGCGTAGCGGGTGATGGCTTCCAGATCGCAGGCGTTGTAGGGCGTCAGGGAGCAGTTCAGCTTCATGGGGACCCCCGCGGCTTTCAGGCCGCTGATCGCCCCATCGACCCGGGAGAAGACGCCCTTCGCGCCGCAGAGTCTTTCATACGTGGCATCCGACGCGCCGTACAGAGTAATGTTGACCCGGGTCGGCGGCAGCTCTTGCAGCTTTCGGATGGCCTCGTCGTCAATGAGCGACCCGTTGGTGTTGATGGAAACGAGGAAACCCATGTGGATCAGCGCGTCGTACAGCTTCCAGAAATCCGGCCAGAGGAAGGGTTCGCCGCCGGTGAGCAGAAGATACAATAGTCCCTGCTCCCTCGCCTGACGGGCAATTTCCAGCCATTGCTCCAAGGTCACCATGGGGCGGTCGTGGGTAAGAATTTCCCGGTGGGTCTTGCGGACATAGCACATCCAGCAGGCAAAATTGCATTCGGGGGACAGCTCAAAGGTTCCGTTCAGGGGGATCTTTCGCCCGCTGGCCTTGTTGAACAGGAAATCCGTTATCCTTGCGTTCCATTTCCATCCTCCATTCCGCTTTTCTGACACCATTTCCTGATTAAAAACTTTTCTAAAGATTTTAATTGCCCGAAGGGCATGAAGTTCATATGAGACTTGTTTTGTGATTTCTTTCCTTATAAATCACAAAACAGGCAGCGCCATCAGGCGATGCCTTCCTGATTAAAATCAAAGATTTTAATCAGGAAATAGTATTAATTGTAGTTCCGTATGGCAAAGTGGGGCGCTGATTTTTTCATCAGCGCCCCACTGGCTTTCTGGCAGCTCACGCAGCGCCGTCTACCAGCAGAACGTCCCGCGTTTTATTGTCATACTATTTCTCGATAAAATGGTTAATACCATTTTATCCTGCGAATACTTCGCAGGCCGCTGGTGGCGGCGAGAAATGTATGGACTGCGATTTTAGCGGCTACACCGCAGACCGCTGAAACGCGGCCTAATAAAACGGTTTTTTAACCGTTTTATTAAAATCCAGTATCAGGAGATCTGCTTCCACGCGCTCCACCAGCCCTTGCCGGGCGCAAGGCCGATCGTCCACCACTTGGCTTCGTAGACGCGACCCTTGTAGGTCACCTGCATACCGGCGGCGTAGATCTTGAACGGCGACCATGCGGCGGGGGCGGCAGTCTGATTGCCGTCGTCCACCAGCTCCCAGACCTGAGACGTCTCGGGATTCTCGCCCCGCGTCCACCACTTGGCTCTGTAGGTCTTGCCGTTGAACACAACGGTGTCGCCCCGGTGGTACGCCTTGTCGGAAACGTAAGTGTCCCCGGGAACAACGGTGCTCGGCTCGGTGGGTTTCGGCTCGGTGACTTCCGGTTCGGTCGGTACCGGTTCCGTGGGCTTGGGTTCTGTGGCCTTCGGCTCCGTGGGTGCCGGTTCTGTGGGCTTGGGTTCCGTTGCCTTCGGTTCTGTGGACTTCGGCTCGGTAGGCTTCGGCTCCGTAGTTACCGGTTCCGTTACCTTCGGCTGGGTGACTTCCGGCTCCGTGGGTTCCGGCTCTGTGGGCTGGGGTTCTTCCTTGTAGCCCATCCACAGCAGCGCCTGCCGGACGCCGCTTTGCAGGCTCTGGGTGTCGGCAGTGCTGTCCGCGGGAATGCCGCCCGGAACCTTCAGATCCGTTACGGAGATGATGGAAGCCGTACCCCACGGGTTCTGAATTTTGATCGTGGCGCCGTCGTTCATGCCCTCGTAGTACATATTGGTCTGACTGATCGTCTTCGTGCCGAGAGTCGCGGTGCCGGTCAGGGTCTTCAGGCCGATCTGGGTCTTTGCAGCGATCTCCTCGCTGGGCAGCGTAATGAGCAGATACTGACCCGGACGGACATAGACCTCATTCTTGGTACCGTTGTCCAGATAGTCCGTCACATCCGCGTCCTTCAGGGCGGCGCCTCCCTCGGTCATCAGCACCGCGGTGACTTTCCGGTCGCCCTTCAGGGTGTAGACCTGCCCGGAAACGCCCTCGGCGATCTGGTTGATATAGACGCTCTTTTCGTCGATCGCGTTCTTGTTCGGCAGGTTGGCCACAAGAACGTTGTCCCGCACTTCCACAAATTCCGGCTGGGACTCAGCGTCCTTGTCGTACACCTTCCCGTCGATGGCGCTGTCCACCGTGTTGAACACGCGGAAGCCGTCGAACACGAAGTTCGCCGCCGAATAGTTGGTCAGAACCATCACGACCTTGTAGTCGCCGTACTCCAGGTCTCTGACGCTGACGATGGGCGTATTGTGGCTCTCGCCCTCGTACTGCGTCAGGGCGCTTTCGCCGCTCTGTCTGACGGTGTTCACCATGTACATGGACTTCATCTTCTCGGTCTGGCCGTCAACCTTGTACAGCGCGACCATGACCGTGCCGGTGCTGGTCGTGCAGTCGGCGTAGATCTCGAAGCCGTTGCCGGTGAACCCGAAGGTGGCCTTGGAGCCGGGGGTCGTAGTGGCAGCCTCGGTCTTTGCGTCGCCGCCGTAAACGGTGTCGTAGCCGTAGTTGTACGCATCGGTCATGCCGGGGTACGCGCCCTGCTGCTGCCCCATGTACTGACCAGCGTAGTTCTCACCCATGTCCGGCCTCGTGGTATTGCCCGTCCATGTGCCTTCGTACTTTGCGAAGTATTCCTCATAGTACACAGTGGTGGCCGGGAAGACCGACATGACGTAGCGGTGGGGGTTGGAGGACGTGGTCTTATCCGTCGTGACTGCCATACGCATGCTTTCCGTTCCCCGCATAACGGTGAAGGGAATGTAGTAGCACTGGCCGGTCGCAAGATCCGTGTAGAAGTAGCCATAATGCACATGCAGCGCGTCCTCAGTGTTGCCGACGTAGCGGACGTAGTAGGTGACCAGCACCGCGTGCTCATTCTGAATGGTCACAGAGTCCACCAGAGGAACGCCGCTGGTGTGGGTGCCGTTTTCCCGGTAGCCGTAGGCGACATTCTCATCAAGCAGGAATTCTTCGGTGTTGTACCGGACGTTTTCATCCTTCAGCCAGACGACGGTTTCCGTCTTGGTATCGTAGTCATAGCCGCCGGAACCATCCGAGCTGCGCTTGTTCTGGGACATATCCACGTCAGAAAGCTGCTTGGTTTCGTCGGACCTTGTGGTGGTGATCATGTAGATCTCGTAGCCGTCGATCTTGTCCGTGGTGGCCATGATGGTGTTGATCTTGCGCCACAGGGTGCCATCGTCCCGCTTCTCAACATCGCCCCAGCCTTCCGTGCAGTGGAAGCCCATGGTCTTGTCGGTGGTGTACTTCTCTCCGGCGGTATTGTAGCTGCCCTCGGAATAGGGGAAGGTGCCGGTCTCGTTGGGGTTGCGGACGCCGTCCTCGTAACGGACCGCAAAATCCAGCAGAACGTAGTTCTTGCCGTAGCCGATGTTCCGGCTGTCGTCAATGGCAGGGCCCCAGTCCGCAACGTTTGTGATGACCTCGCGGGTGACGTCCGTGACCTGCAGGTAGTAGGCGACGATCTGGCCTTCACCAGCGGCAACGCCGGGCATGATATCAAGATCCGTCTCGGTTGGGGTTACCGGGTACCAGCCTCCAAATTCGTCGGCGGTGATGGTGCCGTCGCCATTGGTATCCTTGCCCCACTTCTGGGTCGTGTTCCACGCGTTCAGCTCAGCGTCCAGATAGAATTCCCAGCCCCCGTCATAATAGCGGAGTCTGGTGAAATCGACACGGTTTTCATAGCCGGTCATGGTGCCGGTCTGACCCGCAAGGCCTCCCTCGTAGTCGCCTGTCAGATAGGGCAAACCGGTTTCGGTGCCCTGATGGTTACCGGCAGGCAGCCACGTCATTTTCCAGAAGACCATTCTGTCGTCCTTGCGAACTGCGTTGGTGGGGAACAACTTGGTGATGTCGATGCCTTCCTCGGTGTTGACGCCCGGCATTGCCGCGTTGACGTCCACATGGCACACCGGGGACGCATCACTTCCGCCGATCAGAACCAAGTCGTTGGTAATCATGGAGTGGATCCTGACCTTGTTGCTCGCTTACCCCTAATACCATTTTCAGCATTACCGGACGCGATTGGATTATTAAAGTGTTTAATTAGGTTTTAGTATTACATCACACTCCTTCAAAATGGGTGAAGGAAAAGCACCCATCACATGACGGGTGCTATCCATGGGGTGTATTATGCCGTTATTTCATATTTGACTTTTAAATTGTTGCACCAACTAAAGTTAAGATGCCCCTCTTTCTGCAAACGACCCACTACTATTCCGGGAGCAATTCCAGCTGAACTTGCAAAGCAAATAATAGCTTCTTGCGAGAAATTATGCTGAGCAACAAAAGAATCAAAAGCACTCTGCGGGATTAGTACATCCCGCGCGAAACTGTCTGCTTCCTTTTCGGCGGCATCATCAATTTCGCCGTTTCGATTTAGATGACCCAAAAGAATATGTCCGATTTCATGAAATAGACTAAACCAAAACTTATCCGCATCTTTTCCTCGTACAGTAAGCCCCATTACGATTTTATTGTTGTCGATAAAAGTAGCACCATGTAGAAAAGACCCACCAATGTGCGGTAAAAAAACAAGGACTATTCCACAATTCGCCAGGAGCTTGCATAGTTCACTGCAAAACACGGCGGGGTCTTTTGTGGTCATGGCTCGTATTGTGGGAAGCTGTTTCGTTAATTCTTTAAGGTCGATGGGCATAGTTTGGACTTTTCTTGCTTCAAGTTTAGCTTCTTGCACCCACGCAATCAATGCAAAATCTGATTTTTCGGTAATAGACAAGCGACGGCAAGCAATACAAGGTAGCAGATTTTCGTTAGAAAGCTTATCGAGCTGAACTACTTCGAAAAACTTTCTTAGGTGTACAACACGCTCTTCAGGGTTCCGCGTGTTAGGTAACCACGAATTCTTGGACATTTCCGAATAAGGAAATTTTTTTGCTATTTCTTTGTCAGCATCCAGAGCATTTTCAGCATCCACTTTTGCTAATTTTTCGCGGTAGATAGCTTCGAGATTGCTCCAGAAACTTGCAGGCATTCCGAGCACCAGCTCCAATCTGTAGGAAACATCTGGTGTTAGTTGCACATTGCCGTTGATTAAATGGCTGATGTGTTTTTCGGACATACCCATACGAGAAGCAAATTCCTTCTGGCTCATGCCTCTGTCATCAAGCTGCTCCTTGATTGTGGCCCCTGGTGGTGTGGCAATGTAGCTGCGACTTCTCGTCATAGTGGTTTCCTCCTTCAAATAAGTACCCGCTTCATCAATGATAGTCTACGATCTCAATAATATTCGCAATTTGAATATCTGCGCCGTTTTTTTCAAAAACAAGTCGCATGGGATGGACTAGATCCATCCCAAATTGATTTTTTCGATTATGGTGTAGTGGGTGACAACGACCTATGTGGTATTGTATCAAGTATTCGACGCTTGAGGCGGCAGTAATTTGATCAATTCTCATCTGAATTTTTTCTGCCATCTCTAGCCCATACCTTTTTTCAGCAACTGTTGCATTGGTACACACCTTTTCAATGCTTCTAGTTTGATACTTGATTTCCAACGAACCACCTCAATCATTTACCTCATAGGTTAATTTTATTATAGCGAGTCCAGACGGTTATGTCAAGAGAAAGATTAACCTTGTAGGTAAATTTAATCTGATGATTCATAAGCGAATTACTGGCACGAGCAATTCGTGATGATTGTATTTATTATACTTCATTGGCTCGGGATTTGTTCTCATTATAATGGATAAAGAAGGACAAGTTTGTCAAAACTTGACGATTATCAAATAAACAGTAAACCTCGACTGTCATAGACAGACTCGGCCTTATCGTTCCCGCAGCGGATAGCGCGGTCGAGTGCCATAATGGTGGCGACGGCCCCATCGATTTTCTCCGTGGATTTTTCCTTGCCCGGCTTGATGTTTCCGGCAGGGTCTGTGCAGATGAAGATGTTATCCATCATCCAGCGCAGCACCGGATGACCGCCGTGAGCAATCTTTTCCTCCAGCACCAGCTTCATCAGTTCTTTGGTAGGCGGGGACATATCCTTGAAGCCCTGTCCGAAGGGTACTACGGTAAAGCCCATGCCTTCCAGGTTCTGCACCATCTGCACAGCGCCCCAGCGGTCAAAGGCAATCTCCCGAATATTGAAGCGTTCGCCCAGCCGCTCAATAAATTTCTCAATGTAGCCGTAGTGAACCACATTGCCCTCGGTGGTCTGCAGCGTGCCCTGGCGCTCCCAGACATCATAAGGCACATGGTCGCGCCGAACGCGGAGATCGAGATTGTCGGCCTTTGCTTCCGCCTTGTGGATGTACGGCTGCAACTCCGGGTCTGCCCGTTCGTCCTCGGTCAATTCCAAACGGGCAGCGGAACGGTGCAG
>ERZ779861.1514-NODE-1514-length-25690-cov-4.402770_pt1 | contig 25690 bp, 17 predicted proteins | sample MGYA00511558_ERZ779861 | MGnify/ENA primary metagenome ERZ779861 (study PRJEB29588, sample SAMEA2163432) | human gut metagenome | biome: human gut; feature: human-associated habitat; material: faeces | place: Denmark | collected 2008/2010 ...
CAGATTACGGGAATGCGTAGCATGTAGTAATCTGATTAATCATCATTTTAAATTATATCATAACTATTCTTACAGAAGAGAATAGTTAAAATACACAATAAGGAGATTACAATGAATCAGTCAAACTGTATCGTCGCCCAGTCAGGCGGCCCAACTGTTGCAATCAACGCAAGCCTTGCAGGAGTCATCGCAGGAGTAAAAAGCTCTGAGAAATACGATATCTGCTATGGCGCCGTAAACGGAATACTCGGCATATTAAATGAGAATTATCTCAATCTGTCAGATATTTTTGCAGATGATGCTAATCTTGAAAAGCTTAAGACCACACCTGCCATGTATCTTGGCTCATGCCGTCACAAGCTCCCGGATTACAAGGATGATGATTCACCATATGTATACATCTTCCACCAGTTCGATAAGCTTTCCATAAAGGCTTTCTTCTACATCGGTGGAAATGATTCGATGGATACCGTATTAAAGTTATCCGATTATGCAAAAAAAATCAACAGTGATGTGAAAATTGTAGGAATTCCAAAGACCATCGACAATGACCTGTGCATGACAGACCACACTCCGGGCTTTGGCTCTGCCGCCAAATACATCGCATCAAGCATGCTTGAGATAGCCCACGACACCTTTATTTATGCTGTTAAGAGTGTGACAATCGTTGAAATCATGGGTCGTGACGCAGGATGGCTCACTGCCGCTTCCGCTCTCGCTCGTAATGATTACAATACAGCGCCTCAGTTTATCTATCTGCCTGAGGTGGATTTCGACAAGGACAAATTTGTTGCCGATATAAAAGAAGCCCTTACGCACACTAACAATGTAATAGTTGCCGTATCCGAAGGAATACATGACGCAGACGGCTCATACATTACATCATCAAAGGCCGCATGTGACCAGTTCGGACACCAGCAGCTAAGCGGTGCCGGAAAAGCTCTTGAGTTCATCGTAAAGGAAAACATCGGTGTCAAGGTGCGCTCTGTAGAGGTAAATGTGCTCCAGCGCTGTGCCTCACATCTTGCATCATTAACCGATATCGAGGAATCTTTTGCTCAGGGTAAAAAGGGTGTCACTATTGCAGCAGAGGGTGTGACCGCATCAATGGTATGCTTGAAGCGCATCTCAAATGATCCTTATCAGGTGGAATACACATATTCTGCTATCAAGGATATCGCAAACGAGGCCAAGTCTGTGCCAAGAGAGTGGATCAATGATGCGGGCAATGATGTGAAGCCTGAGCTTATCGAATACTTAAAACCACTTATTCAGGGAGAAACCGCTGTAGCCTACAAGAATGGTCTGCCTGACTATATGGATGTGTCACATCTTCACAAATGTAACTGATTTTAGCTGCCGCCTACACCCCGATGTAGGCAGCAACAGCATATCTCCAAGGAGGTCGATTTACATGAAGAAAAAAGTGCTTATAACCTGTGCCGTTATACTTGGTGTGCTTTTGGCTGTTTATCTTGGCTTTGCCTTTTATTTTAGCAGCCACTATCTGTTCAACACAAAGATTAACTCTGTAAAATACGCAGGGAAAACTGCAAAAGAGGCATTAGAAAAAAATACAGCTCTAAGCCGCGACTATCTGCTCACAATCACTGATAGAAAAGGCAACAGCTTTTCACTTAAGGGACCTGATTTTTCCTATGAATATGTCTCAAACGGTGACGAGGAACAAATCTTAAAAAGTCAGAATGCTTTTACATGGCCTGTCAGTCTCTTCAAAGCTCAAAACTATACTCTAAAGGGTTCGTCCAAATATAACGATGCCGCTTTGGCGGAAAAGCTCAAGGCTCTTGATATTTTCAGTGATGACTACATTGAAAATCCGGAGGATGCCCATATCGAGATAAAAGACGGCGAATACGATGTGATTGAAGAGAAAAAAGGCTGCAAGCCGATATATGACAGCATCCTTGCCGAGGTAAAGGACGCCCTGGACAACGAGCTTCCAAAGCTTACCTTAAGTGATGACTGTTATGAAGCTCCAAAAATCACAAAAAACAGTGATACTATCAAAAATGAAAAAGAAGCCCTCGACAAATACACTGCTTCAACCGTCACTTACAAAATTGAAGGTGCCGACGAGAAGCTTGACTCAGCCAAAATCCTTGATATGCTAAGCATCTCAGATGACGGCAGCGTGAGCATAGATGATGCCAAGGTCACTAAATATGTCCAGCAGCTTGCTTCCAAATACAATACCTTCGGCCGCAAACGCTCATTCAAGACATCGTCCGGTGACACTATTGAAATAGGTGGTGGAGACTACGGATGGGTAGTCAGCAAGAAAAAAGAGAAAGCCCAGCTCCTTTCAGATTTAGAGGGAGGCAAGCCAGTGGAAAGAGAACCTGTTTACGAGCAGACTGCTCTCTACCGAGGCGCTGACGACATAGGTAATACATACATAGAGATTGACTACACAAAGCAGCACATGTGGTATTACAAGGATGGTGCTCTCCAGATGGAGTCTGATTTCGTATCAGGTAATCTCGCCCGTCAGAATGGTTCCGTAGATGGTGTATACAAGATTGTTTACAAGCAGAGAAATGCTACTCTTGTCGGCGAGGGATACTCTTCTCCTGTCAGCTATTTCATGCCGTTTGCCTACAATATAGGTATCCATGATGCCAGCTGGCGTGATACCTTCGGAGGAACAATTTACAAAACCTCAGGCTCACACGGATGTATCAATGTGCCGCCTGCTTTTGCAGAGCAGCTGTTCAACGCTGTGGATAAGGGCACTCCTGTTGTTGCCTACTACAGAGAGGCTGTCACTCTGACAAACAATGCTGCAAAGATGTCCAATGCATACTCGTATGTGGCTCCTGATGCTGCGCAGTAAGTGTGAATTGCTTGGTATTTTTCAATAATACGGGAAGACGATCGGCGCACGGGGAATTTGCCCCCGGCAGAGGTGCTCCCGACGAGCTAACGCTACGCAGCTAAGATACTGTACGAATTATGCTTTTTAGATTTTCTAGGCTTGACGAAACCGTCGAAACGCGCCGTCCATGGCGCGGTTTCTCCTTGCCCCGGCGTCCATGCCGGGGCATTTCTACGTTTCATGGGCATAATTCTACAGTATCTAAGCCGCTGCGCTAGTCGCTCTTTCGGGAGCACCTCTGCCGGGGGCAAATTCCCCGTGCGCCGGTCGTCTTCCCTTACTCTTTCGCTATCTTCAACACAAAAAGCTTTCAACCACATCGTAAGGGGCGTAAGCCGCCGGAGTGACTGCCTTGCATTTCTATAGCCCTATGCTATGCAAACTGGCTATTGTAGAGATTTGCATAAAATCCATTGGCTGCAAGCAGACTCTCATGATTGCCCTGCTCTATAATCTTTCCGTCTTTCATAACAAGGATAATATCAGCCTCCCTGATGGTAGACAGACGATGAGCCACTATAAAGCTTGTCCTGCCCTGCATCATGGTAAGGAATGCCTTCTGAATCTTAATCTCTGTACGTGTATCAATCGAAGATGTAGCCTCATCCAATATCAGCATAGGCGGTAAGCAGAGCATGACTCTTGTGATGCATAATAGCTGCTTCTGTCCCTGTGACAGGCTGCCACCGTCCTCACCGATTTCAGTGTCATAGCCCTTCGGCAGACGTCTGATAAAGCTGTGGGCATGGGATGCCTTTGCTGCTGCAATGATTTCCTCATCTGTGGCATCAGGCTTTCCCATTATGATATTGTCACGGATTGTGCCCTTCTTGAGCCATGTCTCCTGAAGCACCATACCATAGTTGTCACGAAGACTCTCGCGCGTGATTTTTCTGATATCATGTCCGCTCACCTTAATTGTTCCACTGTTTACATCATAAAATCTCATAAGCAGATTGATAATAGTCGTCTTTCCACAGCCTGTCGGACCTACGATAGCCACGCGCTGTCCAGGCTTTACATGGAGATTGAAATCCTCGATAAGCTTTTTATCCGGCACATATGAGAAATAAACATCCTCTATGTCCACACGTCCGTCAGCCTCTTCAAGTATTACCGCATCCGAAGCATCCGGTATCTCCTTTTTCTCCTCAATCAGCTCGAAGATACGAGCAGCACAGGCAAGTGCGTTCTGAAGCTCTGTGATGACACCCGATATCTCGTTGAACGGCTTGGTGTACTGGTTGGCGTATGATAAGAAGCATGAAAGCTGTCCTACTGTTATTCCGCCGGTGAGTGCACTCATGGCACCAAAAATTCCGACTCCGGCATACACAAGACTGTTGACAAAACGTGTACACGGATTTGTAAGACTTGAGAAAAATGTTGCCCTCAGTGAGCATTTCTGTAATCTGTCATTTATCTCGTCAAACTGTTCAAGCGCTTCATCCTCATGGTTGAAGGCCTGTACGACCTTTTCATTTCCTACTATCTCATCGATGAGTGATGTCTGCTCTCCCCTTGTTCTTGTCTGTAGCTGGAACATGGAATAAGTCTTTTTAGTGATAAAGCTTGCCACAAAAAGTGACAAAGGTGTGATGAGCACTACAATGCATGATATCTTCACATCTATTGTGAGCATGAAAATAAGCGTACCTGCTATTGTTGCAATTCCTGTAAAGAGCTGTGTGAAGCCCATCAAAAGTCCCTCTGAAAATGTATCTACATCGGCGATGATACGGCTGACCATATCACCGTGTGAGTGACTGTCAATATAGGAAAGTGGCATTTTTTCAATGTTTAAAAATGCATCACGTCTTATATCCCTCACTATGTTGTAGGTCATCCTGTTGTTGCAGATATTAGTAAGCCACTGGGCTGCTGCCGCTATGACGACTATTATTGCTGCTCTCGTGAGGATGGCTGTCATAGCCGTAAAATCAACCTTTCCTTTTCCTACAATCAAATCAATTGCGCGTCCTGTGAGAATTGGAAAATAGAGCGTAAGCGCCACTGTAACAACAGACAGGGCAAGTGAAATTACAAGCAAAGGAATATATCTCTTCATGTAGCTTAATACCTTGCGGATTGTGCCTGCTTTATTCATCTTCGCATTATCCATAGCCATACTCTACACCTCCTTTTGTCTGGTCATATCCGACTCTTTTTTAAACTGTGAATCATATATCTCTTTGTAGGTCTCGCATGTCTCAAGCAGCTTTTCATGAGGTCCGAAGCCAACCATCTGTCCGTCGTCGAGTACTATGATATTGTCCGCAAACTGGATAGATGAGGTACGCTGTGACACGATAAATATTGTCTTGTCACCATGCATGCCCTTTAATGCCGCGCGAAGACTCGCATCTGTAGCAAAATCAAGTGCCGATGCACTGTCGTCAAGTATCAGTATGTCAGGATCCTTTACAACTGCTCTGGCAATTGTAAGACGCTGCTTCTGACCACCTGATAAGTTCTTGCCGCCCTGCTCTATCATGTAGTCAAGGCCTCCCTCTTTACCCTTTACAACCTCTGTCGCCTGTGCTATATCGATCGCCTTCCACATTTCCTCCTCTGTGGCATCATTTTTGCCCCAGCGCAGGTTGTCGGCTATCGTTCCTGCAAAAAGCACTGCCTTTTGCATTACAACACCGATTTTGTCTCGAAGCTGCACTGCATCGTAGTCATTTATATCATTTCCCTGAATCCTTATAGTACCCTTTGTGGCATCATAAAACCTCGGGATAAGGTTTACAAGGCTTGATTTTCCTGAACCTGTACCACCGATGATTCCGATTGTCTGCCCCTTTTGCACTGTAAAGTTTATATCTGTGAGTGTCTCATCGGCCGCTCCCTCATAGGTCATGCAGACATGGTCAAACTCAACCTCAGGTGCCCCTGCCTTTGCATCAATGAGCTTAGGATTTTTCTCAGGAAGCTTTGATGGAATAGAAAGCACATCCGCTATACGATTACCGCACGCCACTGCCTTTGTCATCTGTACGATGAGGTTTGCAAGCTTTATCAGCTCGACAAGTATCTGTGACATGTAGTTTACAAGTGCCACAACCTCACCCTGTGTGAGGATTCCTGCGTATACCTGCTTGCCGCCTGATACGATAACTGCGATTGTTGCGACATTTATAATGATAAATGTCAGAGGATTGGTGAGTGCTGAGATTCGTCCTACAACCTGCTGCATATTGGTTAAAAACTCGTTGTCCCTGTTGAAGCTGTCAATCTCATCATTTTGCTTATTGAAAGCTCTTATAACCCTGGTTCCCTCTAAATTCTCCCTGGTGTGTGAAAGCACTGTGTCAAGAGAGCTCTGCACCTTTTTGTAAAGCGGAAGGCTTGCAGCCATAACTGAGAATACCACTATTGAAAGCAAAGGTATAGTAACCACAAAAACCATTGCCGCTCTTACATTTACTGTAAAAGCCATCGTCATAGCTCCGAATACAATAAATGGCGAGCGAAGGAAGAGTCGAAGCACCAGATTGACTCCTGACTGCACCTGGTTTATATCGCTTGTCATCCTCGTGATAAGTGTCGATGTGCCCACCGTATCCATCTTTGAGAATGACAGTGACTCTATCTTTTCAAACAATATATGGCGAAGCTTTGTGGAAAAACCAACTGCTGCCTTTGCCGCAAAATACTGTGCTGTGACCGAACTTACCAAACCAACTGCCGCAAGCAGCACCAGCACACCTCCCATCTTCCATATATATGGCTTGTCCGAAGCCGTAATTCCGTTATCAATGATTGCCGCCATGACAAGCGGTACTATAAGCTCAAAGGATGCTTCCAGCAGCTTAAATAACGGAGCACAGATGCATTCCTTTTTGTACTCCTTTAAATATTTTAATATCTGTTTCATCTTTTCCCCTTTCAGATTTTATGTCGCCGATTACAGCTTCACTATTATAGATGATTTTTCTCATATATACAAGAAAAACGATACACTAAAAAACCAGTACCATGCGGTACTGGTTTCATATATCAGCTCTTATGTATATGCTTCTTGATTGCTTCAAAGCTCTCAGGACTGATGACATGCTCTATACGGCATGCGTCCTCTGCTGCAATCTCCTTATCAACACCAAGCTTCTCAAGACACTCTGACAAAAGCTCATGTCTTTCGTATATCATCTCTGCTATCTGTCTTCCTGACTCTGTGAGTGTGATAAATCCTGCATCACTAACTGTGATATTGTTCTTCTCTCTAAGGTTTTTCATGGCTATACTCACGCTGGATTTCTTAAATCCAAGCTCATTTGCTATATCAACTGAGCGTACCACAGGAAGCTTCTTGCTGAGAATAAGTATGGTCTCTAAATAGTTTTCTGATGATTCATTGTTTCGCATTTCGAATACCCCCGTGAGTTTATTTTCGTTCGTTTTAATTCAGTTATATTATTATAACATACATTTTATTGTTTGCAAAACTTTTCTTTTTGATTTGTACGTGATTTATAAAAATCACAAAAATCCATATTTGTTATTGACTTCTAATTCGTGTTAGTGTATACTAACTATCGAATCAGAAAACAAACGTATGCATGATATATTTCTAAATCTTGTATGCCATAAATGTTTAATTATACCAGATAAGACCGGCCGATCACCGGTCTTATTTATTTTAAAAAATGTACATATTCAGCTTAAACGAGAGCTCTTTTTAACCTTTCCAACCCTTCCATAAGCACTGAACCGGGGCATGCGATATTCAATCGCACAAAGTAACGGCCGTTGCCTCCAAACTCAGCTCCCTCCGACAGATAAAGGCCTGTCTTTTCACGAATCATCTGCGTAAATGCCACAGAATCATCTGTGAGTGCACTGCAGTCAAGCCACATGAGGTATGTCGCATCGGCATCCACTACATGTATCTGCGGCAGGTTTTCTGCCATAAAGCTGCAGACTGTTTTGCGGTTTTCCCAGAGATATTTTCTGAGCTCCTCAAGCCACGGCTCACCCTTTGTGAATGCCGCAACTGCTGCCGTGATGGCAAATGCGTTTGGCTCCGCCACCTCGTCTGTATTTAATGCGCGCCATACTTTGTGGCGCAAAAATTTATTTGGCACCATCACTGCCGCAGTCTGTAAGCCAGCCATATTAAAGCACTTGGTCGGAGCAATACAGGTGATGCTTATATCGGCGCAGTCCTCCGATGCTGCCGCAAACGGCACGTATGATTTTCCCGGTGCTGTGATGTCGCAGTGTATCTCGTCTGATATGACCGTCACATTGTGCTTCTTGCAGAGTGCACCTATTTTCGCAAGCTCATCCTTTGTCCAGATGATACCGCACGGATTGTGAGGGTTACAAAATATCATAAGCGTGGTCTGTGGATTGGAAAGGTCATGCTCCAACCTGTCATAGTCCACAAAATATCTGCCGTTTTCGTACCCAAGCGGGCTTTCCTGCACATTTACGCCGTTATTAAATATGGAATTAAAAAATATATTGTATACCGGTGTCATGATAAGCACATTTTCACCGGGTGTTGTGAGCTTTCGCACTGTAGATGATATGGCCGGTACGACCCCTGTGCAAAAAATCAGGCTGTCTCTTTCGATTTTAAACCCATGGCGTCTGTCCCACCACGAAATATACGCATCATTCCACTCATCCGGAATGATGGAATAGCCAAACACTCCGTGAGAAACACGCTTTGATATTGCATCTATTATCTGGGGTGCTGTCTTAAAATCCATATCTGCTACCCACATCGGGAGCTCATTTTCTGCCACATCCCACTTTAGTGAGCCTGTATTTCTTCTGTCTACAACGGTATCAAAATCATACATAGATTATTTTCCCTCACATATTATCTTAGTCTTTGATGGGTCAACTCTGTCCTTTTCGATAGTCAGTGTGCCAATCTCCTTTGCCCTTATCACTCCGCTTGTCGGATTTAAAACACTGTCCACCTTACTGCAAATCTCTGCATCTACCGAAGAATACTCAAATGCCAATGTAGTGTTTATGAGCTTACAGTTTTTCATAACGAGGTTGTCGATGTAGCAAAGCCCCTGCAAGCTCTCGATTGTGCAGTTTATAAGTGTCAGATTTTTTGCGTTCCAGCCAAGGTATTCACCTGTAATAAATGAATCATAGACTGTGACATTTTCCGTATTCCAGAAGGCATCCTTTGAGATAAGCTTTGAATCGTGCACCTCTACATTTCTTGAGCCGTCAAACGAATAGTTGCCGACCAGCTGGAAATTCTTCATGATAAGATTATTTGTATTCATGCCAAAATAATCTCCCTTTGCCGAGACATTCTCGATATCGACATGATCACAGCTCCAGAGGGTCTCCTGGGCATTTGGAAATGTCACATTTTTAAGCTTTAAGTTGTTGCAGCGCCTGAAGTTCTTAGGGGCCTCAACTATTGAATCTGTGACTGAGATATTGTCTGTATACCAGACTCCCGCACGCGCCATGTCAAACCATGTACAGTCCTTTACAGCTATGTCACTGCAATACCACAGCGGATATTTCCAGCGGAAAAAGCAGCCTGTCAGACTAACGCCATGGCTCTCCTTAAGAGGTGACTCTCCGTCATCAAAAATTGTATCATATATATCCAGGTCGTTGCTTGCAAACAGGGCTCTTTCGCCTGTCAGAAACTCCTGATGGATTTGTTTTCTTTCGCTCATTATATATACTCCTTTTTCCCGGTAATTCTAAATAATTATCTGCCATAAAATCAAATAACCGCCGAGCACATAATATATGCAGCCCGACAGTTATCATTATACCCCAAACCCTACTGAATTTATAGTATTTTATATAAGTTTAATATTACAAAATTAATATTAAGAGCCTGATATTTACAGCTCAAGCCCGTCAAGTATGCTCTTAAGTGCATCAGCAGACTCCTTGAGCTTTAAAGCTTCCTCACCGTTTAACTCGATTGGGATATCGCTCTCCACTCCGTTTGCTCCAACGATTGCAGGCATTGAAAGAACCACACCGTCGATGCCGTACTGTCCGTGCATCATGTGTGAAACAGGAAGAATAGACTTCTCATCACGCATGATTACCTCGCAGATACGTCTGACTGACATAGCGATACCATAATATGTCGCATGCTTTCGGTTGATTATCTCGTAAGCACTGTTCTTTACGTTTGCAGCGATTTCCTCTGTATTCTCCTTGTGCTTGTAGTGACCTCTCATCTCGCACATCTTGTGAAGCTCCACTCCGGAAACATTGGCTGATGACCATGCAACCACCTCACTGTCTCCATGCTCACCTACTATAAATGCATGTACGCTTCGGCTGTCCACCTCAAGATGCTCTCCAAGCGCATACTTAAGTCTTGCACTGTCAAGCACGGTACCTGAACCGATGACACGCTCCTGCGGAAGTCCTGAAAGTTTCTGTGCCACCTGTGTTAAAATATCTACAGGGTTTGCAACGATAAGTAAGATTCCACCGAAGTTTCTCTTTGCAATCTCAGGAATGATGCTCTTGAAAATTGCAACATTTTTATTTACCAGATCAAGTCTTGTCTCTCCCGGCTTTTGGCCTGCACCTGCAGAAACAACAATGATAGCAGCATCTGCCACATCATCATAGCCGCCTGCATATATCTTCATAGGTCTGGCAAAAGGAATACCGTGGCTTATATCCATCGCCTCTCCCTCAGCCTTGTCCTTATCAGCGTCAATGAGAACTATCTCAGAAAAAAGACCACTCTGCATAAGTGCAAAAACTGATGCCGAACCAACGAATCCACATCCGATCATGACAGCCTTTCTTGGGTTTGTCTTAACAACTGCGCTAGTTTTATTGCTCATGTACGTTCCTCTCTTTCTTAAACTATAATTCAAATAGTTGCTTTTTATTATAACTATTCATCCCAAACACAAATTCTCAATATCTGCTTTGTTATCAGTTGTTCTGAATAATTATCTTTTATTTATATTATACCCGCATTGTACATATAATCCGTTGTAAAAACAACAAATTACTTGATAAAATACAATCAATAGCCCATTGTTCCCATTTTTATACAATTTTAATGCAGATTTTTACATAAAAAATGCAGTACTAAAAAGCAAACCGGACCAATACAGCTGAATGAATTGTCATTTAGCATATTGATCCGGTTATATTAAAATGCTGCATCCGCTTATTTTGTGCTTGAATTTCTGTACTCAAGTGGTGTCATTCCATACAGCTTCTTGAACTGTCTGTTAAAATGCTCCACGTTCTGATATCCTGCCTCGATTGCGATATTCTCAACAGTTGTGATGCTATTTCTCAGCAATGTGCGTGCCTTCTTCATCTTGGCATTGGTAACCAGCTCTCCGAAAGTCTTGCCTGACTTCTCCTTTATGTACTTGGAGATATACGGCTCTGTCAGGTTGAACTGTGCCGCCATGTCTGCAAGCGATACTGTCTTGTAGTTGGCCTGGATAAAGTTGAGCATGGAAATATAGCGCTCATCCTTCACGTGACTGTCAGCCTTTGTGGCAAGGTAATGGTTTACCGCAACAACAAGCGCTCCGATTGATGCCTTGATGATATCCTCATCCACACCTGCGCCCCAGAACATACTGCCGTCAACTGTGATACCCACATATGCCATAGCCTTTGATGAAGATCCGTGTGAAAGCGCATGCTCCTCGTATACAGTGAGCTCAAAGCTGATGTCAAAATACTGCTTAATTATATTGCTGACTGCATCGAGACGGCCGTTTCCATTGGCATCTACCTTTCTGGTACTGTCATTGTGTAAAATAACTGCCTCTGCGAAAATGCCGTTTACCTGCTTAAAGTGGCACTCCGGTATAGTGAAATATGGATGGAAATCCACATAATTGTCTGTAAAGATGCTGTGTACCCAATCAGGTGAAAGCTCCTTGTGCTCCTCGTCAGATACCTGCTTGACCATGTATCCGACCTGCTCTCTCATCTGCTGTGGCACATTGATACCGAAGCTCTGCTTAAGGATATAAGCCACTCCGCCCTTTCCTGACTGGCTGTTGATACGGATAACATCAGCCTCGTATGTCCTGCCGACATCCTTTGGATCTATAGGCAGATATGGAACTGTCCACTTATCAAGCTTCTTTTCCTCTCTCCATGCCATGCCCTTTGAAATAGCATCCTGATGAGAGCCTGAAAATGCAGAGAATACGAGGTCTCCCGCATATGGCTGTCTCTCGCCTACCTTCATTCTGGTATATGTCTCATACTTCTCCCTGATCTCAGGCAGATTTGAAAAATCAAGCTGCGGATCCACTCCGTGTGAGTAGAGATTCATAGCAAGTGTCACGATATCGACATTTCCTGTTCTCTCACCGTTTCCAAACAGTGTACCCTCTATCTCCTCAGCTCCTGCAAGCACGCCAAGCTCTGATGTGGCAACACCGCAGCCTCTGTCATTATGAGGATGTAAGCACAGCACTACTCCGTCTCTGTACTTAAGATGCTTGTCGATATACTCTATCTGTGTGGCAAAAACATGTGGCATAGCATTCTCTACTGTGGTAGGGATATTGATAATGGCCTTGTTATCAGCCTTTGGCTGCCATACATCAAGCACTGCGTTGCACACATCAACCGCATAATCCACCTCAGTGCCCGAAAAGCTCTCCGGTGAATACTGGAAACGGAAATTACCGTCAGTCTCTGCTGCAAGGTCTCTCAGTAAAACAGCTCCGTCAACTGCAAGCTGCTTTATCTCTTCCTTTGACTTCTTAAACACCTGCTCACGCTGTGCAACAGATGTGGAATTGTACAGATGTACAACCGCTCTCGGTGCTCCCTCAAGTGCCTTGAAGGTCTTCTTGATGATATGCTCTCTGGCCTGTGTCAGCACATGTATAGTGACATCATCCGGAATCATATCCCTCTCAATAAGAGCTCTTGTAAAATTGAACTCTGTCTCAGAGGCTGCCGGGAAACCTACCTCGATTTCCTTAAAGCCTATATCTACAAGCATCTTAAAGAAGTCAAGCTTCTCCTCAAGGCTCATCGGCTCTATAAGAGCCTGGTTGCCATCACGTAAATCAACCGAACACCACAGTGGTGCTTTATCTATATAATCCTTCTTAACCCAGTCATAAGTGCATTCAGGAGGCAGAAAATAACTGCGCTCGTATTTTTCATATCCTTTCATCTTAAAACCTCTTTTCGTTTGAACTGATATAATTGTAACACATAAGCGCAGTTATTGGAATGATTATATTTAATCACTTTGATTGATGTAATTTAATTTTTTATAAAAATATAATCAACTTTATTGATTTTGATTATTCTAATCAGATATTCTGGTCAAAATATCTGACTAATCCTCTCTCTTATTGCCCCAGAAAAACAATGCAACTGTTCCGGGACCGGTGTGGCTTCCTATAGTCGTACCGATATCATTTATCTCTACCTTGCCCTTCATCTTAGGAAAAGCAGCCTCTATCAGATCAGCTACGGCTCTAGCATCCTCATAGCATGCGGAATTTGATATGTATACCTTATCTGAATAATCGGCACCGTCCTTGCAGAGCGCCTGCATCTTCACAAGCATCTCCTTTATCGCCTTCTTTTTGGTGCGGATTTTCTCACGCACAATAAGCTTTCCCTCATTGCTCACATTCATGAAAGGGCAGATATTCAGCACATTTCCCACGAAGCCCGCGGTCTTTGAGATACGGCCTCCCCTGATAAAAAATGTAAGGTCTGATGAGAAGAACCAGTGATTCACCTCAAGTCTGTGCTCCATGGTCCAATTAGCCAGTGTATCAATATCCATGCCACTATCCCTAAGGTCAGCAAGCTTATCCATCAAAGGTCCAAAGCCAGACGATGCTGCCAGAGAATCAATCACATATATCTTCCTGTCAGGGTACTCCTCCTCCAAAGCCTCCTTTGCAAGCCTTGCCGAGTTAACTGTACCTGATATACCGGAGCTTAGTGCGCAGTGAAGCACATCATATCCCTCATCCAGGAACTGCCTGAAGTACTCCATGTACTCCTCCTGATTGATCTGCGAGGTCTTTGTCATGGCACCGGCTTCCATTGCCTTGTAGAAATCCGGCAGTGGCATGGACTGTCCCAGATCATCCATATACTCTTTGCCGTCGAGCTCATAGTGAAAGCACGCGTACTTAATATTCCTATCAAGCATATGCTCTTTGGTAAGATCTGCTGTTGAACAGCAGCTAATCACATAATTTGACATATTATTTTCCTTTACCTTTAATTATATATAGTCAGATACATATGGTATCTCATGGTATAAAATATCATCAAGCTTTGCAACAGCATCATATGTAGTCTGTATTTTGCCCATCTGCAAAAGCTTCTCCGCACTCTTGTATCCCAAAAGCAGTGTGGTAAATGTGCCAATAGACATGCTAATGTGATACTGCGGCTTTTTGTCGGTGAGAGCACAGTGCCCTTTCTCAAAATCAATGACGAATGTGCCATTGTTCCATGGCAGAAGCTCATCCTCTATCTCGAAGCTAAAGCAGCCGCTTGGACCATCAGGGTCACAGTTGTACTGTGAAATAAACTGCGCCACGTCGATGATTCTGCCCATGGCGTATGGTCTGATTGTCTCCTTTATATCACTGTCGTCGAGCTCAAAGGCGATAGGCTCGCTGTAATAGTTGTTGCCTCTGACCTCATCTATCATGGAATCATGCGCATGAATGTATTCCCACAGGCCAAGCTGCGCCTCACGGTTTAAGTAGATGAGCTCCTTGATGTGCATGACATCGGAGCTGATAAGATATACCATATAGCCGCACGGTTCATCATCCTCGTTGTAGTAGATGGCGACCATCGTATCATCCTCATCCCAGCGGAAGTACTCCTCCCAAGCCAGATTGTTTCTGTACAGACAGCCATGCGTCTTTGCGGCAAAGTGAGTATGAAGCTTCTTAAACTGCTCGTCATCCCACTGCACACGGCGCACATAGCCCGGCTCCTTAAGCTTTGTGGGAATCTGTCTGTCCTTTATCACATATGTCATCTTGTTTGAGATAATCTCCCAGCCAAGCCCTCTGTAAAGAGGTATGGAGTATGGGTACAAAAGAGCAAACGACTTGTTGCTGTCGCGCATTCTCGTAAGACTCTTTCTCATGAGCTTTTTCATGAGGCCATGACCGGTATACTCAGGATACGTGCAAACACTTGTGACAAAGCCCACCTCGTAGCGCTCGCCGTATATATTCATATCGAGCGGATATACCGCAAACTGAGCCACAAGCTCTTCTCTTTTGTCAATGATATTGAAGCAGCCGAGCACATCAGCTCTCTCAAGCACCGGAAACTTCGACTGCTTGATTTCGTCATCCTTCCAGCCTGTCTCGGCAAGGTCTGCCTCTGTCACCTGAAAAGCATAACGAAGCAGTGCATTGTACTCCTCCGCATCATCCTTTGTCAGTACTCTTATCTTAAATTCATCTGATTTAAAAGAATGCATAGTGTCCTTTCTCGCCTGTCTTTACTGTATACATCAGATCGTCCGCCTTTTTAATGAGCTCGGTAATCTGACTCTCACTGGTAACATTTCTCTCATATGAAATACCGATGGAGCAGGTGATATTCTTCTCCTCATTAAACTCTACGTCATGGTTGAGATATTTCTTTATCTGCCTGCTGAAGCCGTCTGCCTCTGCAATTCTCGCATAGATATCCTTTGCGATATTCTCAAGCTCGTATCTGGCACATGACTCAATGACTATGATGAACTCATCACCGCCATATCTGCTCACAAAGCCTCTGTCCTTAGCAACTTCCTTGAACACAAAGGCCATCTCCTTAAGTATCAGATCTCCCACATCATGACCATATGTATCATTATAATGCTTGAAATTGTCCAGGTCAATAAACATAAGACCCACATCCATGCCACCGGATGTAACACTTATGCGCTTTTCAAGCTTTTCAATCTCCTGATACATACCTGCTCTGTTATAGATACCGGTAAGTATGTCAGTGATAGCTGCCTGCTTCAGCCTCTTGTTCATCTCATTGGCCTTCTCATTGGCCTCAATACGGGCAATGGAATACTCAAGCTCTCTGAACAACAGCTTGAAAATGCTCAGATCATCCTCATTGAGCATGTATCGCTCGATTGAGCCATGCCAGTTGTCCTTCATGCGCACATATGCTATGAGTACACTTGAAAGTGCATCATTCTTGATAAAAGGCACTGCGACAAATGAGCATACATCATCCACGCCGAAGTACGAGATGACATTTTCATACTCGTAGAAGCCCTCTGCAATCTTTGATGTGGCAATGCCCTCCGGATAGTCTATCATGATATCACATATACCCTTTATAACCTCATCTGTCATATCACAGCCCGTATCATTATAAAGCACCTGCGGCTCCTTCGCGTGCAGATCTATGATCAGCGCACAGTCAAGACTGAAATGATTGATGAAATTGCTCATGGCATTTTCAATCATGGTATCCTTCTTCTGGTCATTGACATCGATAATGGTCTGCCATATGGAAATAAACTCCATCTGACGCTTTGAGCCCTGATAATCCTTTTCGAGCCCATGCTGCTTTACAAGCATATTAATCTGCCGCTCATTGATATGGCCATCACTCAGTGACTCCAGGTTGATATTTTTTAACATGTCAAGCGGAGCTGCCTCTGCTATTTCATGCATCCTTTTATTGTGTGCCTCTAAAAGTATTCTCTCATGCTCTATAAGCTCATTTTTGCCGAGCAGCTCAAACAGCTTCATCCTGCTTTCCCTGTATATCGAATAGGCAAAAAATTCGTTTCCCTCCGCATTAACGAGATATCTCTCCGCATCCTCAAAACGTAAAAAGGCTTCTTCCTTTTCACCATCGTGCCACAAGAGCATGGCTGATGCAAAGGAGTAAAGGAACATCTCATCATCGCATCTGGAATAGTCATGGACTGCCTCAGTTCTTGTGGTGTCAATTACTCTGTAGATGACGTAATTAAGAAACTGCTTGCAGCTGAGCAGATAGCGCTCACAGCTGAATCTGTCCCCAGAAAATATAGATGCAAGCGCAAGAAGCGCATATACCTTACTCGTGTTGCACACTCTTAAGCTGTTTAGATGAAGCTTTATAATAGTCTTCATGGCAACTAAAAGTGCATGGACAGCCTCCTTATAATTGCCCTGCATGATATAGTTAAGAGACTTGTTATAATACACCTCAGCTATATCCTCCGGCAGCTTCAGGTAATATAACATATTGATTGCAGCATTGTAATAATTGTCAACCAGCTCATTTTTACCCATGGCACTTAAATTGTAGCCTATAGACGTAAGCACTCTCGCAACATATATATTGCCGTGTCCCTTCATGAACTCGTATGTACGGATAACATATAAAAAGGCTATCTCATTGAGACCGCTTGTGCTGGCAAGCATGATAGTCTTCTGATATGCATCATACACAAGCTGCTCATTTCCTATCTCCTTCGCAAGCTCAAGCCCCTTTGTAAAATGCTTTAGTAATGATTCATCATAAAAGGACTGCTTCACCACATCCCGGCTATTGTCGTATGCGTAAATATATATATGTGCCAGATGATTCCTGTAGCCGTGCTTTATGAGCTTTTCTATAATTTCATCACTGACAGGTATATCCTGTACACAGAAGAATATATTGTACCAGCCCGACATCTTTATCATAACGGACAAAAGCTCAGACTTGAATTCGAGCAATTCATCATCCGCCAAAAGTGCATAGTCATAGGCTTTCTTTGCACAGCCTTCAGCCTTCTCAAGCTTGCCCTGATACATATAGCAGGTACCCTTCATAAAATAATACAAAGAAAAATAATGCTCACTGTCATTTTCCGGTATCAGCGCCTTGTACTCATTCATAAGCTCAATCGCTTTGGACATCTCTCCAAGTAAAACAGATGTCCTGGCATAGACCAGATAAAAACGTCTCAGACTCTTTTCATCAATCCATGCATTCTCAAACTTAATCTTGTGCTCTATGATACGACAGCCTCTCCTTGCCTGCTCATAATCCAGAAACTCCATAATATTTGATGCTTCCTGTATACTCTGCTCAAAGTTCATAGTGATATACAGCTCATCATCATTTGTGGTTTTTATGTTATTTTTAAGTGGTCCGGCACTGCCTATATAGTATATGGCGCTCCTGTCCTCAAGCGACTCAACTATACGATCCCACACCTCAACAGTGCTGTCTGCACCCTTGACTATGGCATTGACACCTAACACGATACCGATATTGGCGCATGGATTGTCAATCAGATACTTGATGGTCTCAATTGAGCTCTTAGATGCCATCTGGAATCTGTTTATCACAAGCATCAAAGGCCTCACCTCAGAAAGCCTCTTGAGCATGTCAGCTATGGCCATCGTCATGCGTCTCTGCTCGTATGCTACCTCATTTAACAGCACTGTCTCCTCTCTGAAGCACTCACCGGTCTCATAATAGCTGTTTAACACCTGTCTGTGCAGATAGTACACACCGCACTCCTTCTGGAAATCATCAAAGCTTCCACCTATGAAGCGCCTGTGCATATTGCATATGATGTCCAAAAATGGCTCATAAGCTCCGACCAGCGTATTGTAAGAGAACTCACTGTATGCAAAAAAGACGTTATCCTCATTGCTTTGATAACGTCTTATAACCTCAAGATTTTCAATCGAAAAATCATTGCTATAATTCGCCATTACGATATTTCGAGTCTCTTTTCCTATGCGATTGTAAATCTGCTCGATTACCCCGCTATAATACTTCTCTATCATCTAATTACCCCATCATGTTCCAAAGCCGACACAGTGTATATCAATCCTCCTGTAATCAAGCTTTTCCGAAATAATCCTAAAACCATAGTAGACCAAAACTCCTAAAAAGTCAATCTTTTGACTCAATAATGATAAATTTTCCTCTATGGATATCAACCACTGCATGGTCATCTACTATTTCATTGGATATACCAAGCGATGTAAACCTGTCAAAGGAATAATCAGTAACAGGATACTTAAAGCCTCTAAGGCTTACCTCATTGTCGTCTGTCAGTGCTATAAGAGATACAAACCGGCCATACTGTGCTGATTTTTCAATGGTTACCGGCTTATCTGCCATCCTTATGCGGTTGTTTGTATCGATAATGCTGATATCGGTTTTACTTTCCAGGCCTATTCCCAAAAGTGAAATATTTCCAAGCACATGGTCTATTCTGCTGCCTGTTGCTCCAAGCACCACTATGCTTCGTGCTCCCTCGCTTATTGCCAGTCTTATGGCGTACTCTGTATCAGTATCATCCTTTACGGGATTGAGCCTGCGTATCTCAGTCTGTCCCTTTCTCTCAAAATACTCCAATGCATTTGTCTTAGTTGAATCGAAATCACCTACAATTATATCAGGTGTGACACCGTTTTCGTACAGAAAATCCATTCCGCTGTCAGCCGCAATGATAGCATCTATTCCGTCAGTCTTTATCTCATTTAAGCCGAATTCCTTATCTATTTTTCCACCACATACAATCAAATACCTCATTTTATCCACCTTCTTATAAATAACATATCCACATTTGCTACAGCCCCGGAAGCATTTCTGTTTTAACCTGCATCTGTTACATCATGATATTCAGAAAACCCTTTACATTTTCTTCTATATCTCCGCTAAACACCGCACTTCCCGCAACAATGATATTGGCTCCTGCTGCAAGCAGTGTCTCCACGTTCTCAAGATTAACACCACCGTCCACCTCGATATCAGCCTTATTTGCGGTTTTCTCAAGAAGTGCCTTTAAGTCGCGCACCTTGTCTACAGTATACGGAATAAGCTTTTGTCCTCCAAAGCCCGGATTTACAGTCATGATAAGCACCATGTCCACTTTGGGAAGCACATACTCTATGGCTGAGAGCGGAGTAGCCGGATTTAATGCTACACCTGCCAGTATGCCCTTTTCCTTTATTGCCTCGATTGTCCTGTCAAGATGCTTACATGCCTCCGCATGGACTGTGATGATATCTGCTCCTGCTGTCGCAAAATCATCTATATATCTGACCGGCTCATCTATCATCAGATGCACATCAAACATACGCTCTGTGCACTTTCTGATTGTCTTTATGACCGGCAGTCCTATTGATATGCTTGGAACGAAGCTGCCGTCCATAACATCTATATGTACATACTGTGCTCCGGCCTCATCAAGCTGCTTAAGCTGCTCTCCGAGTATTGAATAATCCGCTGATAAAATTGATGGTGATAAACAGTTCATGTTTTCCTCCGTTTGATTATGCTTTAAATTAATACTTTTGTCTGTTTTTAAGCTCCTCATATAAAAGCTTATAATTATCATACCGCACCTGCGATATTTTCCCATCTGCAAGAGCTTCCTTCACACCGCAGTCCGGCTCATTTATATGACTGCAGCCCTGAAACCTGCAATATGGCTCATACTCTACAAACTCCGGATAACATGTCCACAGATCTTCCTTTTCAAAGCCCGGCACATCCATCGAGCTAAAGCCCGGTGTATCCATTATATACGTGCCATCCTTTATCGGGATAATCTCAGAATGTCTGGTCGTATGCTTTCCGCGCTCTATTTTCTCACTTATATGTCCGGTCTCCATCTGCACATCATCCTGCAGACAGTTGATGATAGATGACTTGCCAACTCCCGAGGGACCTGCAACCGTGGTCGTCCTTCCCTCTAAAATGTGCTTTATCTCATCTATGCCCTCACCTGTTTTCGTGCTGGTAAAAAGCACTCTATAGCCAGCCGGCTCGTATATGCTTTTAAGCTCCTGCTGTTCTTTAGGTGTGATTAAGTCCTTTTTGTTGAAGCATATGGTAACCGGGACATGCTGGTACTCCATCATACACAAAAACCTATCAAGCAGGTTGAAATTGGGATCCGGCTTTGCGGATGCAAAAATAACCAGGGCCATGTCTATATTGGACACAGCCGGCCTGATAAGTTCGTTTTTCCGTGGCAGTATACGCTCGACATTGCCTATGTGCTTTTCATCATCGAGGACTGCTATGTCGACGATATCGCCAACCAGTGGCTTTATCTTTTGTTTTCTGAAGGTGCCTTTTGCTTTGCACTCGTAGAGAGTGCCGCCTATGGCAGTTTCTTTTGCTTCTTTGGTTTCTTCTACGTAGACGTAGTAGAAGCCGGCAATTCCTTTAATAATTTTTCCTGTCATGGTTTTCCTTGTGTGCTTTTGTATTTGCAGGAGTCACGCTTTCGGCGGGGTGCATGCCGCGCTTTGAGGTTATGTGGGTGGCGGGGGCAGGCATATATTCCTCTTAAAAAATATGAAGCCAGCCTCGGGCTCTCCTACGGACAGGCTATGGCTTGCTCTGCCCTGTTTTTTCCTCGGTAGGTTTATGGCACCCCGGGGCATTTCATATTTTTTTCTCGGAACACATGCCTGCCCCGCTTCCTTAGTTTCTCTCCGCGAATTCAGGTTTTCGTCCGCGGGTTGGTGTGGTAGTGGGGTGCGGATAGCACCACTTCGTGGGTGGCTACAATAAAGACATGTATTGTGTTGCTGTTTTGTGTGCTATATGTGTATTGTGTGTATTTACAAATATGATGGCGATACGGAAAACTTGACGTAGCTGCGCTACGGCTCGTTTTCCTCATGCTCATTTTTTATAATATTAACAATCAATATCATACAAATAGTTATCTAACAGTAACTTCCTTAGTTGCAGTCTTTCCCGATTCTCTATTTTCAGTTCCATCTTCATTTGTCGTAACTAAATCATATGTCCATTTTACTGTTGCAATTGCTGATGAACCATCAATTGTTCCAGATACTGTAACCGAAGCACCCGTTACATTACCAGAAGCATATTCTTTCTCATCATCATGCAGACTATATGTTCCTGATATATTTTCTGCTTTTGCACCCTCTGGTATATCCAATGACAATGTCGTTGAAACCTTCTTTGAAACCTGCTGCTTACCCTTACTGAGTGTCAGTGTGATTGTGGTGCCTGCGGCTACGGTTTCGCCGGATTTGGTCTGGCAGATTACGTTGCCTGCGGCTACGGTGTCACTGTACTGAGAGTCGGCATAGGTGTACTTGAGCCCTGCTCCTGCGAGGGCGCTTTCTGCATGTGACTGTGAGGCACCTACTACGTTTGGCACGGTGATTGGCTTCTGGCCCGGTGAGAGGGTGACTGTTACTGTGCTGCCCTTTGCGGCCTGTTTCTTTGCTGATGGTGACTGTGCTGTTACTACATCTGCTGCTACACTGTCATTGTAATCTCCATACTCGAAGGTGACACTAAAGCCTGCTGACTCGAGTGTACTCTTTGCTGAGCTCTTGGTCTTTCCGATTACACTTGGTATCTTGACCATCTCTGATGTACTATCACCTTTTCCTGCGATAACTACATTAATCTGTGAACCACGCTTTACTGTATCTCCGGCCTTGACATCCTGCTCAAGGATCGTGCCATCCTTTTCATCTGACTGCTTTGTCTCAAATGCAAATACTGTGAGGTCAAGCTTTAAGCGGTCTACTGCCTTCTGAGCATCCTCCACTGACATGCCTCTGATGTCAATCATCTGGCCCTCTGTCTCAGTCTGTGTCTCTGACTCTGATTCAGACTCGGTCTGTGTCTGTGACTCTGTCTGCTGTGACTCTGAGTTCTTTTTGCCGCCAAACTTAAACACTCCTGCCACTGAAAGTGCAAGATATATGATAACTATTACAATGATTACGGCTGTTACTATACCCATGATTGTGATTGCTTTATCCATCTTTGGATTTAAAAGCTTGCCGTCATCATCATCGTCTTCGTCTTCTTCGTCATCATCGTCGTCTAAGAGTGACTCATCATATTCATCATCATCGTCTTCATCGTCAGCATACTCATCACCATTATCTGCATCGATATCATCATCGTTTAAGTCCTCTGCGACACCTCTGCCCTCTTTTATCTTGTCAAGCTCCTCCGGGCTTATAACCTTGGTCTTGCCACCGTCAACGAGTGGTGCTATTGTGACGAAATCCTCATCAGGATGCGCAAGCGAGCGCCTTATGTCTGTGAGAAGCTCCTCAATAGTCTGGTATCTGCGGTCCGGTGTCTTTTGTGTACACTTTAAGATGATTTTCTCAAAGCTGATTGGCAGATCCGGTGCGTAGATGCTTGGCCTTGCAATCTCCTCCTGTAGGTGCTGCAGTGCAACTGCCACTGTGGTATCACCGTCAAACGGCACACGGCCTGTAACCATCTCAAACATTACGATTCCCAGTGAGTAAATATCACTTCTGCCATCGACGAAGCCGTTTCTTGCCTGCTCCGGAGATGCATAGTGTACTGAGCCCATCACATCTGAGCTTATTGTATTTGAAGATGTAGCCTTTGCAATTCCAAAGTCTGTCACCTTTACCTTGCCATCTGTAGAAATAATGATATTCTGCGGCTTGATATCACGGTGAATGATATTTTTATTGTGAGCGGCCTCTATGCCCCTTGCCACCTGGATTGCAATACTTGCAGACTCCTTGAATGACAGCTGGCCCTTTTTCTCGATATAAGTCTTAAGTGTGATACCCTCGACATACTCCATGACAATGTAGTACAGACCATTCTCGCTGCCTACATCATAGATATTTACGATATTTGGATGCTCAAGTCCTGCTGCTGACTGTGCCTCAGCACGGAACTTGGTCACAAATGAACTATCCTCCGAAAACTCCTGCTTTAAAACCTTTATAGCTACAAAACGGCTCAGTATATGGTCTTTTGCCTTGTATACATCAGACATGCCGCCTGCGCCAACCTTGCTTAGGATCTCATATCGATCCGATAAAAAACTTCCTATCTCTAACATCTGTTATTACCTCGTCTTAAAATGGTTTAATAATCATTACAGTGATATTATCGCGGCCACCGTTTGCATTGGCCATGGCGACAAGCTGTGACGCTGCTGTCTCGATATTATCATTTTGCCTAATAGTATCGCATATTTCTTTATCTCTCACCATATTGGTAAGTCCGTCTGTACACAGAAGAATCCTGTCGTCCTCACATAGCTCGACCTCAAAAAAATCTGCCTCCACATGATCTGCTGCCCCGACAGCTCTCGTGATGATATTCTTGTCCGGATGAACTCTCGCCTCGTCGGCATTTATCTCACCCATCCTGACCATCTCATCAACCAGTGAATGATCCCTGGTAATTTGTCTGATCTGCTCTGTGCCACCTACAATATAAAGCCTGCTGTCACCTATATTGGCCACAAAAAGCTTGTTTCCTATAATAGTTCCTACGACTAAGGTGGTACCCATTCCACGCTTAGCTTCATCCTCACGAGACTCAGCCACCAAAAGCTCATTTGCCTTGTTGATAGCCTCTTTGATGATGGATACCGGTTCATCCCCGGCATTTCTCGATACCGATGCAACCACACGCTCTATAGTGTATCTGGAAGCATAGTCACCGGCTTTGTGTCCTCCCATTCCATCTGCTACGATGAAAAGATTCGGAAGATTTCCTACTGCAGTGTCAGACGAGAAATAAAAATCCTGATTCATCTCACGAATAGCACCTGCATCCGTAATGGAAAACGTCTTCATCTAGTTTATTCCTCTCTCTTTATCTATATGCTTCTTGCGAAGCTGTCCACAGGCACCGTCTATATCTCTGCCCATTTCCCTTCTAATAGTAACATTAATTCCGTTTTTTTCAAGCCTATTTTTAAAAGCCTCTATAACACCCTTGTTGGACTGCACATAATCGCGCTCCTTTATCGGGTTTACCGGAATCAGATTTATATGGCAGTTCATGCCATGTACGAGTGCCGAAAGCTCTGCTGCATCCTCGGCTGTATCGTTCACTCCGCCTACCAGGCTATACTCAAAGGTGACTCTGCGGCCGGTCTGTGCAAAATAATATTTGCATGCATCAACCACATCATGTATATCATAGCTGTTTGCAACCGGCATGAGAGCTTTTCTCTTTTCCTGGTTGGAGGCATGCAGTGAAAGCGCCAGCGTGATAGCAAGCTTTTCATCTGCAAGCTGTCTCATGCGCGGTACGAGACCACATGTGGAAACTGTCAGATTGCGCTGGCTGATATTGATACCGTTTTCATCAGTAAGAAGCTCTATAAAGCGCAGCAGATTGTCGTAATTGTCAAGCGGCTCACCTGTGCCCATGACAACTACATTTGAGATGCGCTCTCCTATGTCCTTGCCTATCTGATAAATCTGGTCAATCATCTCAGACGGCCTAAGCCCCCTGACGAGACCATCAAGAGTAGATGCACAGAATCTGCACCCCATCCTGCAGCCAACCTGCGAAGATATGCATACAGAGTTTCCATGCTTGTACTTCATAAGTACACTTTCTATGACGTTGCCATCATCGAGTGCAAAGAGATATTTTCTCGTGCCGTCGAGCTTTGACACCTGCACCTCCTCTTTTTTTAGCGAGATGAGTATTGCATTGTCCTTTAATACCTGTATGAACTTTTTTGAAATATTGGTCATCTCATCAAAGCTGTCCACATGCTTCACATGAATCCACTCATATATCTGCTTCGCACGGAATTTCTTCTCTCCGAGCGATATGATAAACTCTGTGAGCTCGTCCATATTCATTGATTTGATGTCAGTTAGTTGTTCTTTTATCTGTTCCATATCATTTTTATTAAGTCTGCATTTAACTATTGTTTTATAAATGTTTTTTCTTATTTGTTTTGCTTATTGTTTATTACTTCACTAATTATATCCTGAAATCTGGATTCGTAATTAAAATTCATCATTCAAATTTGCATAATCAAATTCTACTAATTCGAGC
>ERZ779861.1522-NODE-1522-length-25567-cov-4.475031_pt1 | contig 25567 bp, 17 predicted proteins | sample MGYA00511558_ERZ779861 | MGnify/ENA primary metagenome ERZ779861 (study PRJEB29588, sample SAMEA2163432) | human gut metagenome | biome: human gut; feature: human-associated habitat; material: faeces | place: Denmark | collected 2008/2010 ...
CCCCCGCCACAACATAGGACGTATGTTTGGAAACAGAAGAGCTGACCTTGCCCCCTTGTGCTTCAATCATTGCCGTCGCTTCCCGCCGCCCCAATGTGGGCAGCGTACCGGTGAGCACAAAACGTTTGCCTACAAGCGCTTGTCCGGTTTGCTGTATCTCCATGGTCATTTTCACGCCTGCATCTGCCAGCCGGCGGATCAGTGCGCGGGACTGAGGATGTGAAAAATACGAACAAATATTTCGCGCCGTGATCTCTCCCACGTCTTGTACCGTACACAAGGTCTCCTCGTCCGCCGCCATCAGCATCTCCATGGTGCCAAACCGCTGCGCCAGATTTTTTGCCATCTTCTGCCCAACCTGACGGATCCCCAACGCAAAGATCACCCGATCCAACCCCGCCGTTTTGGAACGTGCAATGGCAGAAACAAGATTTTGCGCACTCTTTTCGCCCATGCGCTCCAAGTCCTGCAATTGTTCTTTACCAAGCGTATACAAATCCGCGGGATCGTGCACCAAGCCCTCGTCTTTGAGTTTTTGTAAGATCGATACACCCAGCCCGTCGATGTTCATCGCATCGCGTGAGACAAAATGCTCCAAAGAACGAAGCAACTGTGCGGGGCAGGCACCGTTGGTACAGCGTACCGCCGCCTCTTCGTCCCGTTGTACGGGCTCACCGCAGCAGGGACAAACCGTGGGCATTTGATATTCCACCGCACCTGCCGCACGTTTCTCTTTGCATACACCGACAATCTCGGGAATGATATCTCCCGCTTTTTGCACACGCACCGTGTCGCCCACACGAATATCCAGACGTCGGATATAATCAATATTGTGCAACGTGGCACGGCTGACTGTGGTTCCCGCCAAACGCACGGGACGCAGCACTGCATTTGGCGTGAGCACGCCGGTTCGGCCGATCTGTACGGTGATGTCCTCCAAAACCGTCTCTTTGACCTCCGGCGGAAATTTATAAGCAAATGCCCATTTCGGCGTCGCTGCATTTTCTCCGATCAGAGGACGCAATGCAAGCGTATCCACTTTCACCACAGCACCGTCGATGTCAAACGATAACGTATCGCGCGCCTGACCGATGCGCAAAACCTGCGCCATGATTTCATCCGCTGTTTTGCAGCGCACCGGGTGCGGCAGCGTGACAAACCCCATTCGTTGCAGCGCTTCCAAACTTTCGATATGAGAGGTAAACGTCAGACCCTGTACTGCCTGTACATTAAAGACAAAAATATCAAGTCCACGCGCCGCGGTCACACGGGAATCCAGCTGCCGCAGCGACCCCGCCGCCGCGTTGCGCGGATTGGCAAACAGCGGTTTTCCCGCCTCCTCCTGCCGCCGATTCAGTGCCTCAAAGCTGCGATGGGACATGTAGACCTCGCCGCGCACTTCCAGATACGGTGGTGCGTCATGCAAGGTAAGCGGCACGGAACGGATGGTTTTGAGATTCTCCGTCACGTCCTCCCCGACAATCCCATCACCGCGCGTGGACCCACGCACAAAGACACCGTCGCGGTATTCCAGGGAAACCGACAACCCGTCGATCTTCACTTCTACACTGTATACGTGATCCCCGCCCGCGTTATCAATCGCCTCATCGATTTTTGCCACGGCTTGACGCAGCTCCGCTTCGGAAAACACATCCTGCAAACTGTCCATATGCACCGTGTGCGTCACTTTTTCAAACTGATCCAATGCCGCGCCACCGACGCGCCGCGTCGGGGAGGCCGGATCGTCAAACTGCGGATATTGCTCTTCCAGCCCTTTTAATTCATAAAACAGCTTGTCATAGTCATAATCCGAAATTTCCGGCGCATCCTCAATATAATATTTTCGACTGTGATATTCTACCTCGCGGCGCAGTTTTGCAATGCGCGCCTGTACCTGTGCCAGATCTGCATCCGCCCGCTGCGCGCCGTTTTCATGTTGTTTTGCCGGTGCCTGCTGCGCCTCCTGCGCGACCTGTTTTTCCTGCCCCATTGCACTGCCCTCCTCCGGTTGGTGTTGCCATCAGCCATATCCATAAGATCAGTTGATCTGACGGTTGCCGCTGTGTTTTTCTTTCCGGTTATTTTCCGTTCGCCTATTTATTTTACCACAATTTTATTTATTTTACCATTTTTTTGAGCAAATGAAAAGAGGAAGAAACAAAGTAGAGAGTTCTAACCCGCTTTTTGGGGTATTTTGATTCATTCGCTTGATCTTGTTTTTCAATATCTTTGTCTAAAACCGACTACCGCTGCAAAAAAAGACGCCCCGTCGGGGACGTCTTTTTCCGGTTTTTTCTCACCAAAGTCATAGAGCGCAGCATGGACAAAAACATGTCACAAGAACCATTCCGGCAACTACTGCGCCGCGTACGGGCCGATCTCCGTCCAGTCGGAGACATCACATTGACCATAGTAATTCTCGCCTGTCGCCACAACCGTGCCGTCGGATTTCAACCCCACCGTGTGACTTCCTCCTGCCGATACGGTGATGATATCCACCCAGTCAGATACGTCGCATTGACCAGCGTCATTATTTCCAGCCGTCACCACCGTGCCGTCCGATTTCAAGCCGACTGTATGACCACTTCCTGCCGATACGGCGACGATATCTACCCAGTCAGATACATCGCATCGTCCATAGGAATTGCTCCCCGTCGCCACCACCGTGCCGTCCGATTTCAAGCCGACTGTATGATTATTTCCTGCCGATACGGCGACGATATCCACCCAGTCAGATACATCGCATTGACCAGCGTCATTATTTCCAGCCGCCACCACCGTGCCATCCGATTTCAGACCTACAGTGTATCCATTCCCTGCCGATACAGCAACCACATCTGTCCAATCGGCAATATTGCACTGTCCACGTCCATTACTTCCTGTTGCTACAACCGTCCCATCAGATTTCAAACCGACTGTATGATAAACCCCTGCTGCCACAGTAACCACATCTGTCCAATCGGAAACATCGCATTGATCATAGGTATTCCATCCCGTCGCCACAACGGTTCCATTGAATTTCAGACCCACCGTGTGATAATTTTTTGCCGCAATCGTTGGCATCTTTGCTTGGTTGATCACATCTATCAGAGCCACGCGCGCATCCTCATAGTTCCCGGCTTTTTGAAATGCTGCAAGGGCGCCCATGTTATCTCCCGCCTCGCGCAACGCCACACCGTTTGCATAATATGTCGCTAAAATCTGCTCCTCCGCATCACTGTAACCATCCGCTTTTTCAAATTGGGCAATGGCAGCATCATATTCTCCCGCCTCGCGCAGCGTTTCTCCTCGGTGATAATGATAAGACGGAAGCAGCACCGTATTTAAGACAATCACAAACACAAGAATGACTGCTGCTACAGGTGCAACAATCGTCGCAATTTTACGGTTTCTTTTCTTGCGTTTTTCCTGTGTTTCCGCCTCCTGCCGTAACACCTCGATGCGTTTTCGGCACAGTTCCGCGCGAGCGTCTGCGTCTTTCCAACCGGAGACGCTCTCAAACAGTTTGACTGCCTGCTGCAAGGCGGGGATGGTATCTTTCGACTGTTCCGCCGCGCCTTTTTCCAGCGCGTAATCTTTTACCTTTTCATCAATGCGTGCCTGACATGCCACTGCGCGCTGATCGGCGTCCTTCCAATTCGGAATTTGCGCGAAAAGTTTGATCGCCTCTTCCAACTGCGGAACGCTGTCCTCTTCCTGCGCAGCGATAGCAGTCGTTAATATATGATTCTTTTGCGCGGAAGATGCGCAATCCATCATCTTCGTTTTCAATTCCGGATCCGCAAAACGCAGCACTTTTTTATAATGCTCGTTTTCGTCAAACGGCGTATTGGTCTCCATCAATTCTTCAAACGTATGGCAATGCAGAGCCGCTAACAGTTTACCCAGATACGCACGTGCTTCCTTGGGTTCGCGATCAAGTACTTTTTCGCAGTATTCGTCCGCTTCTTCCCAGGCACCATCCTCCAAAAACAGGTATGCGCGCTCCAACAAAGGTGCAATCGTTACAACCGTGTTTGATACAGGATTATTTTTCGATGTATCTGCTATATCACCAGGATTTGGATTTATATTTTGAGTAGTATCTTTTGATAAAATCTTGCGAATGCCCCGAATCAAATCCTGCATAAAGCCCAGTTTGGACATATCCTGCGCCTGCAGGTGTGAAAACTCTTCGGGCAGGTCGTACGGGTCCATGTCACGGTATGCCGGAATCAATACGCGCGGGCTGCCGTTCCCCGTCCCGTTCTTCTCATTTTGGATCAACGCCAGATATCTCGACCACTCGTTTTTCACCCACACCGCGTTGAAGTACTCCGGTTTCGTTCCGATCACCACCATCACACGCGCGGAGTTCAGCGCCGCAAAGATGTATGGTTCATATGCTGTGCCCAGTTTGTCCTCCAATGTGATCCGGGCAAAAAAGACTTTGAATCCGGCACGCGTCAATTCATGGTACAATTCATTTGCCAACACACTGTCCGGTGTGCGTCGGCCGCTGTCATCCGTTTCCTTATAGCAGATGAAAACGTCAAAGGGTTCCTCCTTTTGGGAAATGGCCAAAATCCCCTTTTGGATCTCATTGATGGTCTCTGCCTCTGCACGATACACCGCTTTTTGTTCCTCATCGGCATGTGCCAGAGCGCTTTTATAATCCTCATCGTCAAAAATCGAGGTAAACTGCGTGCGGTTGATGGTGGGCATACGCCTGTGTGTAGCCGGGTCTTCCACATATTCAATCCCGTACCGGCACAGGACCAGCGACCAATATGCCTCGGCATCCGTACTGTCTTCGTTAAGAATCTGCTCATAGATTCCCATCGCTTTGTCAAATTCATTGTTGCGCCGAAAATGATTGGCGCGGTCGTACATCTGGGCGCGCCGCTCGTCGTCCAGCTTTGGCAGCGTCTGCGTCGTCCCACAGTACTCACACACCGCCGTACTCTGTCCTGCTCCCACATGCAGTGTCGCCCCGCACATCTTACATTTGAATACTGCCATCGTTTTTACCTCAATCTTCGTTTGATTCGAAAATATATTTTGCTTGATGAGAAAATATATCAAGAAAACCGCAGAGCTGAAATCTCAAGTCTATTCATGTTTACGTTATTTAGACAATTTACATATTCTGCCGCGGTCTTGTATCAAAATCACGGTTTGTTCCGCAGCCTGAACGATCGCCGCCGCATCTTCCGTTTGTACCGTGCGGGCAAGGACATCAAACTGCGTAGAGATTTTGCGCTCTATTTCCGCCAATGCATCATTTGACATCGGATCCGCATAGCGCAGAGCCTCATAGACCGCGCGGCATGCCGTTTGCGCCTGTGTTCCCGCCGCACGCGCAACAAGCCCCTGTGCCTCGGCGGTCATCGCTTTCAGCCACGGTGTTTGCTGCCGGATTTTCGCATCCAACGGAGATACAAAATCCCCTGCCGCTTTGGCACGCAATACGGCGATGGCAGTACACGCCAGCACCACAGCACACAAAATGACGCCGATCCAATACGGCAGAGGGGAAAGAAACATACATAGTCCGCCAAACAAAAATGACAACACAAGACCCATGTAGCTTACTCGAAACAGGGGCAATCGATAAAACAATTTTTGCAAATTGTCCGCCCGGAACGCCACAATCGCGCAGACCAGCTGCCCGACAAATGCAAGCGTGATCACAACATAACCGATCCAAAACGAAGCGGTGTATTTGTCCTGTCCGGCCCAACCGGGGGAGACAAATGCGATCACTTCAAACAGTACCAACAGCACTGCCCAAATACTCAGATAAAATCGAAATCCTTTTTTCATGTTCATTCCTCCTCGCGTTTTGCGCCACATTTCGGACAGAACTTGCCCGGCCGCTCAAATACATATCCGCATTTGGGGCACTTTTCTTTCTTTTGTTCCTCGACTTTTGCACCGCATTCTTCGCAAAATGCCGCATCGGGGCTCAATTTGGCACCGCAGTTTTCACAAAACGCATCTACCGTTGTGCTCACCGCTGTCGGAGCTTGTGCTGCACCGACCGCGTCGTTCATCATACCGCCGACCATTCCGCCCACGGCTCCGCCGACACCGGCCATCGTACCCAGACCAACACCCATGTTGGTAAATTCTCCAACCGCCTCGTTTTCAGCCACTTTTTCAGCCACATCAAAACCGCGTTCCTGTTGATACGTGTACCCCTCCTGCGCACGTTTTTGGGCAAGGGCCTGAGAAGCAATCACCGTTTTCTGTGCCTCCGTTTGCGCATGGATGACCTCGGTCTGCTGCCGCAATTTTGCTTCGGCGATATCGGCATACTGACGGAAGTGCAATTCCTTAAATTTCTCGTACTGCTTTTCCCCGTCGGGTTTGGCAATATTGGTGACAAAAAACTGCGTAAGCGTCACGCCATACTGTGCAAAATCAGGTATCAACAGCGTTTTTATGCTGTCTGAGAAACGTGACAGTTCCTCATCGATTTCAAAAATATTGATCGCATTGGTCTTCATCACCTGCGCAATGTACGTCTTGACACGCGACATCAAAACGGCGCGAAAATATGAAGTGAGATGTTCGCGGTCTAATACGCGTTCTGTGCCGACCAATTTGATCAACAGCTTGCGACTGTCTGCAGCCTGTAAACTCATTTCACCCGATGCACCGATGGAAAGCGGAAACCCATAGGTCGGTTCGATGTACTGTACGCGACTGTCTGTGCCCCATTTGATTGCCATCTGCTCCGTCTTATTGATAAAATAAACCTCACAATGAAACGGCGAGGTATCTCCGGTGCTGCGGTTAAGGATTTTGCCCAATTTTGGAATATTTTGCGTTTCTAACGTATACCGCCCGGGTCCGAACAAATCCAGTGCCTGACCATTCATAAAAAAAATTGCCTCTTGAGACTCATGAACGATTAGCTGTGTCAGGCTGTTGAAATCTTCGGAGGGATGTTTCCAGATAAAAGTACTGTTGTCCCCCTCGTATTTGATCACTTCTGCAATTTGCGCCATAGGTATCTTCCTCCCGTCAATTGTTTTTCACTTTGCTTCTTCTTTATGTTTTGGTATCATGATTTTTTCACTTACACAAACTCGGCTGCAAAACAACAAATGTCAAAAAAACGTCAGAATACAAAAAGCAAATCACCATTTCGCAAAAACATGAAAAGAGAAAAGCTTTTCTTTCCCTTTATTTTATTACATATCTGAAACAATGTCAACGATATCTGTAAATATATGTATAATTATGTCAAATTTTAGCTAATTATGAGATATAGATATATTTTTATCTTATCAAAGAATCATAGTACATAAAAAACTTCCGGTTGCATATGCAACCGGAAGTAGAAAATTTTGTATTTGAAACATAAATACCGTTGCTAAAATTTTTTACTCGTAAAATTTAACTCAATTCCAACATACCGTGATACAACCGATAATACATCCCCTTTTGTGCCAACAAGTCTTCATGACTGCCGCGCTCCACAATCTCTCCATGTTCCAACACCATAATCGCATCGGCATTTCGTACGGTGGACAATCGATGGGCGATCACAAACACCGTGCGTCCCTCCATCAGCCGATCCATTCCCTTTTCAATCAATGCCTCCGTGCGCGTATCAATGGAAGAGGTCGCCTCATCCAAAATCAATACGGGCGGATCTGCAATCGCAGCACGCGCAATGGCCAACAACTGACGCTGGCCCTGAGAAAGATTGGCGCCGTCAGACGTGATCATCGTATCGTATCCGCGCGGTAGGCGGCGGATATACGAATCCGCATTGGCAACCCGTGCGGCCGCGCGAATCTCTTCCATGGTGGCGTCCAACTTTCCAAAGCGAATATTTTCCGCAATCGTGCCGGTGAACAGATGCGTATCCTGCAAAACAATGCCAAGCGAACGGCGCAGGGAATCTTTTTTGATCTGTCTGACATCGAATCCATCGTACACGACACACCCGCCTTGCACGTCATAAAAACGGTTGATCAAATTGGTGATGGTGGTCTTTCCGGCACCGGTAGAACCGACAAACGCGATCTTCTGTCCGGGTTTGGCATATAGACTGATATGTTTTAAGATCTCATGACCGGGATCATATCCAAAATCAACATCATCAAAGCGCACATCTCCACGCAGCGGCACACAGGTACCATCGGGCGTTTGCCATGCCCATTGCTTGGGAGAGGTTTGCTTTTCTGCGGAAGTTTGAACCAATTCCACATCACCCTCATCCACTTCACTGGGCTCGTCCATTGCTTCAAACACGCGTTCCGCTCCCGCCAAAGCGGACAAGAGAAAATTGCTCTGCTGCGTAAACTGGTTAATCGGTGCAGCGGCCTGTCTGACAAAAACCAGATAGCTGGCAAGGCTGCCGATGTCCATCTGATTGTTCATGGCCATCAGCCCGCCAAGCACTGCCACGATGGCATAATTGATATAAGAAATGGTAACCACGGCCGGTACCATGGTGGCAGCAAACGCTTGCGCTCCTGTTCCCGCGCGGCGCAACGCTTCGTTTTTCAATCGGAACTCTGCCAAATTTTGTGCTTCGTGGTTGAACACCTTGACAACTTTTTGTCCGTTGACCATTTCCTCAATGTATCCGTCCAAATCCCCCAAACTTGCCTGTTGCTTGGTATAATAGGTCTTACTTTTGCGTGCACTGAAACGCACATACCAGAACATCGCAATATAACATACCATCACAATCAGCGAAAGTTTCCAGTTGAGCACAAAGAGAATCAACAGGGTGCCAACCATTTGGATGAAACTCTGAATGGTCATCGAAAAGCTGTTGTTCAAGGCATCGGAAATGGTATCAATATCATTGGTGAAATAACTCATAACATCGCCGTGACGGCGTGTATCAAAAAACCGCAGCGGCAACGTTTGCAAGTGAGAAAAGAGATCACGGCGTATGTCAAACAACACTTTTTGCGCAGCTTTGACCATTATCTGTGTATATCCGTAGCATGCAAGGATGCCCAAAACATAGATGGCAGCCGTGAGAAGAACTCCTTGTACCAAATCATGCACATTTCCATGTGCAAGATCGTTGACAATCGGGCGAATCATGTAATTCCCCAAAAGATTTGCACCGGCACTGACAGCAACCAATGCCGCTACAGCTAACAGTAAAAATCGATGACGCCCAAGATAAAAGAACAGCTTATGTAACGTATAGGAAAGGTGCTTAGGCTTCTTGTCGGTGAGTTGTCGTGCCGGCATCGCTCTGTCCTCCTTTCACCTGGGAGGCGTAAATCTCCTGATATATTTTGTCATGCGCAAGCAACGAGGCATGTGTGCCGACAGCGTGAATCCCGCCGTCGTCCATGACAACAATCTGATCCGTATGAATCACCGAGGTCAGTCGCTGCGCAATGATGATCTTCGTCACATGGTCAAGACGCGACAAGGCCGTACGAATCTCCTGTTCCGTCGCGGTATCCACCGCACTGGTGGAGTCGTCAAAAATCAATACTTTCGGCTTTTTTAGCAACGTACGCGCAATACAAAGCCGCTGTTTTTGTCCGCCCGACAGATTGACGCCGCCCTGTCCCAGATCGGTATCCAGCCCCATCGGCATGCGTTCCAAAAATTCATCTGCACACGCCATGCGGCATGCTTCCCACAACGTTTCATCATCGGCATCGGGGTTGCCCCACAACAAATTTTCCCGGACTGTACCGGAAAATAAAACATTTTTTTGTAACACAATGCCAATCGCCTCACGCAGCGCATACAAGTCATATTCTTTCACATCATAGCCGCCGACCATCACCGTCCCGGATGTGGCATCATATAAACGCGGAATCAGCTGCACAAGCGTACTTTTTGCCGAACCCGTTCCCCCCAAGATCCCAACCGTCTGTCCGGAAGATATTTTTAAATTGACATGGGACAACGCATATTGCTGTGCCTCGGTATTGTACTTAAACGATACATCTTTCCATTCCACACAGCCGTTTTCCACTTGCTTTCTGCCGTGCTGCGGTGAAGAAAGGACGATGGGTTCATCCAGTACCTCTACAATACGGTGTGCACTGGCCAAAGAGCGCGTTAACAGCAAAAACACGTTGGAAATCATCATCATGGCGTTCAATATTTGGAACACGTAAGTCAAAAAACCCGTCAAATCGCCCACCGACAACGTATCACTTAAAATCATATTGCCGCCAAACCACATGATAAAAATAATTGCGCTGTACAAAATCAGCTGAAACACAGGCATATTCAACATCGCATATCGAAAGGTATTGCGACTGGTTTCCATAAATTCTTCGTTGACCCGGGCAAACTTTTCTTTCTCATACGCGCCGCGCACAAACGCTTTGACCGCACGAATGGCAACAAGTCCTTCCTGCACCGTGTTATTCAAACGATCTACGACACGCTGCAACCGCTGATACATCGGTGCAATCTTTCGAACGATCCAAAACAGCGCCGCGCCAAGAATCGGGGCGCAGACGATAAACACCACAGACAAACGCGGATTCATCCAAAAGGACAATGCGACGCCAAGTACCAACAACACCGGTCCTCTGACCATCGGACGAAAACCGCCGTTGATGGCATTTTGCAAAACAGTGACATCTGTGGTCATGCGTGTGACCAAGGAAGATGTTTCAAACCGATCCAGATTAGAAAAAGCGTATTTTTGCACACATGTATACTGTGCCTCCCGCAATTGTGCGCCCCATCCATAAGACGCACGTGCAGCAAACCGTGCATACAACAACCCGGTAATGAGCGCCAAAGCAGCACAAATCCCCATTTGTATCCCTTTATGTAAAATATAAGTCAGATCATGATTTTCCACGCCGACATCGATCAAATCAGCCATCAAAATCGGAATCACCAGTTCAAATGCTGTTTCCACCATCACCAACAGCGCACCAAATATCAGATCCTTTCGATAAGGTCCCAAATATGGCAGCAATCGTTTCAAATCCCGCACATGGCTCACCCCTTTCTCTCTTTGTTTGTTTGTCGATCCGGAACGGGTGCCAAAGCATGCACATGTTGCGGGCACATCTGTTTTGGCGACATACGTAAATTCTGATAAGCACGTGCAAGATAAGCGGCAAATTGTTCTCGTTCAGATTCATCAAAATCATACAGCATTTGCTGTTCCAACGATGCACAATGTGCCACCCACTGTTGTTGCGCCATTCTCCCCTTTTCCGTCAGCGCAATCAAATTACTGCGCCGGCTTTCCGCATCCATGGTTCGGGTCACAAATCCACCTTTTTCCAATGCGTCGATCATACGGGAAACAGCGGCGCCGTCAATTTCAAAATAGTCAGCGAATTCACGCTGGCGACAGGATTTATGTTCTGATAAATAAGCCAAAAGTTTTGGCTGCCCCACTTCCAGCCCGATTTGACCGAGTAGGGGACGTAAATAGTTGCGTTGCGTATGGAATACACGATAAATCAGCAGATGAAATGTTGGTTTCACCCAAAGTTTCCTCCTTAATAAATATCATAAAATGCACCGCGGCATGGTACCAAAAATAAACAAAGTTCACCCTGTCATACAAAAAACAAAAAGGAGACATACCGTGTCTGATATACACACAACAAACAAAGCAGCGCACATTCCGCATCGATGTTGATTCCGTCTATGTACGATGTGAATCGATGGATATGGCACCCGTTTAATCGAAACATTGACTTGTCAACGATTGATACAGTCAATTATATCAAAAATGAAAAATATGTCAATACCACGAAACTTTTACACCACATCAACCTGATCGCATTGCAGGGATGATCGGAACCATCGCCATGCTTTTCCTCAAACGTTTTTGAAAAGATCAGCGCATCTAAACAAAGGATCCATCGTCCCCAAAAAATAAAAATAATCCCGTTTCAAACAAAATTTGGAAAAAAACAGCCGGTTTCATTCCATCATTTCTCAATCGATCCATGTTCTTCTTTTGCCGCTTATATTTACAACTTGCCATGACGGTAATCGTGTGTTATGATTCTTCTCGGCCGGGAAATTGTTTCACAATATCGGCTGATTTACCCCCACAAAACAAAGGAGGCAAACCGATGAAAAAACGTTTTTTGAGTGGCGCGTTGGCAGGATTGCTCATGCTGCTGCAACTCTCTGTCGCAGCAACGACAGGGACACAACCAAAAGAGACATTTGAGCCGGACCGAGGAGTTCTCACCGACATTACCATAGACGAACATACATTTGAAGATGAAATTTTTCGAAATTTTCTCCGCAATGAAAGCCAGTTGAATGGGATTGGCGCAGATGGCATTCTGACGCAAGAAGAACGCTCGCAGGTAAAAGAACTGAATGTTTCGGGCCTTGGAATTTCAAGCTTAGACGGCATTGAAGTGTTTGAAGCGTTAGAAAAACTTGACTGTTCTTATAACCAATTGCAAACATTGGATGTATCTCAAAACGTACAATTAAAAACGCTGAATTGTGCCAACAATGATCTCTCCGCGCTATCACTGGAAAATCTGACAAAATTGGAGAGCTTAAATTGCAAATTCAATCAATTGCAGACCCTGGATGTATCACAAAAAGAACATCTCCGCACGCTGAATGCAGAATTCAATCGCATGGAACAAATAAATCTGACGGGAGATATCAACTTAGAATGGTTGAGCGTGAGTTATAATCTTTTGACCACATTAGATGTGTCAACCAATACAGGGATCAAAATCCTTCATGCATTTGATAACCGTCTCACCTCCCTCGATGTGCAAACACTTTCTCATTTGGAATATTTGAATGTCGGAACCAATCAACTGAAAACGTTAGATTTGAGCCAAAACAATCAATTTGCTGCCGGCAGCACCGGTTTTCATGCAAGCAACAACTTGCTGGAAAAAATCATTTTTCCCACACAGGCAGGACTGCAGATTGACCCCGGTGCATATGCCGAACAAGATCCGGTCACCGGTTTTGATCGTGTGGAATGGTATCTGGATGAACAACTTTCCAACAAAGTAACAGAAACACTGGAGGCACAGGGACAAACGCTTTACGCCAAACGTTTGGCAAACGATTATTTCATCTATTTCTCTGCAAACGGCGGCAATGGTACCATGGATGTACAAAAAGCTGTTTACAATGAAGAATTGTCTCTATCCTCTGTAACTTTTACAAAAACCGGATATCAATTTACAGGTTGGAATACGTTGCCCCGCGGAAATGGAGATGCATACACAGATCAAGAACGTGTGCAAAATCTTTCCGGCAAATACCAAGGCGGAAAAATTACATTATATGCGCAATGGCAACCGATCACATACACTGTATCGTTTCACAACGGTGCACCTGAGGCGCAAGGACAGATGGATCATCAATCTGCTACCTACAATGAAGATTTGACCCTGACACCATGTGGATTTACGTTATCAGACAAAGAATTTGCCGGATGGGCAGACGCACCTGATGGACCGGTACGGTATACAAATGGTGCGAACGTAAAAAATTTGGCAAGTGAACAAGGCACAACGGCTGTTTTATATGCCGTATGGAGAACCCCTGTTGAGGAATTGCAAAAACCGTATTTGACCGCATTGGAAGAAGCATTTAACGGTTACCAAAGTACCGATTATACCTCCGAGGATTGGGATACGTTGTCAGGTGCTTATCAAAATGCAGAAACAAAAATTCGTGCTGAATCCGAAGAAGAACAGATGCTGGCACATCAAAACGAAGGAATTGCTGCGATGAAAGCCGTTTTAACCAAAGCACAGCGTGTGGAAGAAATGGTCAACGGATGGAAAAATGCACATCACGATGTATTGCAACAGTTGAATACAGTGGCAGTACAGGAAAGCAATGCTGCACAAGCGGATACCGCAGCAAAAAACGCACTGAATGAAATGGCCGCGGACAACCTCAAACAGTACTCTACATTGACCAAACCGGAAGACCTTGCAGCAGTCGGCAGCGACGCGCTGGATGAAATACAAGCATACACAGAAGATCTGACAGCATACATGACGGTTGCACAATGGATCGTAAATGCACAGGCTGATCTTACTCGTCCCATGCGGGAAGTGACAAGCGAAACCGTTTCGCAATATCAAGCGCTCAAAACGCAATTGGGAGAACTAACGGAAAAACAGACCGCACAAATGGACAACGGTGTAAAAACCCGTTTGGAACAGAGATTGGCGCTGTCCATTCAAAAACAAAGTGCCATTGGTGAATTGCAGAGTGTTTACTATTCCATTGATCAAAAGGACTACAGTGAAAGCAGTCAGGCAGCACTGAAACAGGCATTGCAAAACGGAATGATGGCTTTGGAAAACAGTGAAACAAAAGAACAAGTGACGCAGAACCTCCAAACAAGCAGCGAAGCACTGCGCAGCATTTCTCCGGATGAGGAAGCACAAGAACCGGAAGAGCCGTTGGAATTACCCTTTACCGACGTTTCCTCCGACGCGTGGTATTATGACGCCGTCTCTTTCGCATATCAAAATGCACTGTTTGCAGGTATGAGCAAGGATTCATTCGGCGCAGATGTAGCCATGACACGTGCCATGTTTATCACCGTTCTTCACCGTCATGCAGGAGAACCGGAAGTACAGAGCGATGAAAGTTTTGTAGATGTAGAACCGGATGAATGGTATACGGATGCCGTTGCTTGGGCCAAACAAAACGGCATTACGGCCGGTATGGATGAAACACATTTTGCCCCCCATGAAAACATCACCAGAGAACAAATGGCCGTGATGCTTTATCGTTATGAAAAAGCACCGGAGGCGAACACTGACCTCTCCGCATTCCGTGACGCCGATACAATCAGCGCGTTCGCGGTAGACGCAATGAAATGGGCCGTGGGCAATCAGGTGATCAACGGAGTTGAAAAAGACTTGTTGCAGCCGGGGAATGTTGCCACCCGTGCACAAGTTGCGCAGATGATGATGAATTACCTAAAAAAATGAATACCATACAACATGACATTCGTATCAAAAGATATAAGAAAAACAAGACATTTTAAGTCCTGTACATGTGTCGAAATAAAAAGCTGTCACAAGAAAAAAAGAAGAACCCTCGGATCGTTCTGTAAACGATCCGAGGGTTCTTTTAGAAAAATATATTGTATTTACATCATGCCGAAAAAAATATCTTCTATATGAATACTCCACAATTGATTGATCACATCAATAGATTTTCTCATTTCCTTATCGGTTCGCATTTTTTCTTTTTTTCGTTTGAATATACGAAACATTGCCAATCTGCTCCTATCTCATTTTGATCTTTGAATATGCGTATATCATATTTTCGCGTGAAAAAGTATCGTTTGAAAAATGAGAATATCTTTTTTCTGTATACAAAAAGAGCCCGGAACGCATGCGACGCTCAGACTCTGTCTGGTCGGAGTAGGGAGACTCGAACTCCCGGCCTCAGCATCCCAAATGCCGCGCGCTACCAACTGCGCTATACCCCGGATTTCATATCTTGCTATCGGTTATTCCAACAATACTGCGTTATTATATCATTCTTTTCATAAGTTGTCAAGATATGCAATACCGGATATTTGAATCCCTACCCATCTTTTCTTGTAAATGCGCCTACAGAAATCATACGTCTCCCATACGTTAAAAATATGAAAAATCGTACCTTAGCCACAACAGCTTGAATTTTCTTATAAAATGTGCAAACACATTGAAAATTGACCTGTGTTATGATATACTTTTTTATAACATCATTGTTTTCAGGTACAATTTTTTAGACACCAACAACAAAACATCGTTGTACCATACATTTCAAACGCCATGAAAACAATCGGAAAGGTTGGGATTTTCGTGCAAAATACCCTATGGATCGGACAAGTTCTCCGCTATGATACAAAACGTCAATGTTTTGTGAGCGGCAGTGTTACCGTCTCCGGCGGCCGTATCACGGCACTGGACGCTCCTGCCCCCACCGATGCTGAACGCATCGACGGAGCGGGACAATATCTCATGCCGGGACTGGTGGATGTACATACACATGGGCGGATCGGCTTTGACTTCGATAGCGCCGATGAAAAACAAATGCAAAAGATGTATCGTTCCTATGTATCTGACGGCACAACCACCGTGATTCCCACCATTGCATCAGCGCCCTTTTCACAGATGCTGCAAGCTTTGGAACACATTCGCGCCTGTGGTTGTTTTCCTGCCGCTCATTTAGAGGGAAGATATCTGAGCCCCAAGCGCCGCGGTGCACATCGTGTGGATTTATTGGCCAATCCCGATATTGACGAGCTACACACCCTTTTGGAACATATCACCCCTCTGCCCCTGCACATCACCTTGGCGCCGGAACTGCCCGGAGCAAATGAATTTATTCGTGAAGCACTTCGTCTCGGTGTAACAGTGAGCATGGGCCATTCCGATGCAACATACGAACAGGCACAGACTGCCTTTGCAAACGGTATAAACGCCGCGACACACTTGTGCAACGCGATGGCGCCGCTGCATCACCGTGCCCCCGGCAACATATGCGCGGCGTTGTGTGACGATCACATATATACCGAACTGATCTGTGACGGATTGCATGTACATCCGGGCATGGTGCAAATGATACACAAGCTCAAACCCAGCGACCGCCTGGTACTGATCACCGATTCCATGTCTGCAACGCGCTGCGCGGACGGAAACTATTCCATTGCAGGGATGCCGGTGGTGGTAAAAGACGGCAAAGCGTTGACCGTGGACGGCGCACTGGCGGGCAGTACCATTACCTTGTTGGACGGGCTGAAACATTTGATGGACTTCTGTCACATTCCCTTAGAACAAGCGTTGCCCTGTGCGACCATCAATCCGGCACGCATGTTGGGACTGGAACAAGAGATCGGCAGCATCGAGGTTGGTAAACAGGCAAATTTCCTGCTGTGCAAAGACAACTTTTCAGATATGCATGTCATTTTGAACGGGCAACGTGTCACGGATGCATGATCAAACACAAGAGCGTTTGATACGCTTGTATTTTCTCACCTGCAAGATATTCAATCAAATCTGAATGGTTCTCGTTGTTCTGTTTTTCTCTCATGTCCGGTGCATATCAACATTGCATAAAGGGGGAAAAACGCGCCGACACTGTGAACAAAGAGGCAGATTGCCGCAACATATAAAGGAGTATCAACCATGAGTCAAAACGAAAAAACACCGTTTTACATCACCACTGCCATCGCCTACGCATCGCGCAAACCGCACATCGGCAACACCTATGAAGCCATCGCAACCGATGCCATTGCGCGTTACAAACGGATGCGCGGATATGATGTAAGGTTTATGACGGGTACCGATGAGCACGGTCAGAAAATTGAGGAATGTGCCAAAGAAAAAGGTGTCTCCCCTCAGGCCTATGTGGACGAGGTATCGGAAGAGATCAGAAAAATTTGGGACCTGATGAACGTTTCTTATGACCGATTTATCCGTACCACCGAACCCGAACATGAACGCGTGGTACAGCATATTTTCAAAAAATTGTACGACAAAGGCGACATCTATAAAAACAACTACGAGGGCTGGTACTGCGTGCCTTGTGAATCGTTTTACACGGAAACGCAGGTAGGCGAAGAACATATCTGCCCGGACTGCGGCAGACCGGTCACCAAGACAAAAGAAGAAGCCTATTTCTTCCGGATGAGCGCATATCAGGATCGTTTGTTGCAATACATTGAAGATCACCCGGAATTTATTGAACCGGAGTCCCGAAAAAAAGAGATGATCAATAATTTTCTGAAAACCGGGTTGCAGGATTTGTGCGTTTCCCGTACGTCTTTCACCTGGGGCGTGCCGGTGGACTTTGATCCCAAACATGTGGTATATGTTTGGATCGATGCGCTGTCCAACTATATTACTGGACTGGGATACGATATTGACACACAAAGTCCGCTGTTTGAAAAATATTGGCCAGCAGATGTTCATGTCATCGGCAAAGACATCATGCGTTTTCACACCATTTACTGGCCGATTATTTTGATGGCACTGGATCTGCCCTTGCCTAAGAAGATTTTCGGTCATCCGTGGTTTTTGTTTGGCAATGACAAAATGAGCAAATCAAAAGGAAACGTTTTATATGCCGACCAACTGGCCTCCCTATTCGGCGTGGACGGTGTGCGTCACTATTGTCTATGTGAAATGCCCTATGCCAACGATGGAAACATTACCATAGACAACATGATTACACGCTACAACACAGATTTGGCAAACAATTTAGGCAATCTGGTGAGCCGCACCATTGCCATGACAAAAAAATATTTCAACGGTGTTGTCCCCGCTCCTACATCTGAAACGACGTTGGATTTATCTCTGCAAGACACGTGCTGCAATTGTCGCGATGAAATGTTTGCCGCCATGGACAATTATCATGTGGCTGACGCAGAAGAAGCCGTCTTTGCGCTGTTCCGCCGCGCCAACAAATATATCGACGAAACGACTCCTTGGGCATTGGCAAAAGATCCGGAACAACAAACACGGCTTGGCACCGTGCTTTACAACCTATTGGAAGCTATTCGTTTCGGCGCGACCATTCTTTCGCCGTTCCTGCCCGCTACCGCTGAGCAGATCTTGACCCAACTTGGTACCACACAGACAGAGGCAATGTGGGGCAAACTGGAACCGAACACGGTATTAAACGGCGGTGCGGCGCTCTTTGCGCGCATCAATGCGGATGAGTTATATCAGGCACTGGACCTGACAAATGAGCATACAAAAGAGAATCCGGAACAAACAACTGCAACCGCAAACAAAACCGGCAACTCCGCTGGTACCAAAAAGGGCGATGGAGCGCAGGTACCGGGCGTGGTGTCTACCTCTGAAATCACCTACGATGATTTTATGCGCGTGGAATTGCGCACCGCACAAGTGGTTGCATGCAAGCCCGTTCCAAAAGCTGATAAGCTCTTAAAGCTCCAGCTTGATTTGGGATACGAACAACGGCAAGTCGTTTCCGGGATCGCTGCATTTTACAAACCGGAAGATATGGTGGGCAAAAAAGTAATTGTGGTATGCAATCTTGCGCCGCGAAAATTACGCGGGGAAGTTTCCAACGGCATGATCCTTGCCAGTGGAGAAGAACAGATACGGGTAGTATTTCTCTCTGACGACACACCGCTGGGAGAGCGCGTCAGATGAGTGTCAACACATTGGCAACCGTGAGAGACGGCTTTTTTGACACACATGCACACTACAACGACCCGCGCATGCGGGAAACATTTGGCGATGTGGATGCATGGATCAAACATCTGCTGGATGAAAATGTGGCTTATATTTTGAATGCCGCAACCGATCTGCAAACAGCTGCAGAGTGCCTGTCTCTTGCCGAAAAATTTGCTCCTCTGTATGCAGCCGTCGGCATTCATCCCTCAGACGCAGGTGCACAAAAGCAATCGATGCAAGAAGTCCTTTCGTGTGTCAGACAACTGCTTGCACATCCCAAAGCCGTGGCGGTGGGAGAAATCGGACTGGATTATCACTATGACGACACCCCGCGCGATCTGCAACGGGAATGGTTTGATGCACAGCTCTCCTTGTCCGTTGCGCAAAACATGCCTGTAGTGATTCACGACCGGGAAGCACACGGCGATATGATGGACATGCTTTGGGCACACAAAGATGTGCGCGGTGTGATGCACTCGTATTCCGGAAGCGTGGAAATGGCAAAAGTACTGTTGCGCCGCGATTTTTACATCTCGTTTTCCGGCGTGGTTACGTTCAAAAATGCCGCAAAGCTATTGGATGCGGTACGATATGTTCCGTTGTCCCGTATGCTGATCGAAACAGACTGCCCATATCTATCCCCCGTCCCTATGCGCGGCAAATGCAATCACAGCGGATATCTTTCCTACACCGCCGCCGCCATTGCACAAATCAAGCAAACAGACGTACAAACCGTCATGCAGATAACAAAAGAGAATGCGTTTCAATGCTTTGGTATCACACCGAGCAACAATTGATCCTTTGATACTTACCCGCCAACATTTCTCAACGAATAAACAAACAAGGCCGGACAGAAAATTCTGTCCGGCCTTGTTGTTCTGTATACAATGTTATTTGTGCCACAAACAAATGGAATATTCGATAAAATTTCGCTTGCGCCCGGTGCTTACTGCTTTGGCGCGTTGTCTCCCGTCATTTTTTCCTGTTTGATCTTGTGGTCAATGACATGTCTGCGTGCAAGTTCCTGTGTGATATCATCCAGAGAGATTCCCGCCTGCACCATGAGCACCATGACATGATAAGCCAGATCGGCGATCTCATAAATCGTTTCCGCATGATCCTGCGCTTTGGCAGCAATGATGACCTCGGTGCACTCTTCGCCGACTTTTTTCAAAATCTTATCCAACCCTTTTTCAAACAGATAGGTGGTATAAGAGCCCTCTTTCTTTTCTGTCTTTCTTCCCCGGATCAATTCCATTAACCCGGCATAGGAAAATGTTTGATGTGTATTGTTTTCCACTGTTTCTCGCTCATTTTCCCATACACGGTCCACAAAGCAAGAAGTCGTTCCTTTATGACAAGCCGGACCGTCACAGCGTACCAGGACCGTCAGAGCATCGCGATCACAATCCGCAAAAATTTCAACCACATGCTGATAATTGCCGGAAGTCTCTCCTTTGAGCCACAACTCTTTGCGGGAACGGCTCCAAAAACATGTCAGACCTTTTTGCATCGTAATCTGAAGGCTCTCCCGATTCATATATGCGACAGTCAACACCTGTTTGGTGTCTGCATCCTGCACCACGGCAGGAATCAATCCATTTTCATCAAACTGCAACGTATCAATATTCAGCATTTGTTTATTCTCCTGATTTCATATGATTGTGATTTCGCTTGATTTACACGTATTTTATACAACGGTTTTTTCTTTTTGCAACAACCGCATGGGTATTCCATGCTGTGCAAGCATCGTTTTCAACTCACACAAATCTACTGTTCCAAAATGAAAAATGGATGCAGCCAATCCCGCATCAACCTGCGGCACTTGCTCAAACAATTCCAAAAAGTCCGCCGCACTGCCGGCGCCGCCCGATGCAATGACCGGAACATTGACCGCATCACACACGAGTTTGAGCAACGGCAAATCAAATCCTTGTCTGACCCCGTCGGTATCCATGCTATTGACAACGACCTCTCCGGCACCCATTTCTACGCCTTGATGGATCCATGCAATGGCTTCTTTGCCCGTATCCTCTCTGCCGCCGCGCGCAAACACATGGTATGCCTCCCCCACGCGTTTGATATCCGCCGAAAGCACAACGCACTGATTTCCGTAGCGTTTGGCAGCCTCTGCAATGATATTGGGGTTGTCAATGGCACCGGAATTGACGCTGACCTTATCAGCGCCGCTGTTCAGCACGCGCTCAAAATCATCCAGTGTACGGATACCGCCGCCCACGGTGAGCGGAATAAAAACGCGACGTGCCGTTTCACGTAGAATATCGGTGAAAATACCGCGTCCCTCCGCCGAGGCCGTGATATCGTAAAAGACCAGCTCATCTGCTCCGGCTTGACTGTAATATTGTGCCAATTGCACCGGAGAAGCGACGTCTTTGAGCGCTGCAAATTGCACCCCTTTGACCACGCGTCCGTCTTTCACATCCAAACAGGGAATAATGCGTTTGGTTATCATATTTGGTCCCCCGTATCCTCTTGCGCGGCTGCAATGGCCGCTTTTAATTCTATATCGCCTGTATATAAGGCCTTGCCAACGATCGCGCCGAACAACCCCATCTCGCGTAGTGCTGAAATATCTGCAAGGGTACTCACGCCGCCGGATGCAACAAGGTCAACATGGGGAAAGCGTGTACGCATCGTCTGATACAAGGTACGATTGGTTCCCTGCATGGCACCATCGCGGGAAATATCGGTACAAATCATACCACCGGCCCCCCGTTGCACCATCTCTTCACAAAAGTCCATACATGTCCGCCCACTGAGTGTCTGCCAGCCGTTCACAGCAACCACGCCGTCTTTGACATCCACCCCAACCGCCACATGTTCTGAACCGTACTGTTGGGAGAGTATGTGGACAAGATCCGGGTTTTCCACAGCCGCTGTGCCTAAAATCACGCGCCACACGCCTGCCTGTAAATATCGCTGTGCAGTGTCGACATCCCGAATACCTCCACCGATTTCCACGCGCATGGGTACCTGTTTTGCGATTGTTTCAACAATATCAAAGTTTGGAGTCGTACCGTCCTTTGCCCCCTGCAAATCCACCAGATGTAAATACTTTGCGCCGCACTGTGCAAAGGAAGCGGCATATGCGGCAGGATCGTCAGAATAAACGGTCATCTGCGTATAATCGCCACGCAGCAACCGCACCACCTTGCCCTCAAACAAATCAATGGCGGGAAAAATGTACATGTTCTCTTTCCTCGTTTATATCACGGTTGTTTCTCTGTACGCAATCAAAATTTGTTTATCCGAATCGTTATTTGCCAGTGATCTGGCAAAATGCCCGCAAAATGCGAAGACCCACGTCGCCGCTCTTTTCGGGGTGAAACTGTGTACCATATACATGGTCGCGCTCGACTGCCGCGGTCAGCATGGCACCGTATTCATCCACCGCACTGACAAACGGCACACAGTTTGTTGCATGATAGGAATGGACAAAGTAAACGTATTCTCCCGCTTCTACCTGTGCAAACAACGCGCTTTTCGGGCGGTTGGCAGGAAATTGTAACGCATTCCAGCCGATTTGCGGGATTTTATAGGTTGCCGGAATGACCTCAGCGATGGGACACACTTCTCCGGGAATCAATCCCAGTCCTGCATGTTCCCCATATTCATAACTCTTTTCCAACAGCAACTGCATGCCAAGACAAATACCCAACAACGGCTTTCCTTCTTCCGCCTGTCGGCAAAGCGCCTGTGCCATCCCGCATGCACGCAATTTTTCGGATGCATCTCCAAATGCGCCAACGCCGGGCAGAACGAGATGGGTATACTCCGAAAGCTGCTGCGGCTGTGCCACCGTTTGCGCAAAAACGCCGATTGCCGCAAAAGAGCTTTTGAGAGAAAAAAGGTTGCCCACGCCGTAATCTACAATCCCTACTCGTACCGCCGTTTGCGTTTGTGTATCTGTATTTTCCATTTTCATCTGCCCCGTCTGTTCCATATGTTTGATCTTTTTTTCATATTGCACGTTGCATGACACCATGTCTACCGGACATGCACTGTGTTCGTTGCCACCTCAAAGTACACCTTTGGTGGAAGGAATCTCATCACGACAAGTTTCATCGATCTTGACCGCATCCTTGAGTGCTCGTCCAAGCGCTTTGAACACCGCCTCAATCATATGGTGCGTATTACAGCCGCTGAGCATCTGCACATGCAGTGTGACCCCGGCACTGCGGGTCAGTGCCAACAAAAATTCTTCTGCAAGCTCGGTATCAAATGTACCGACACGTTCCTTGAGTCCGGTCACACGATAACCCAGATACGACCGTCCGCACAGATCCACAGCCAACAGCACCAACGCTTCATCCATGGGCAGCAACTGCTGCGCATAACGGCAAATACCGCGCTTATCACCCAAGGCAGATGCTAGGGCCTCTCCCATACAGATACCAATATCCTCCACAGTATGGTGAAAATCCACATCGGTATCCCCTTTGCAAGAAAGGGACAAATCAAACCGACCATGCCGGGCAAACAGCGTCAGCATATGATCCAAAAATCCACATCCGCTCTCAATCTGTGCCTGCCCTGTTCCGTCCAAATTCAGCGTCAAAGAAATGTCCGTTTCATTTGTCGTTCGTTTGATGGTTTTGGTTCTCATCGTTGCACCTCCTGTAAAATCTCACGGGTATGCTTCAAAAAACATTCCATTTGCTCCGCGCTTCCCACCGTAATGCGATTATAGTTTGCGATACGAGGAGACGTAAAATGCCGTATCAGAACGCCGCGCGCTTTGAGTGCTTCATACAGGTCTTTTCCAGAAATTGCATCACTTTGAGCAAACAGAAAATTGGCACGTGAATCCGTCACTTCAAACCCCAATGCACGCAACGCCTGCGCCGTTTGCTGCCGTGTTTGCACGATCTGTTCACAGCGCCTTGTATAATACGCGTTGTCTTGTATGGCGGCCAAACCTGCGGCACTGGTCATGCGATTGATATTATATGGGTTGGTAGAATAGCGTATGCGCTCCAGATCCTGAATCAATGCGGGATGGCCCAACGCAAAACCAAGCCGTGCCCCCGCCAAACAACGTGACTTGGAACATGTTTGCACCACCAAAAGATTGTCATATCTCTCCACCAGCGGTGCCATACTCTGTGCGCCAAAGTCAACATATGCTTCGTCAATCACAACCACATGATCTCGATTTTCCTCCAACACATGACACAATGTATCGACAGACAAACATAACCCGGTGGGTGCATTGGGATTGGCAATGACAATCATTTTCCCCAGATGCGCATATACACCGGGATCCAAAGTGAAATCAGCTTCCAGCGGTATCTCTTGTGCGTGCAGTCCCAACAACGATGCAAATACCGTATAAAAACCATAGGTGATGTCCGGAAATGCCACGCCGTGTTCGCCAAATGCAAAAAATGCAAAGTACAACGCTTCATCCGAACCGTTTGTCACGCAAACATGTTGTGGGGATAGGTCGTACAACGATGCAATTGCCCGTTTGAGTGCCGTATTTTGCGGATCGGGATAGCGGGGCAACTGGGATGCGAGCGTTTCATTCACCGCCTGCAAAACACCGGGAGAGGGTGGATATGGCGATTCATTGGTATTGAGCTTCACATACGTCATGTCCTGTGGCTGCTCACCGGGTACATATGCCTGCAACGTCTGCAACCGTGATTGTAAAAAACGACTCATGGCGCTCACTCCTCTTCCAAACGTACCAAAGCGCTGCGCGCATGTGCCCCCAGCCCTTCCTGTGTTGCAAAGGCTGCCACCTGTCTTGCGACCTTACCCAGAGCCTGTTTTGTATAATACGTATACTGTGTTTTTTTCACAAAGTCGTCCACAGACAACGGGCTGGAAAACCGAGCCGTACCGGACGTGGGCAAGGTGTGATTGGGACCCGCAAAATAATCGCCGAGTGCCTCGGGGCAATATTTTCCCATAAAGACGGATCCGGCATTCACAATCCGATCCAGATAAGCAAACGGATCATCCACACAAAGTTCCAAATGCTCCGGTGCAATTTCATTGGCAATGGCAATGGCTTGGTTGAGATCGCTTGTCAGGATAATCTTTCCGTTGTTTTCGATGCTCGCGCGTGCAATTTCTTCTCGTGCAAGTTTTTGCAACTGCACTTCCAGTTCCTCTGCGACCGCTTGCGCCAACGTCTCAGAATCTGTCACCAATACCGCAGAAGCATTCTTGTCGTGTTCTGCCTGGCTGAGCAAATCCGCCGCCAAATTGCGCGCTGAACAGCTGCCGTCCGCTACAATCAAAATCTCACTGGGTCCCGCAATCATATCAATGGCGACTTGTCCGTATACCTGTCGTTTCGCCTCCGCCACAAATGCGTTGCCCGGACCGACGATCTTATCCACCTGGGGCACGCTCTGGGTACCGTAAGCCAGTGCCGCAATCGCCTGCGCGCCGCCGATTTTATAAATTTC
>ERZ779861.1533-NODE-1533-length-25441-cov-3.578193_pt1 | contig 25441 bp, 28 predicted proteins | sample MGYA00511558_ERZ779861 | MGnify/ENA primary metagenome ERZ779861 (study PRJEB29588, sample SAMEA2163432) | human gut metagenome | biome: human gut; feature: human-associated habitat; material: faeces | place: Denmark | collected 2008/2010 ...
CGGCGCCCGGTTTTATCATGTCGGCAGTAACCAGGCGGGGACGCCCCACCGCCGCGACCAAAATATCCGCCGTCCGGCAGATCTCAGGAAGCCTTTTCGTCTTGCTGTTGCAGATCGTCACCGTAGCACCCGCGTTCAAAAGCAAGAGTGCAACCGGCTTTCCGACGATGTTGCTGCGCCCCAGGACGACGGCGTTTTTTCCTTCGAGGGAAACGCCGGCATCCTCCAGCACCCGCATGCGGCGGGCGTACACGCCGTTAATACCGGCTCTCCCCGCATCAGCTTTCCCATATTTTCCGCAGAAAAACCATCGACGTCCTTTTCGGGCGGAATCAACGAGAGAATCTTCCTTTCATCGAGCCCGGACGGAAGCGGCAGCTGTACCAGAATCCCGTCCACGCCGCGGTCGCTTACCAAAGCGAGCACTGCGCTTTCCATTTCTTTCTGACTGACTTCGGCAGGCAGGCGAACCTCGAGCGAGTCGAAAAAAACCTCTTCACAGGCCCTCTTTTTATTCCTGACATAGATTAAGGAAGCGGGATTTTCCCCCGCGATTACGACGGCGAGCTTTATTTTACGCCCCGTCTTTTCAAAGAAGGCCTCCGCCTTTTCTCTGATATCCGCCTTGATACGGGCCGCCAATGCGGCGCCGTCAATCACCTCGGCGCTCATGAATTCAGCCCCCGTCGGCGCCCGAATTCCGCCAATATTCCGTTCACGAATCCCATACTCTTTTCCGTGGAATACTTGCTCACCAGATTCACCGCTTCGTTTACCGAGACGACGAAGGGAATATCCTGAAAAAATGCGATTTCCGCCATGCCGATCAGGAGCGCGCATTTATCGATCTCAAACATTCTCTCCAGCTGAAACCCCACCGACAGCGAGGCGATTTCATTTAAAAGCTGCTCTTTGTTTTCCTCGACGGCCGCCAGCAGACTGCGGGCAAAGGCCCGGTCTTCTTCCTTCAATTTATCGTCTTTCAAAAGCGATTCAAACAACTGGCCGCCGCACTCGTCATTGATCCGCTCGGCATACAGGTATTTCAAAACGCATTCTCTCGCCGCAGTTCTCATCCGTTCTCCTTTAAAACACCAAAATGCCACAAATCATTGTGGCATCCGGAATGATTGAATCGTGTTTTCTTCGTCGTCAAAGATTACGCCGAGCACTTTAACGTCTACCTGAGCGATCTTATATTCGGTCATCGATTCAACGTTGTGCTTGATGCTCTCCTGAATCTTGAACGCCATATCCGACACACAGGTTCCGAAATGTACTTTTACGGCGATACCAACGTGTATTCCGTCTTTTTCAAATTTGACTTTCAGGAATTTTTTTGTACTTTTCCTGAATTTTTTCCGACTGGTAAAAATTTCCACCCCGTCGATCTCCGCCAACGCCAGGAGCGCAATGCCATTGATAATGCCGCCGTTGTAGACGATTTTACCTTCGTGCCCGCCCGCGGGGTTGTGCTTAAAGTATGCCATGAAACACCTCTGACAATATCTGTATTTTCGTATAACCCAGTATTAGATAGATTATACCATAAAACATCGGATATTGCTAGTGTTTTTTAGGAAATTGGAATAATTTTTATATTTTCCACCGTAGAGACGCCTTCCTCTTCGACGATCGTGTAGATTTTAATGGTATCGTCCAGCGTGAGTTCCGCGCATTTTACGATGATATTCACGTTATCCGAATTCATGCCGATCGTCACCACGACGTCTTCATAGCCGACCGCTTTGATCAGATTTTCCAGCAGAAGTTCGTGCTCGGTGATCTCGGTGATCTTCACCTTCATGGCGAGCGCGTCCTCTTTTGCCGCGGAATCTTCCTCGCCTGCGGCGGAGATGATCGCATCCAGCTGCAGCAGTTCCTCGTTGCGCGAAGTCATGCGCTCGGAGCGGTATTGGGTAAAGTAGTTTGCCGTCGTCACCGCGTCTCCGTCGCCGCGAAACAGTTTGCTGTCGGTGAGAACAAAGTTAAAGACAGCAGTAACCGCAAGCAGAGCGATCATACAGGACAACACGATGATTTTCTTTTTCTTTGACATAGCTTTTTCTCCTTTTTTATTTCATTGTCAAAATTTCTATTTGCTGAATATCAACATTTAAAAGTGATATTGTCGCCTGTTGTAGTTTTCGCATGACGGAAATGCTGTTCGCTCCCTTCGCCACGATCAGAACGCCTGCGACGGGCGGATATATTTCCTTGACGATAACCGGCTTTCCGCCGACCAAAACGGGAGATTCCGTGACAACGTCCCCTTTCGTCACCGTTTCGTACGCGTAGACAGTCTCCATGCCCGCTTCCACCGTAATAATCACTTCGACTTTTCCGGCGCCTTCCACCGCGGAAAGGACGGAAGAGAGTTTCTTTTCCAGATCACTTACGTAGGTTGCAATGGGATCGTCTGCAGACGTTTCCCGGCTTTCGCTATCCGAAAAGGTAGTCAATACGAAGACGAACACCGCTATCACCAATACGATGACCAGCCCGTACTCCCATACTTTCCTGTTCTTAACCCCTTCCAGAAACGACTTGCGCTTTTCTTCACTCATAAAGTTCCACCTGCCCGACCTCGATTTTTAAGTATTCTGCCAAGCGCCGCCGTATCTCTACATTCCTATCATTATGCGGCTTATCCTCTTGACAGACCAGATTTTTGACATTTACTTGTACTTTTTCGATGGAAAATGTAACATCGTCAACAAACAGCACCGTGACCTTTGCCCCGGTCATTCCCGCCTCTTCCAGGTTTGCGAGGCACCCCTGCTCCAGCGCGGCGGCCTTTTTTTCATTGATATAATAGAGAAACGACTCCTGATATCCGCTTTCAGACGAAGTGAAAATCCCGGAAAAATCCAATTCCTTTCCGCCGATCTCTTTCAGCGGCGCGATGACGACGAGTATCGTCGCAAATGCCAGGATGCTCTTGACGTAACGCGCCAGCTTTCCCTCCGGCAGAACAATGCTGACGAGCGTCGTAACCAGAATGATTCCGACGATGCTCAGGATCCAGGCGCTCATATAAATGCGTTCGCCGAACAGATGATCAGCGTGATCGTGAGGAACAGCATCAGACCGACGGAAAGAATGCTGGCGGTCAGATAATTGACGTTTTTGGAAAGCGATGCGCAGAAGCCGGAGAGCCTGCCGTCGCCCAAAGGCTCGATGACCGCGGAAGTCAGTTTCAGCAGCAGCTGAAAGGACATGATGCACAGCAAAGGAGAGAGAATCACGAAAAACACCGCGATAATACCGACCACGCCGACCGCGTTTTTAATCAGTACGCTGCTGGCGATCACGAGATCCACGCCGTCTTTCAAATATCCCCCCACAATGGGAATGGAGTTGGATATCGCATATTTCGTAGCGCGGAGCGATATCCCGTCTATCCCGCCGGCAGTAATGCCCTGAACGGACAGAAAAAAGGTAAATACGGTAAAGCTGATTCCGATCAGCCATTTGTTCAGGCTGCCGAAAAACTCCACAAAGCGCGTCAGCTTAGTCGAAACTGAAAGGTTGGACACTACGCTGAACACCATCATCAGCGTGCTGAGCGGCAAAACGGCGTCCAGTATAATCCGCACAATTCCGTTTGTGAGAAACGCCACCGCGGGCTGATAGACAGAAACAGACACCGTCCCGCCGCTTGCCGCCATCAAAGTAAATATTACGGGTGACATAATTTCATTAAAATTCGCTATATTATTTATAGTATTTCTCGTGTTTTCAATCAGTATAAAAACAACATTGATCAGCAACAGCACGACGCAGGAAAAGCAGACGAAAAAAATCAGATTTCTGATCTCATCCGATAAAAAATCCCCTTTGCTTGCATTGAAGATCCCGCAGAATACGGCAATCGCCACGACGGAAAGAAAGGTCGGCATCAGGTCGTATACGCCGCCGAGCAGCGCACCCAGCACCCCGGAGAGCAGATTGCCGTAGTCGACGTTGAATTTTCCGTTCAGTATATCTTTTACTTCTTCCAGAAAACCATACTGAAAAAAGTTACCGCTCTCTTCTTTGAGCCGTTCGAGATATTCTTCCAGTTCTGACAGATCCAGCTCGCCCAGCTGTTCGTCGATGGAATCTCCCAATTCGTCGGCATACGCGCGTTCCGGAAGAAAAAGCGCCGTGACTGCCAGCAGCGCAAGCACGCAAATCAAAAATTTTTTCATGATACCAGATTGACGATAATGTTGAGAAGCGCAGCGACAATGGGGAGCGCCATTCCCAAGATGATGACTTTTCCCCCGAAGACCAGCTTTGAAGCCAGTCCGCGGAGCCCGAAATCCTCTATGATGCCGGCGGCGAATTCGACGAGATAAGCGACCGCCACGATCTTGAAGATCAGTTTATACAGCTCTCCGTCGATTCCGCTCAACGCGACGATGTCGGATATCACCGAAAAAATATCTTTCAGATATCCGAAAGCGAGAAACACGATCAGGATCCCGCCTGCGGCGCCTGCCAAAAGCGCTATTTCTTTGTTGACGCTCTGCAAATAGATCACGATAATCCCCGTGATCAGTGCGAGCGCGACGATTTGCAGCATGCTTTAAAAGAGATAAAATATATTTTTTATCGTTTCAAACAGATCCGCGATCATGCCGATCACCAATGTCAAAACGATGATCATTCCCGCAAGGCCGACCAGCGTGGCGATATCGTCCCGGTCGCTCTTTTTCAGGATCTGCGTGATAACCGTGATCAGGATACCGATCGCAGCGATTTTGAAAAGTATAGAGATATCCATCGCCTATAACATGATGACGAAGAGAATCAGCCCGATGAGAAACCCCAATTTGATATAGAGCGGGCGATATTTCGTCTCATCCTCCTTTGCCGTATTCAAATATCCTTCGATCGGCGCCTTCTGCGCGTTGAAAAACGCCAGCTGCGTAGCGCTGTCCGTCTTTCCGAGAACGCGGAAATAGGACTGTAAAAATTCATTTTCCCTCTTGTTCAGCAGCGGCAGTTCGATTGCCTTCTTACCTTCAAACATCCGTATCGCCTGCGTAAATTCTGCGCCGTAATCGGCCTTTGCAAAAATTTCTTTCAGCGTACTCTTTGCAAAACCGACTTCCCGCTGCATCAGCTGGTTAAAGGCGCAGAAATCCAAGAAAAACGCGCGCCGCTTTGCGAAGCGCAGCGAAAGCCAGTACCCGCCCGCAGTACACGCGGCGACGGAAATTACCCCGAATATGATCTTGATTAACATACTGTTTCCCTGATTTTTCCCACTGCTCCGTCCAGGAGAACGTATAAACCGGCTTTCTCTTTCAGGCGCAGTTTCGCCGCTGCCAGACTGCGGCCGTGCATGCTCGCCACCACATCGATTCCGCAATCCACCGCGGCGGAAACAAAGCGGAAATCCTCCTCCGTGGAAAGCTCGTCCGTCACGACAATCTGCGGGGCAAGAGAGCGGAGCGCGTAGGAAAATGCATACAACTTAGAACCGTATTTGACGACGTCGCAAAAGGGGTTGGAAAGTCCGGCTGCCAGTTCCCCTCTCTCGTCGATCAGCAGAACATTTTTTCTCGTTTCGGCGAGATTCCGCACAATATCTTTTAACATCGTCGTCTTCCCCATGCCCGGAGGAGAAACGACCAGCATATTGTACGCGTTCCGCTCCTTCAACTGCGCAAACAAACGATCGCTGCAGCCGATGACGTTATGCGGAATCCTGATATTCAGCGAAGATATATTCTTAATCGTCGTGATTCTGCCGCTTTCCCATACGCATTCTCCCGCCAGACCGATCCTCACCCCGTTCTGCGCCGTCAGATAGCCGCTGCGTATTTTTTCATCGTTTGCATAGACGGAATATTCGGAGGCGGCGTAAACGATTTCCTCGATTTCTCCCGCATTGGAAGCGATTGCATCATCGGCGGAAAGGCTCGCTCCCGCAGGCGTCAGGAACACGTTTTTCCCGCCGTAGTTCAGCACGATCGGGAAATCCCGCCGCAGACGGAGCTCATACAGCTTGTCCGTATCGATGTTGTTCAGGGCGCGCGCGATATGCTGCGGCAGAAATTCCATGTTCATAACTTTGTATATTTTATTAGCGTTCTCTTTCCGATATGATAAAAGAGGGAAAAATTCCCTCTCTTTTACAAACAAAAAAGCCGCATCTGCGTGCGGCTTTCATTGATTTTATTTTACCGGATTATTCTTCCAGAGAACCGAGCATTTCAGCGATGGAAGTACCGCCCTTATTGCTGTCCGTCCAACCTCTCAGCTCATCGTCTTCCGCAACGCGGGCGGGTCTTCTGGCGCTGTTGTTGCGCCGGGGCTTCTCTTCGCCCTCGCCCTTATTGTCGGACTTTCTGGGTCTTCTCTCCGCTTCCGGCAAAAGCGCCTTGATGGAGAGCGTCATCTTCTCTTTTTCGGGATCGATCTCGAGAATCTTCGCTTCGATCTCCTCGCCCACTTTCAGAGCGGAAGTCGGATTTTCCAGCCATTCGTTCGAAATCTGAGAAACGTGAACCAAGCCGTCCACTTCCTTTTCCACTTCGACAAAGGCACCGAAACTGACAATTCTGACGACCTTGCCCTTGATCACATCCCCGACATGATACTTTTCGGGAACCAAATCCCACGGCTTCGGCTGAAGCTGTTTATAGCCGATCGAAACCTTCTTTGCCGCCTCATCTACTTTGAGCACCTTGAACTCGTAAGATTTATTGAGTTCAAGCACATCGGCGCAGTTTTTGCAGCCCGTCCAGCTGAGATCGGAAATGTGCGCAAGGCAGTCAAACCCGTTGACCTGAACAAACGCGCCGAACGCCGCGAAGCGGACGACCGTACCGGTCACGATATCTCCCTCATGGATGTTCTCAAAGAAAATGCGTTCGCGTTCGGCCTTCTGCGCCTCGCGTTCCGCACGCTCCGCTTCGAGAATCACCCTCTGAGAAGCGACGATCTGACGGCGCCCTTCCGTCTCAATCTTTTCCGCCTTTAAACGAAGTTCCTTGCCGATATACTTATCCAGCTCTTTCACGTATCCGATACGGATCTGAGAAGAGGGAATAAAGACCTGATAACTGCCGAATTTGCTCGTAAGGCCGCCCTTGTTGGATCCTGTAACGGTGACGGTAAAGATCTTGCCGTTTTTGATCTCTTCGATCTCCGCTTCTTCCTCAAGGACCTTTACCATCGCCTTTTCGGAAAGAACGACGGGATCCAGCCCGACGATCATCACTCTGATCTCATCGCCGATCTTGCTTTCGTAATCGGCTTTATTGTACGCTTCGGTCATCTCTTCTTTGGCGAGCATGATTTCTTTCTTCGTATTCGTGATATACAAAGCTAATCCGTCTTCCGTCGCCGCGGAAATTGTAGCCGTGATTACTTGCCCTATTCTGAATCTCTGCGGCTTCTTGTCCATCTTGGCAATGGCCGCCTCCATCGTATCCGATGCTTCGACTTTTTCGGCGCTTTCTTCCGCCGCGGGCTGTTGCGCCTCCGCGACCTCTTCGACCGGAGCGGCTTCTACGGGTTCCGCCGCTGCGGGCTCTTCGACGACTGCGATCTCCTCGTTGGATTCGGGTGTCTTAACTTCTGTAATGTTCTCCATGTTCGAGATAACCTCCAGAGATTGCTCCATCGGGGTGGACGCGCCCGATACAATCCCTACCTTCTTAAAATTTTTTACTTTTTTTGTGTCCAATTCGTCGGGCGAAGAAATCCAGAAAACGTCGTTGCAGCGATGCCGACAAATCTCATAGAGCTCCTTGGTATTGTTGCTCTTGAAACTGCCGAGAACGATGACGGCGTCACAGGTTTCCGCAAGACGCGCAGCTTCTTTCTGCCTTTTTATAGTAGTATAACAAATAGTTTTAAAAATCTCAACTGTTTTTGGGCATTCTTTGGGAATATTTTTTAAAAAACGTTCAAATTTATCGTTGGAAAAGGTCGTTTGCGCGACGACGCAGACTTTTTCATAACGCAAAAAATCGGGCGCCGTATTTTCGTCAATCACGAGCGCCGTTCCCCCGCACCAACCGTTCAGTCCGACTACTTCCGGGTGGTCGGCTTTCCCGAGAATCACAATCCGATAACCCTGCCCGTAATGCTCGCGGACGATATTCTGAATCTTGCGCACGTTCGGACAGGTGCAGTCGACTATTTTCAGTCCCTTGCGTTCTGCCTTCTCATAGACGTCTTTTCCAACGCCGTGCGCGCGGATCACCACTGTGCCGCGGGGGACTTCTTCGATATCGTTCACCGTCTTGACGCCGGCCTTTTTCAGGCGTTCGATCACGGCTTCATTATGTATGATCTCGCCCAGAAGGTAGACGTCTTCCCCCTTCAGCGACACCGTCCTCTCGACCGCATCCGTCACCCCGAAACAAAATCCGCTTTCACCGCTCAGTTCGATTTCCATTCCGCCCCTTCTTCTTCGCGCAAAGCGCTTTCAGCTGACTTTGCAGCGCGATCATCTTTTCGCGCAGTTCTGCGTCCAGTTTCCGATAGTCTTCTTCCGTCAGTTTCTTTCCGTAATATTCGCTGAATTCAAAGGGCTCTCCGAAAATCAGCTTCGTGCGGCGAAACAGGCGGGCGCGCTTTAACATCATGACCGGCACGATCGGGCTCTTTGTACGCACGGCAAAAATCGCAGCGCCGCCCTTCAGCTCCTGCAGCGCGTCGTCCTTTTTATTTCTGGTCCCTTCCGGAAAAATCACGAGTTTATGGTCTTCCTTCAACGCGCGCAGCGCCGCCATCATCGTCTGCAGGTCTACGTTCTCGCGATCCACGGGGATTGCACCGAATTCTTTCAGAATATCCCCCGCCCATTTTTTGCGGAACAGCTCTTTCTTCGCGAGAAAGTAAATATCTCCCTTTTTCTGATATACGCTGAATACAAAGAGCGGATCGAGCGCAAAAAAATGATTGCAGACAAACACTGCCCGCCCTTCCGGAATTTGCTCCAATCCGTAGTATTTCGCCGGATAAAACAGGCGAAACGTCCCCATGATCAAATTTTCGCAAAACTTATTCATGGCTCTTTCCCAGATACCCCATAATTTTCGACAGGACGCCCTCCACGTTCATATCCGAAGTATCGATCTCGATCGCGTCTTCCGCCTTTACGAGCGGAGAAAACGCCCGCGTGCGATCATTGTAATCGCGTTGTTCGATTTCTTCCAAAAGCGCGTTAAAGTCCACATCGAATCCCTTTTCCTTCAATTCTTTATACCGCCGCTCCGCGCGCACAGAAACGTTTGCCGTGATAAAAAACTTATATTTAGCCCCCGGAAGCACGAAGGATCCGATATCCCGTCCGTCCAGCACGCAGGACATTTTCGACGCGATTTCCCGCTGCATTTCCACCATCTTCAGGCGCACGCATTTCAGAGAGGATATATTAGACGCCGCCATCGAGACCTGCGGTTCGCGGATCGCCTTCGAAACGTCTTCTCCGTCCAGATACGTATGCTGCGCCCCTTCTTTGTAACGGATATCCAAATCCAGTTTTGGCAGAAACGCAGCAACGGCGCGTTCATCCAACGGATCGACGCCGAGGCGCAGAGCTTTGACGGCGGTGGCGCGGTACATCGCACCGGTATCCAGATATAAAATGCCCAATTTCTGAGACAGCGCTTTCGCCACCGTGCTTTTTCCGCTGCCCGAAGGGCCGTCCAACGCGATATTGTAAATCTCCATACTTCCTCCTATGCGTGCGTCCCCGCGGCAAACCCCGTAGACAACGCCATTTGTATATTGAATCCGCCCGTCAGGGCGTCGATATCCAGCACTTCCCCCGCAAAAAACAGCCCCGGCGCGAGCCTGCTCTCCATGGTTTTCGGATGAACGGACGAAACATCCACGCCGCCCGCCGTGACGATCGCCTCTTCCACCGGGCGCAAAGCTGTCGGCCGAAGCGGAAATCCTTTCAGAAGGGAAACCAGCCGGCTCCGCTCCGCAGCCGTGATTTCGCTGTTGGAACGGCTGCCTCCGATTCCGAGGCGGGAGATGAGCACCGGTATTACCGCCCGCGGCAAAAGCATATCCAGCGAATTTTTCAGCCTCCTGCCTCTGAGCGCCTCAAAGTCCCGCAGAAGGCGCGCGTCCAGCATTTCTCTCGTCAACGCGGGTTTGAAATCGATTTCCAGCCGGATTTCACCGACCGGAAGCCGGTTGATCCGCGCGGACAACGTCAGCACCAGCGGCCCCGAAACTCCGAAATGCGTGAAGAGCATTTCCCCCTGTTCGGAAAAAATCCTTTTCTCCTTATAAAACGCCGAAAGCCGCACGTTTTTCAGAGAAAGCCCCTGCATCTTTCCACAGTCATCCCCTTCGACGCAGATGCCGACCAGGCTCGGCTGAGGCGGGACGATTTTGTGACCGAACGCGCGGGCAAATTCATACCCGTCTCCGGTAGAGCCCGTAACGGGATAAGAAACGCCGCCCGTGCAGATAACGACGGATTCGCCCTTGTAAGTGCCGCCGTCCGTATCGGCATACCAGAAATCTTCCCTTTTTTCAATTTTCCTGACGCAGGTATTCAACTTTACATTGACTCCTGCCCGCTCGCAATATCCTGCAAGGCATTTCGTCACATCGCTCGCGCGGTCGCTTTGCGGAAAAACGCGGCTGCCGCGTTCCACCTTCAGCTTCAGCCCGCCCTCCTCGAAAAAACACATGGTATCCTCGGGGGAAAAGCGATAAATACAACCGATCGCAAATTTCGGATTCGTCACCACGTTTTCCAAAAAATCGGACGGGGCGGTCAGGTTCGTCAGATTACAGCGCCCTTTCCCCGTAATATAAAGTTTTTTCCCCAATTTCTCATTTTTTTCCAGCAAAAACACTTCTCGGCCGCGAGACGCGGCGCAGTAAGCCGCCATCAGGCCCGCAGGTCCACCGCCCACTACAATTACGCTTCCCATTTTTCCCTCAACAGAGACAATTTCGCGTAATCCGTCCGATCGAATACAATGGGCGTAATCGTGATAAAGCCGCGCTTCATCCACTCAACGTCGCAGTCATCCTCGTTTTCTTCATGAGAAATGGGAGATCCCGTCAGCAAATATTCGTCTTCCCCGACCGATTCGTAATAATCCGAATAAATCTGCGTCCCGAGCTTTGTAAACACATATTGCCGCGGCTCGTTCATCATCGGAAAATTGATATTCCAAACGGTCCCTTCTCCAGATACTTTCAGCAGGCGATCCAGGTGCTCCATCGCAAAGCGGGCGATCGCCTCGTAGGAATTCCCCGCGCGCGGGACGGAAGAAAGCGCAATCGCCACGTGATGATAGACGGCGCCCTCTAGGGCTGCGGAGACCGTGCCGGAATAAAGAATATCCGTCCCCAGATTTTCACCGACATTGATCCCGGAAAACACGACATCTGGCTGAAAGTCCGAAAACACGTTTTTTGCGAATTTCACACAGTCCGCCGGCGTGCCCGTAAGCGAATAAGCCCGGATACGATCTCCAAAATCGCACTGCTTTAATTTTACGGTAGTATGTATCGTCAATTTATGTGAATAAGCGGAGCAGTTATCCGCCGGCGCGATTACCAAGACATCATGCCGTTCGGACAATACGCGGGCGAGCACCTGCAGCCCTTCGCTGTGAATACCGTCGTCATTACTGATTAAAATTTTCATCTGTCACCATAAATTATGTCAAACATAATTATATTTTATTTTGTTATATCTTTTCTTGCTTTTTTTGATTTTATCCGTTTTGTAAAAAACGCCTCTATTTTATCGCCCTTTTTATAGATCCAGACCGTCGCCAGCACCGTAACGGCGATTACGACGCCCCAAAGCAAAAGCCCCCACCACGTGTCGTAAGGAATAATGCTGTTGTTCATAGAGAACGTCGCCGTGAAAATGGAAATCAACCGCGTTATGAAGATCATAATCAGGTAAAAAAGCCACGTCATGGAAGACAGCCCCGCGACAAAGCACAGCACGTCGTCCGGGAAAAAAGGGAAAAGGAACATAAACGTTAAAACCGCCCGGTCCTTTCCCTTGACCGAAGCAATCGCTTTATCGAGGTTTTCCTTCCCCACCAACCATCGCGCAACTTTATAGCCGAATACGCGCCCGATCGCAAAAGCGACGACGGACCCGATAAAACTGCCGATAAAACTGTATACCGCCCCCCAGAACGGCCCGAAACAGAGCACGCTCGCCCCGACCGTGATAAAGCTGGGAATCGGAAGCAGAACGACCTGAGCAAACTGAATCAGGATAAAGATAAATACCGCAGCTCCGCCGAAGGAATCGATAAATTCCCTGAACTCTTCAACGCTCGTTATCTTCTCCCAAAATCCGAATCTGCTTAACAGATACAGCCCGACCAGAGCGACCGCCGCGAAAATGATGACGATATAACAGCATTTGTAAATAAAATCCTTATGAATTCCCCTGAATATAAACGCCAAAACCGTACAGAGTGTAATCAAAGCGACGGAAATTCCCTTAATCAGCCCCCCGTAGTCATAGAGAAATCCGCTTTCAAACGTCTCTATAAAAAGCACGGAAAACACGACGCCCACTGCGCCCAACAGAAAGATCAGTATAAAAGTCAGGATCTCTTTCGCTATGACGAAAGGTTTTTTCTTTTCATCCATAATAACTATTATACTTGTTTCTTCCCGGTTTTATAAATCATTCCGGCAGAAAACGCTTGCATTCTTCCCGCGCCAGTTTATCACAGCGGTTGTTGAATTCATTGTCCGCATGCCCTTTCACTTTGATAAATTCCACTTTGTGCATGCGGGTCAGCGCAATCAGTTCCGTCCAAAGGTCGACGTTTTTTACCTCCCCTTTATTGGCTGTTCGCCATCCGTTCCTCTGCCAGCTCTCCACCCAGCGATTGGCAAACGCGCCGACAACATACTGCGAATCGCTGTAAAGGCGCACTTCACAAGGTTCTTTCAGTCTCTTCAATGCGGCAATCACCGCCATCAATTCCATGCGGTTGTTGGTCGTCTCCCGTTCGCCGCCGGAAATTTCCTTTTCCCTGCCGTTGAACATGAGAATAGCGCCCCAGCCTCCGGCGCCGGGATTGCCCGAACAGGCGCCGTCGGTATAAATGGTCACTTGTTTCATAAGAGCTTTTCCAGTTCCTCTCCGCGGCGCACGGCGGCTGAAACGCCCGCCGTCAGAGCATTCTCCAGCCCGTTTTTGCGAAGCGCATCGATTGCCGCCAGCGTCGTCCCCCCTTTGCTGCACACAGACGAAATCAGCTGCTCCAAGGGGATATCCGCATGCCTGCGCATCATTTCTCCCCCTCCGATGACCGTAGCCACCGCAAGTTTTCTGGCATCTTCTTCCTTCAACCCCTCTCTGACGCCTGCTTTTATCAGCGCATCCGTAAACAGATAAACATAAGCGGGCCCGCTGCCGCTGATTCCCGTCACGGCATTCAGTTTGGACTCAGGCAGAAAAACGACTTCTCCCAGCGCAGAAAACAAAGAGGCAAGAAAAGAACGGTCCTTTTCCGAAAACTCTTCGACGTCAAGTCCGACGGCTCCGCACCCGATCGAACAGGGCGTATTCGGCATACAGCGCGCCACGGCTGCATCCGGAAAAACTTTGCGGAACGCTTCTTTTTTCGTTCCAGCCAATATACTGATGATTTTTTTTACGCTTTCCCCTTCGATTTCCCGCAAACAAGCACTCAAATGCTGCGGTTTGACGGCAAACAGCAAGAATTCGGAATTTCCTGCGACGGCGCGGTTATCTTTGGCGGTTCTGCAGCCGATTTCCCGGTATTTTTGCAGCTTCCCATCCACCGGATCGCTGACAATCAGATCTGCCGGGGATATGAGCTGATTTTTCAATATTCCGTCCAGTATCGCCTGTGCCATAAAACCGCAGCCGATGACGCCGAGTTTAAATTTATTCAAAATTATGCTCCTTTTTATTTGACTTATAACGCCGTTTAAGTTATAATATCTATGTTTTTAGGGGAGTGGCTCAACGGTAGAGTAGCGGTCTCCAAAACCGTCGGTTGCGTGTTCGAATCGCGTCTCCCCTGCCATAGTGGAAGGGTTTCGAAATTTGATACAGTTTTGATTGGACTGTTTCGTTCGACATCCTTTTTCTATTATAACCGATTGATAGGGATTTCGCAAGCAAACGAAAGTGCTTTGCTTTACAATATCCCTATTTTTTGTTATTATAATTCTGCTAATGGAGAAATATAGAATGGAAGCAATTCAGAAGAAATCATATACCGATGTCTTTAAGCGCAATTTAGTTCAAATGTATTTGCGGGGACGGAACGGAAGACGGTTACGCGAAAAATATCATATTTCGAAAAGCACGTTTTATTATTGGGTTGAAGAGTATAAAAAGGTTTATTCTGAAAACGGGTTTATGATTACAAAAAATGATTATAAGAAACTCGAATGGAAAAATGCGCATATGCAAAAGCAATTGGAAGCATATCGAATTACAGGCTGTTCACCGCAATCCACTGATGAAGATAAACTTGTTGCTGTCGATAAATATAGGTCATCATACCCCATCAAGTATTCCGGTGAATTTCCATAAATTTTATATGTTACTTCGGCTCCTTTTAATTCATTTTTTACACGCTGAATAAATGAAGTAGAATCTTGTCTTGAATTGCCCAAAACATATGATACAATATCAAGAAGTGCAGTTTTCCCTGAGCCTTTTTCTCCTATTATTGCTATCATATCAGGATTAAATATGACTTCTTGTGGGTTAAAAAGTTTGCTTTTGTCAATAGTAATTGATTCTAGCTTTATTCCGCATTTTTCGTCAGTAGGATTTGGTTCCTGAACCCTAACTCTTAATTCTGGCTCAAAAACTATTTGTTTTAATCCTTCAAATGTCAAATCCGATTTAATCCATGTTGAATCCCTTAGTTTTAGAGTAGGCGGTGTATTTCCAGAAGCATTGTATTCTCGATACTTATATTCAGAATGATAATCAGAGCAAACTACTATAGGGCATACTTTACCAATTTCTTTAAAAACTATATCCGTATATCCTGTGAAATCTTTCCTTTTGCTAGTTTCTAATATATCTACACGTTCTAATAATAATTGCTTAAAATCTTGCTTTGTTTTACACCAATTTTTAATATTTTCGATAGAATTTTTTCTATTTCCGGCGTGAATAGATATTAGAGCTCCCAAAGATTTTGCATGAGATAAAAAACTATCATAATGGATAGCTTTATAACATAAATTACCGTCTCGTGCAATTCTTTCCGCAGTAATGCCGAGGGGACTTAAAAATTGATCTCGAATCTCGTCATCCATTAAGGTTTCTGGAAATATTGCTATAAATTGTACACTTTCACTTCCACCTAATTCACTTGTAATTTCTATTCCACGAAGAAACTTTATTTTACCATTTGCGATAGTATTTAATGAATTTATTCTACCGAAGTCAATTACATGATGATCCGTCACAGCAACGCCAGAAACTCCATCATCTAATAATTCCTGTACTAAAACTTCATTAGTTTTAGCTTTATTTTTGTAATCATAAGAGCTCGGTGTATGATAATGCAAATCCCAACGATGCCAAATTGAACCAATATTCATTATATGCTCCTTTGTATTAGCTAAATTATTTTAGGCTTCTAAATTAGTAACAATTTAGCTTGTTTTTGTAATAAATGCTCTATTACATTTAACCTTTCATCCGACCAATTATATCTCGAGTGTTTCTTGAATTTGAAATTGATAAGCCTGCGCAACTTTTCTCTCTGCGTATGACCTATCAACTGTCGCGCAAGTTCTGTAAAATCCGAATAGGTTGCGGGAACGCGTGTTTCGGCATAAGTTTCCCAATCTTGTAAATCGTCATCCATAGCATATGTCAGCAAAGATAAACCGTGATCGAATAAAGGTGCAGGGGCGCAAATCTCATTCGTGTGATTATCTACCATAAAACCAAAATTACCGAAATGCCTGTCGGTGTTGAGAATAACGGTATCGAATACGATCATATCAACAAAAGCGTCGTAATACTTGCCGCCGAGCGATTTGTAGTATTCGATTACTGCTTTGATACCTCCGTCTTTCACGATATTTCCAATCGGCATAAAAGAGTATTCTTTACTTGTAAACAACTCGCAGGTAGAACACAACTTCCCTTTCCACTTGGATAGTCCGTATTGAACCGCGTTAATCCCCATAGCTTCGGCAACTTGATAGGCATAATACTCGCAGTACGGTTCGTTTCCCGAATTAGCAAATCCCTCCGTTCCCGATTTATATAATACAATCTTTCCGTCCACTCTGCGCCAACATTTAGCAAGCATACCGTTTGTGGTAAATTCCGGCGATGAACGCAACGAAGTTTTTTGAAAGCTACCGTAGCCGGTAAAAGCAATATGCGAAAGCACATTACTGAACCTATTATCGTATAAATTGTTTTCCGCAAAATTTCCGTTAAAATCTTCTGCTACTACCCAGTAACAATCATTGAGTGAAAGTCCCTTACAAAAGTCAATAATTCCCTTTGTATCCTTTTCGTTCAAGCCAAGTTTGGCAAGAAAATTCTGCACATAAGCCCGATTCCCCGGAATTGTACGGTGCTTTAACCATTTCGCCAAACCACGATCCGAAAGTTCCAAATCCAACGGCAATAAAGATTTACGTTCATCGATCACCGATAAAATTTGCGCAGAAACCCCATCGATATCTTTTTGCATATCGAAATGCAGCAAATCGGTATCAAATTGTTTCAGAATATAACTCATTACTTTTTCTCCCCAATTTCAGCACGACTTAACAGCCTGTCATACTCGTCCGGCGACAGTAAGACCGCAGTCGGAACATTATTTTTTAATACGACAATTTGTTTCTCGTCTTGCAAGCGATTGAATATTTTTGACGCCTGTCCTTGATTAAACATCGTAACCGAAACCAAATTATTCAGCAAGTTTTTTTCAGTCATAATCTACCTCTGATTATATTATAGCAAAACAAAATAGAAATGTCAATAAGCATTTTTATTTACATTAAAATTCATTGTAATTACTGTTTCATAAAGTTGCCCAAAAATTTTAGAAAATTTCGAAAAAATTAAAAAATTTTAGCCCCAAAAACGCCGTTTTTAAGCATTTTCGGGGCTTTTTTGCCTGTTTTTATGAAATTTTAGCCTTTCGGGATAATCGCGTCTCCCCTGCCAAACGCTTTGATTCAGATCAGAGCGTTTTCTTTTTTTAATTCTCCACGCAAGGTTGCGTGTGACGCGATTGCGGCTTCGCCGACCAATCGCTATACTGAAATAGCGTTTTTGGAATCAATACCCAGCTTGACTCTTTTAACATCTTCGCTCTTCAAAACATAATATTTGCTTTCGCCGCCGAATGCTTTTCTATCTTCTTGACTATTGTCTGATAAAGTTGTATAATTATAGAAATATTCGTGAGTGTTAGAATGCGGAGGAATCGGATTTCCTATGGACATGAAGAAAGTTGAGAAAAAATGGCAGGACTTCTGGGAGAAAGACAAAAGCAATACCTTTAATCATAAGGAAATTTCCAAAAAATATTATTGCCTGGAAATGTTTTCCTATCCATCCGGAGCCAAGCTGCATGTCGGCCATTGGTACAACTACGGGCTGACAGACAGTTTCGCCCGTTATAAAAAGCTGAAAGGATACGAGGTTTTTCAGCCGATGGGATTCGACGCGTTCGGTCTGCCCGCTGAAAACTATGCGATCAAAACGGGAATTCATCCGCAGGATTCCACGCTGAAAAACATCGAAACCATGGAAAAACAGCTGAAAGCCATGGGGGCGATGTTCGATTGGAGCGCAGAGATTAAAACCTGTCAGGAAGATTATTACAAATGGACGCAGTGGCTCTTCCTGAAGTTATACGAGAACGGACTCGCTTACCGCAAGGAAGCGCCCGTCAACTGGTGCCCTTCCTGCAACACGGTGCTTGCAAACGAACAGGTTGTGGACGGCGCCTGCGAGCGCTGCGGCACGACGGTCGTCAAAAAAAATCTGACGCAGTGGTTTTTTAAGATCACCAAGTACGCCGAAGAACTGCTGCAGGGCCTGAACGATATCGACTGGCCCGAACACACCAAAGCGATGCAGCGCAACTGGATCGGAAAATCCTTCGGCGGCGAGGTTGAATTTACCTGCGAGAGCGGAGATAAATTCCGCGTGTTTACGACGCGGGCGGATACTCTGTTCGGCGTCTCTTATGTCGTCCTTGCCCCCGAACATCCCCTTGTTCAGAAGCTGACGACCGAAGAACAGAAGGCGGACGTTCTCGCTTATGTGGAAAATACGGCGAAGACCAACGAAATCGAGCGCCTCTCCACTACGCGTGAAAAAACGGGGGTTTTTATCGGAGCGTACGCGATCAATCCCATCAACGGAAAGAAAGTCCCCATCTATGCCGCCGATTACGTGCTGTATTCTTACGGAACGGGCGCCGTGATGGGAGTTCCCGCACATGATGAAAGGGATTTCGCCTTTGCGCAGAAATACGGTCTCCCCCTGATGCGCGTCATCAGCAATCCCTCCGGCAACACCGATCTCCCTTACACCGAAGACGGGATCCTGATGAACAGCCAGGAATTCGACGGTCTCACGGTGGAAGAAGGGAAAAAAGCGATCATTGCGAAACTCGTGAAGATGGGCGCCGGTGAACCGAAAATCAATTACAGACTGAGAGACTGGCTGGTTTCCCGCCAGAGATACTGGGGAGCACCGATTCCCGTCATTCACTGTGACAAGTGCGGCATTGTCCCCGTTCCCTATAAAGATCTCCCCGTGAAACTCCCGTACGACGTGGAATTCAAACCGGACGGAAAATCGCCGCTCGCTAAATGCGAGAGCTTTATGAACGTCAAGTGCCCGGTCTGCGGCGGAGACGCGCACAGAGATCCCGACACGCTGGATACGTTCGTCTGCTCCAGCTGGTATTATCTCCGATACCCGGACGCAAACAATGCAAAAGAACCGTTCAACTCCGATCTCATCAACAAGATGCTGCCGGTGGATAAGTACGTCGGCGGAGCGGAACACGCCTGCATGCACCTGCTGTATTCGCGGTTTATCACCAAAGCGCTCCGCGACATGGGCTACCTCAATTTCAGCGAACCCTTCCGTTCTCTCATTCATCAGGGCGTAATTTTGGGACCGGACGGCATGAGAATGTCCAAGTCCCGCGGGAACATCGTCTCTCCCGACGACTATATCTCCGTTTACGGATCGGACGTATTCCGCATGTACCTGATGTTCGGGTTTTCCTACACGGAAGGAGGTCCCTGGAATTCAGACGGAATCAAGGCGATTGCAAAATATCTGGACCGGGCTGAGCGGGTTGCACGGGCGATCATCGAAGAAAAAGCCGATAAAAGCCCGAAAAACAGCAAGATCGGAAAGGCGGAGAAAGACCTTTTATACGCGCGCAATTACGCGATCAAATGCGTGGACCGCGACATGGATCATTTCTCCTTCAATACTGCGGTTGCCCGCCTGATGGAATTTACGAACGCGCTCGCGAAATACGACGCGCTGCCTGAAGAAGAGAAAAACATAAAACTGCTGAAAGAATCGCTTGCGGATTTTATCTTGCTTCTGGCGCCCTGTGCACCCCACTTTTCGGAAGAGCTCTGGGAAGCATGCGGTAATAAAAAGTCCGTATTTACGGCATCCTATCCGGTGTGCGACGAGTCTGCGCTCGTAAAGGACGAAACGGAAGTAGCGGTACAGATCAACAGCAAAATGCGCGGGAAACTGATGCTACCAAACGGCGTTTCTCAGGAGGAAATCAAGGAGATCCTGTTAAACGACGAAAAAATCACCGCCGCGCTGGACGGTAAGGAAATCAAAAAGCTGATCGTTATTCCCAATCGGCTGATCAACATCATCGTATAACAGATAAGGAAGGAATATGAGCAAGACGAAAAAGACGACAACTTCTCCCGAGGAGCCGGCGACGATCGAAGATACGTCCGTAAACGTTACCGAAACGGCCGGACGGAGCGGACAGCGGAACAAAGTTTCCCCGAAGCCCGCCGCCATCGAGATCCTTCCGGAAGACGGCGCGGCGGCCCCCGCTGCGGCAGAGGCTGAGACGCAGCCGCCTGTCGTCATGCCCGAAAAACCGGAAAAAAAGAAGAAAAAAAAGAAAAGCGAAGCGGAACCGACGCAGCCCGCGGATGAGTTCGGCGGAACCGAACGGTCGGACAGCGCTTTCGTCACGATCTACCGTTCCACGGTGGACTACTTTAAAAACCTGAAGAAGAAGCGCAAAAAGTTTCAGCCCCTCCCCCTCGATCAGGCGGAGCGCTATAATCCCGCTCCCGATCAGGGACTGAACGACGAACAGCTGACCGAACGGTACAATCACGATCTGGTCAACTTTGTCGCACAGAAATATTCCAAATCTTACAAAAGTATCTTCGTCGGCAATATCTGCACGTTTTTTAACCTGCTCTGCGCCATCGTTGCGGTGGCGCTCGCATGCGTGCACGCCGAACTTTCCAATTTCTTTTTCGTACTCATTTTTCTCGCGAATATCTTAATCGGCATTATTCAGGAAATCCGGGCGAAACGGACGGTGGAAAAGCTGTCTCTCATTTCGTCGCGATCGACGCACGTCATCAGAAACGGCGTGGAGAAAGAGATTTCCACGCGCGAGATCGTCTTGGACGACGTCATCAGTTTTTCCATCGGGAATCAGATTTCCACCGACTGCATCGTCATGGAGGGTTCCATCGAGGTCAACGAGTCGCTTTTGACGGGCGAATCCGTTTCCGTCCGCAAACAGGCCGGAGATATGCTGTATGCGGGCAGTTTTGTCACGGGCGGCAACTGCCGGGCGCGCGCGGAGAAAATCGGGAAAGAAAACTATGTGGAGAAACTCTCCGCAAAGGCGAAAAAATATAAAAAGCCGCATTCCGAATTGATGCACTCCATGAAGATGATCATCACGATCGTCGGCATCATTATCATTCCGATCGCCATTCTGATGTTCCTCAAAAACAACGCCGTCGTGGGCGTAAACGAGGCGGTCAAACTGACGGCGACCGTGATCATCGGCATGATTCCCTCCGGGATGCTGCTTCTGACCAGCATGGCGCTTGCGGTCGGCGTAATCCGCCTCGCCCGCAACAACACGCTGACGCAGGACCTTTATTCCCTTGAAATGCTGGCGCGCGTGGACGTCCTTTGTCTGGATAAGACCGGGACGATCACGGACGGCAGAATGAAAGTGAGCGACTGCATCATTCTGAACAACAATACATCGAATACCATCAGCGAGATTATGGGCTCCATGCTCTGCGCGCTGAACGACAACAATCAGACCTCGATCGCCCTGTACAATCATTTCGGCCACAACAACTCGCTGAAAGCGGTGAAAATTCTCCCCTTCAGTTCGGCGCGGAAACTCTCTGCGGTAACTTTTTTTGAAGAAGGGACCTATGCCTTCGGAGCGCCGGAATTCGTGCTCAAAGAGATTCCGGAAAAACTCAGCAAAATGATCAACCAGTATGCCTCGATGGGCCTGAGGGTACTGGTGCTCGCCTACTCCAAAAACGGCATAACGGCGGACAACAACGTTCCCGCCAACATGAAAGCCATCGCTTTGATCACCATAACGGATAATATCCGGGAAGACACGGTGGCTACCATACAGTGGTTTAAAGACAACGACGTCGCCGTTAAGGTCATTTCCGGCGACAACCCCGTAACCGTCTCCGAAGTCGCGCGGCGCGTCGGCATCGAGGGCGCGGAAGATTACATCAGCCTGGAGGGGCTGAGCGATCGGGACGTCATGAATGTCGCCAGCAAATATACGGTCTTCGGACGCGTCACGCCCGAACAGAAGGCGATCCTCATCAAATCGATGAAGTCAGCCGGGCGCACTGTCGCCATGACGGGCGACGGCGTCAACGATATCCTCGCACTGAAGGAAGCTGACTGTGCGATTACCGTCGCTTCGGGAAGCGATGCGGCGCGGAACGTATCCCATCTCGTTCTGATGGATTCCAATTTCTCATCCATGCCGAAGGTCGTGCACGAGGGGCGGCGCGTCATCAACAACATACAGCATTCCGCCTCCCTCTATCTGATGAAGACGATGTTCACAATGTTCTTATCCGTTCTGATGCTCATCATTCCGAATAAGAGCTATCCGTTTACGCCGTCCATGATGCTCTTTCTGGAAATTATCATCATCGGGCTGGCCTCCGCAGGGCTTTCGTTTCAGGCAAACGATAACCGGGTGGAAGGAAAATTTATCAGTTTCGTCATAAGCCGAGCTCTGCCGGGCGCATTCCTGATGGTCTTCAGCGTCATGCTGGTGCAGCTGGCGCAGTCTCTGCTCGGATTTGAAGCCGTTAGTCCGCAGATCTACATCGCCATGCAGGTATACGCGATGACATACGCCGGGCTGATCATGCTCTTCCGCATCTGTCAGCCGTTCAACGTTTTCCGTTCGGTTCTGTTCTCGCTCGTGCTGGTGATTACGCTTATATGGTCCATCTTCTGCTGTATGTACGGATCGGAGTTTTTGGGACTTTCGGAAGCGATGTCTCCCCTCTCGGAATACTGGCAGCACATTCTCATCGTCGTGTGTATTGTCCTGATCGACGTTCCCCTCTCCGCAATGCTGCAGAATCTGGCGGAAAAGCTGAGGCTGCAGCCTAAAAAGCCGAAGAACAAATATATCCATTAAACGGGAAAAGCCGCTTTACAGCGGCTTTTTTTCCTTTCGTCTTTTCTTCACGATTTCATAGAGATCTCCCGCGCCCAGAATCAGAAGTTTATCATCCGCGCGGAGCATTTCTTGCAGTTTATCTGCCAGGCGCTCGGGCGTATCCGCATATTCCGCGGCGGGAAGCGCGCGCTTCAGCGTATATGCGCTGCCGGCCACGTCATAAGGCTCGCGCGCCGCATAAGAGGCGTATAAAATCAGGCGGGGGTCTTCTTGCAGGACCTCGAGAAACTCCCCGAATAATAGACGCGTTCTGGAGTAGGTGTGCGGCTGGAAGACAACGACCAGCTTTTCGCCGGCCAGTTTGTGGAAGGTCTCCAAAGATGCCGCAATTTCCCGCGGATGATGCGCGTAATCGGCGTAGCACTCCGCCCCGCACCATTCCCCCAAGAATTCGTTTCTCCGCTCTACCCCACGAAAATCCCGCAATGCCCTGGCAATCGTCTCCGGCGGAACGCCGAGTCTGTCGGCAGCAGCTGCGGCGGCGAGCGCATTTGCGACGTTGTACTCCCCCACCACGTTCAGCCCGATCGGCGCAGCGCATTCGCTCCCCCGCATAAAATCGAACGAATAGCGTTCCTGCCTGCTGCTCACATGCAGCGCGCGGTAATCCGCATTTGATTTTATCCCGTAAGTGATATCGCCCGGTTTCCTGACCGAACGGGCATTTTTATCGTCCGCATTGATAAAACAGAGCGCGTTTTCTCCGAATCTGCGGTAAGAATCCGTCAGATCCGCCAGATCCCGATAACAATCCATATGATCGTCGTCGATGTTGGTAATAACTGCGAAATTGGGATTTAAATCGAGAAAATTGCGGCGGAATTCGCACGCTTCCGCAATCGCCGTCCCGGAGAAGGAAATGCCCGCATTGCCGAAATCCAGAGCGTTTCCCCCGATGAAATACGCGGGATCTTCCCCCGCGTACCGGAAGATCTGCGTCAGCATTGCGGTGACTGTGGTCTTTCCGTGACACCCCGCAACGCAGATTCTCCTGGAATAAAGAGAGAGAATTTCCCCCAGCAGCTCGCTTCTCTTGAGAATCAGTTTTCCGTTGTCGCGGGCGGCGCACAGTTCCGGATTGTCCTCTGCAATCGCCGAATTATAGATAACGACTTCCGCCCCGCGGACGTTTTTCCGGGCATGGCCGATAAAAATCTTCACGCCGGATTCTGCAAGCCTCCCTGTATAATCGGACACAACGGTATCGCTTCCGCTCACCCGACAGCCCGCTTTCAGGCAAAACTGTGCCAGTCCGCTCATGCTGACGCCCCCGATTCCGATAAAGTGAAAGCGCCTGTTTTTTTTGAAAACACCTGAAATCATACTTCATTTTATGCCGCGGACAGACAATTTTTGACACAGAAAAACTTTTTTCGCAAATAGGCAAAAACTTTTTAAAACCCTATTGAAATCTTGCGCGTTATGTGCTACAATAAAAATAATATAGGATAAGAGAGGTAAGGTAATATGAAAATAACAGATGTGCGCGTCCGCCTGGTCAAAAACGAAGACAGCAAGCTGAAAGGCGTCGCTTCCGTGACGTTCGACGAGTGTTTCGTCGTTCACGACATCAAGATCATCGACGGCCCCGACGGTTTTTTCATCGCGATGCCCAGCAGAAAAGGCAAAGACGGGACATTCAAAGACATCGCACACCCCATCAACACGGAAACGAGAGAGGTTTTGGTTCAGTCGGTTCTGAATGCCTATTCTGCCGAAACCGCTTCGGAATAAAGAAAAAAGCCGGCTTACGGCTTTTTTTATGAGAAACAGAGGTAAAACACATGAGAGAAAACGTAACTATTTTTCAACACCCGCTGATCACTCACAAAATTTCCCTTCTGCGCGACGTAAACACCTCTTCCAAGCAGTTCAGAGAACTCGTCGAGGAAATCGCCATGCTGATGGCTTACGAGGTTTTCCGCGATCTTCCGCTGAAAGAAGTGGAGATTAAAACGCCCATCGCCGCAGCGAAATGCAATGTTCTCGCCTGCAACGACGTGGCGATCGTCCCTATCCTGCGCGCCGGTCTCGGCATGGTAAACGGCATTTCCGCCCTTTTCCCGACCGCGAAAATCGGTCACATCGGTCTTTACCGCGACGAAAAAACGCTGGAACCCCACGAATATTACTGCAAACTGCCGGACGACATCAAAAACCGCAAGATCATCCTCTGCGACCCCATGCTTGCCACGGGCGGCTCGGCGATCGACGCGGTAAAACTCCTGAAAAAGCGCGGCTGCACGGATATCAAGTTTATGTGCATGATCGCCGCCCCGGAGGGCATCGAGGCCTTTACCGCAGCGCATCCGGAGATCCCCGTTTACTGTGCGTCTCTGGACGAAAAACTGAATGAATTCGGCTATATCGTCCCCGGGCTGGGCGACGCCGGAGACCGTATCTTCGGAACCAAATAATCCACATGATATTTTAATTGTATTTTCAGACAGGACGCCGGAATAAGCGTCCTGTTCTTATATACGCCAACGAGAAAGGCACTACCGCTGATGCGGCAGTGCCTTTCTCTAATCTTATAAATATAACATATTTGGAGAAACTTATTATCCTTCGTAGTACGCTTTCAGATAAATTTCCTTAATCTCTTTAAACAGAGGATATCTTGGGTTAGCACCTGTACACTGGTCGTTGAATGCGTTCTCTACCATTTCATCCAATGTAGCGAGGAAGTCTTCTTCCTTAACACCATATTCTTTAAT
>ERZ779861.1545-NODE-1545-length-25319-cov-29.010648_pt1 | contig 25319 bp, 36 predicted proteins | sample MGYA00511558_ERZ779861 | MGnify/ENA primary metagenome ERZ779861 (study PRJEB29588, sample SAMEA2163432) | human gut metagenome | biome: human gut; feature: human-associated habitat; material: faeces | place: Denmark | collected 2008/2010 ...
AGGCAACGTGGCAAAGGTTGTGAACAGCCTTGACAGGCTGGCCGGTTCCATTGCAACGCTGAAACAGGCATCCGCTGGAATGTCCGGGCTGGACAAAATTACCAGCTTTCTAAACGGGCTTTCTAACGTTAACGCGACCGCAAGCGCAAAAAGCATCAGCACGGTCGTGAACGCAATCAAGAAGATTCCTGCGGCTGTGTCTGGCTTGAATGGCGTGGACTTTTACTCCATGTCTGGAAGCATTACTCAGCTCACTAACGCTTTGGCTCCGCTGTCCATTCTGGACGCATCGAACCTTAAAGCTCTTGGCAGCGCTTTCAATGCGATCGGGAAGGTTCCCGACCTGACCGATAAGCTGAAAGCGACAGACCTTGATTCTTTTGCAAGCTCTTGCCAGAAGATTTCTACTGCCATTACTCCTCTTGTATCTCAGCTTGACAAGGTTGGCAACGCTTTTGCAAAGCTCCCTCCGCAGTTGAGCAAGGTTGTGACACAGGCTAACCGTGTGACCGCTGCCAACGAAAAGCAGCGTAAGATCTATCTCAGCTTGTCCAATCAGATGAACGGCTTTATGCGGAACATGGCAAAGTTGGTTTCGCTGAAAGCCATTGCTGAGTATCTTGGCAACGCTGTTGCGAAGTTCAATGACTTTTACGAAGCAACAGACCTGTTTCATAATGCTATGGGCAATCTGAGCGGTGAAGCCGATACGCTCATTAGCAAGATGCAGGGCTTGCTTGGCGTTGACCCGACCAAAGCGATGACCTACATGGCCACCATCCAGAGCTTGGGCACTTCGTTTGGCCTAGCCAGCGACAAGGCATACGTTCTGTCCAAGAACCTGACCCAGCTTGCCTATGACGAAGGTTCCTATTGGAACAAGAACGTTGCAGAGACCTTTACCGCAATGTCTTCCGCAATCTCTGGCGAGATTGAGCCTATCCGTCGTTTGGGCGTTGATCTGTCTCAGGCACGGTTGCAGCAGGAACTTCTTGCTTTGGGCTTTAACAAACAGGTTTCTAGTCTGTCTCAGGCAGATAAAGCGGTTCTGCGTTACATTGCCATTATGAAGCAGACTGCTAACGTGCAGGGCAACCTTGCACAGACCATCCAAAGCCCTGCGAACCAGATTAAGATTCTGAAAGCTCAGCTGGATATGCTGGCGAAATCTGTTGGTTCTCTGCTCTACCCTGCCATGAAATCCATTCTTCCCCCGCTAATTGCCGCTGTTCAGCTCATTCGAGAGTTCGTTCAGTGGGTGGCAAAGCTGATGGGTGTGAAGGTCGTGTTCACTGATTTCACCAAGAGTGCTGACAGCGTTGGCGGCATCGGTGACGCAATGGACGAAACAACCGATTCGACAAAGAAAGCCGCCAAAGCCCTCAAGGACTACACAATGGGCTTTGATGAACTGAACATCATTGATCCCACGCAGGAAAGCTCCGGTTCTGGCAGCGGCGCATCTGCTGGCAACATCTTGGGCGATGTGGACTTGTCTGGCTACGATATGTTCAAGCAGTACAATGAAGAGTTTGCAAAGCAGATTGACGCTATTAAGCAGAAAATCAAGGATATGCTACCGATTATTGGCGCTATCACCGCAGCACTTGCGTTGTGGAAAATTGTTGATTTTCTGACGGACATTGCGACAGCAATTTCCAAGATGACAGAATTGCAAAAGTTGGCTCTTTCAATTGCAACGGTTGTTGTCGAAGCATCGTTAGTATTCAGTTTTGCAAAAGGCTACGCATCTAGTGGAAATCCTCTTGAGCTTTTAGGCGAAGTGGTGTCTGCTGCGTTTGGTTCTTTTGTTCTTTGGCGCACAATGGGCGCAGATGGCATTACGCTTGGCATGGGCATCGCTTTTGTGGCAAGCCTTGCAGGGCTTACTTATGCGCTTGGCACTGGCGAAGCAAATCTTGGCGAAGCAAGCACATGGATTCAATCCGCTTTAACTACTGCTTTTGGTTCTATTGCGGGCATCACGTTGCTCACTAATCTTGGCGTAGCCACTGGTACAGCCGCAACGCTCTCTATCGGTCTTGCAGGTCTTATTACCTTTGCGGGAATCACATTCTCTCTTGGCGAAAAGCTGAAAGAATTTCCGGTTCTTGATACCATCATTGCTACTTTGATGGGAATTTTTGGCGGCGTTGCTGGTGCTGGCGTTGCATTGCTTGTTGGCGCAAGCCTTCCTGTTGCTGGAGCTGTTGCCGCTGCTGGTGTCGGTATTGGCCTTGTTCTTCACTGGGCTGGTATCAAATGGGGCACCAAAGAGAGTGGTGAAGAAACAGATGCTGCCGCAGAAGCCGACATTAAAATGCATTATGTCGAAAATGTTTTTGAGCAGCGCATTGAAGCCATCAAGCAAATTATTGTTACCAAGTGGAATGCGGCCATTGATTTTATGACTTCTCTTCCCGGAAAGGTTGGGAACATCATAAACAGCATTGGCGAGTGGTTCAGCTCTCTTCCTGAAAAAATCGGCTACGCCCTCGGCTTTGCCGTTGGCAAAATTGGGGAGTGGGTCGGGAACATGGTCGTTACTGTAACAACCGAAGTTCCCAAAATCGTTTCGTCTGTTGTTAAGTTTTTTGAAGAACTGCCGGGAAATATTTGGACTGCAATCTTAAAGACTCTTGACACTATTTCCGAATGGCGAAAGAGAATGGTGGCTTTCGTTGTTGTTGAAATTCCCAAAATCATTTCGTCTATTGTCAGTGAGTTCAAAAAACTTCCTGGCGAATTGAGAAAACTCGGCAAATTCATTTGGGACGGTCTAATCAACGGCCTAAAAGACGCATGGAGTACCGTTACAAATGGCATCAAGAGTTTCACTGATGGTTTTGTCAACGGTTTCAAGGACGCTCTCGGCATTCACTCCCCTTCTACTGTATTTGCGGAGATTGGCGGTTACATCGTTCAAGGTCTTGCAAACGGCATCAATGCTACGTTTCCCTATGTTGAACAAGCTATGACCAATCTAGCAAACGCTGTTCAGCAGAAGGGCAACGAGATGATTGACTATGGCGCAGACGTTGCAAACGGCTTTGTTGATAACATGGTCAATACGTTTGACGCAAAGTGGAATGAAATCGACAACGGTCTTAAGAGCGACTTCATTGGCACGATTAAGGGCATGATCGATGCGGTCAAGAAAGGCGATATCCAAACCGTCGCCGAAAACACAGCAGCCATCATCTGGAAGGCAATGGGGGAGGAAAACCGAAAACAGGTCAAGTCTTATGCTTCCGACTTGGTTTCCAATCTCACCAGTGCTCTTAAGACTGTTGGTTCCAAAGTATTTTCTTCTGCAAAACTAATCGGGAGCAATATCTTAGCTGGGATCACTTCAAAATTTGGAGAAATTTCCACGCAGGTTGTAGGTCTCGGTAGCAAGATTGCAACGTCTTTTTCCGCTTTGATCGGGCCGATCTCGGCATCCGGCAGAGCAATCAGTATTGGCCTTTCTTCTGGCGTTTTGAGCCAGTTCCCGTCTATCATCGCTGGCATTGCCGGGCTTATCGGTCAAATTGGAGCTGCATTTATGGGCATCTTGCAGACGATCGGCAGTGTTTTGACCTCTTTAGGTATTCCGACTGGTGTCATCATGATTGCTGGCGGCGTTGCAATTGCAGCTGCCATCGCAGGAATTGTCGGAACGCTTGTTGGAAAGCACGGAACAAGCTCCAGCCCGTCCGTAGACAATAACTACTCGAGCTACCCTGGCACGAGCGATTACGATTCCGCTAACGGCTCTACCACATCTGTTGGGAGCTATTATCCAAGTTCTTCTGCCAGCGGAGCAAGCCCCGCAGAGCTCCGCAGTGCCGTCCATGATGGCTGCTATAACGCATTCCTTGACATCTTCCAGCGGTACGGAGACGAGCTTACCGGAGGGAAAGAGCTCAAGATTTACCTTGATGGTAAGCAAATCACTGCGTCCGTTGAGAAACGGCAGTCTGAGCGTGGGTTTCAGATTATGGGAGACGAAGTTTACAGCTACTAAGGAGGTTTACGTTTTATGCAATCTCTCGTCACAGTAAATGGCAGAGAGCTGCCTGAGCCTTCCTCCTACGACGCTACAACAAGCACTATAGTCGATTCTGGACGAAACGTACAAGGCAAAGTCGTTGGGTCTGTGGTGCGGCACGATGTTGCGAAGATTTCCCTAAAATGGAATTATCTTACCGCAAGACAGTGGGCGGACGTCATCGGGCCGTTTACCACAAACTTTTACTGCACTGTTCGGTTTTATAACCAAGCAACTGCAAGCTACACGACAAGACAAATGTATGTTTCCGATAGAACCGCTGGAATGTGGAGGCGTTCCCCGTCCAACGGAAACGTCATGGGATGGGTCGGAGCGGCCCTTAGCCTCGTTGAAGTTTAAGAGAGGTGATTATTCATGGGCTTTCTGCCTTCCGACAAGTGGCTTGAGCAATACGAAAAAACACTTGTTCCGGAGATGTTTGTTCGCATCACTTACCACGTCTCTGACGATAAGGCGCAAGCAGACGCTATTGCCAGCTCTTCCAACCAGGCTTTATTCAGCAACACGTTGTCTGTCACAGACCTGGATTCTGCTTCTTTGGCCAATTATGCCACCGGAGAACCTAATTTGTGGGTCCTTGACGGGAGCAAACTTTTGGTCCCAGGTTCAGAGCCCTACGAGAACGCTGGGTATTTAAGTATGGATTGCGTTTCTGACACAAACCATCCGATTATCACTTTCTCTTTCAGCAAAACACACACTGAAAGAATCCCCGGAATTACAATCGTGTGGTCGTCTGCTTTAAATGAATATGCAAAATCTTTTAAATTGACGGTCTATAACGGCAGCGAGCTTGTTGCAACAAAACAAGTTGACGACAACAAGTCTGTTGAATCCTCTGTAGATTTTGAGATTTCCGGATATGATTCAATCAGTTTGGAAATTTTAGAGTGGTGCATCCAGGGCCGCAGAGCAAGAGTGGAGCAAGTTGAATTTGGCCTGCGTGTCCAATTTAGCAAAGCGGATTTGCTTTCTTATACGCACGAATCAAAACGCGACCCAATTTCTGGGCAGCTTTCTAAAGATTCCGTTTCGTTTTCTGTTGACAACTCCGAGCAACGCTGGAACCCGGTAAATCCAGGTGGACTTTATCGGTATCTTTATGAACGTCAGGAGATTTCAGTTCAGTACGGCATGGACATTGGAGATGCGGTCGAATGGATTGACGGAGGAAAGTTCTTTCTTTCTGGGTGGACAATTCCGGCAAATGGCATAACGGCGTCGTTTGATGCCAGGGACGCTTTGTCTTTCCTCCAAGATTCCATCTATACCGGGCACACGAGCGGAACGCTTTATCAGATGTGCTTTGATGCGTTGGAACTTCTGGATGTTTCCGGAATATCTTACGAAATTTCGGAAGAATTAAAAAACTATTCTTGCGACATTTCCTCTGATACTTCTTCCTACAAAAATGCAGACGTCCTTCAGCTTGCCGCAAACGCAGCCGGAATGGCTCTTTACCAATCCAGAGATGGGGTCATTCACATTGAACGTGTCCCTCTTGTTCCAGTCACGAGGTCTGGTATTGAGGAAATATCGCTCTTGAATAGCTTTAAATACCCAGAAATAACGTTTTCGACAAAAATAAAAAACGTATCGTGCAAGGTCGGCGGCGAATCCGTTTTTTATCCAGCCGGAGCTAGTGGGAACGGAGCGACCCAAAGCATCAATAATCCGCTTGTATCGAAATCTGTATCTTCTAGCGCAAAAAATGCGTTGACCGAAACATACGCACTTCTTTCTAACAGAAGAAAGGTAAACTTGGAATTTCGTGCAAGCCCTCATATTGATGCGTTATCCTTTGTCAGGGCCAACCACCAGTTTGGATATGCATCGAACGTTCTCGTTACGGATGCCAAGTATACCTTTAATGGCTGTTTTAAAGGGACGATGGAAGGATATATGGTGGAAAGCGTAAGTGCTCTTAGGCTTGACAGGGGCTCCGTTTTTGTGGCTCCTGGAGAGACTGTTCGTTTAACCGCAACGCTTGTCCCTTCCTCGGAGGATTCCCCGGCAATCGGATGGGAAGCATCTCCTCCCGGCGTTGTTTCCATTTCCGTCGTTTCCAACAAAGGTGGCGTTTCTGCTTGCGACATTTCTTTTGTTTCCAGCGGAGACGCTGTAGTCACAGCCTTCGTATCTTCCGTATCTGCAAAGTGTACCGTTATCAGTCAGGCTCCGTCTTTGTCGGATATGCCGGAAGGATCGTCTGTTTACATTCAAGAAAGTGGTGCGGATGTAGAGTTTGTTGTCGCAAAACATGGGTATGAGCCTGGCTTAAATGGTCCCGGGAGAACACTTCTTATCAGGAAAGAACCTCTTGCTGAAACAGTGTGGAACCAGACGCACGTCAATACATACGCTGGAAGTTCCATCGACAAATTGTTGAATGGCGATTACAAAAACAAATTCAACGATGCCGTCAAGTCCGCAATGGGGCTTACCTCTTTCTATTACACGGTAGGCGGTAGCACTACGGAAATCAGAACGCTTTCTCGCAGTGTTTTTCTTCCGTCTATTTATGAAATGTTTGACCCAGAAGACAAAAACGCAGATGTTTATGTAAATGGGAGTAACCCATTTTTCAAAAAAGAGGGTTCTGTATTGCCAAAACAAACTCGAAGTGTCTTTGTCCAATCGTACAATGACTCCACCTATCACATTATCCGCAGATGGTCACGTTCTCCTGCGCTACGAGATTTTGATGGAAACCATATCGTGGGCCAACTCGTTGGGACTTACAGTCTTGGAACGTCTAGTGCAGGTAGGATGTTTTTCTTCACAGAGCAGTACAATGCTTGGAGCTCCAACAAGTTCAGCCCTGCTTTCACGCTTCCGTCCACGACTAAAGTCGGCAACGGCAAAAAGATTTTGCTTTAAGGAGGGACTATGGCGATTTGGATTACAGACAGAAGCCAAGACGATGTTGACCGCCTAAAGTTCATTTATGGTAAAGCCGTGAATGGGACCTGGACGGATGAGGAAAAAGCGGAGTGGCTTTCCGGTATGAAAGGGGCTCTTGACTACAGAGATTTTTCGAGAATAGAAACCGGCATATCCGAGCTTGCTTCACTTCTTGGTGCGGACGTAGATGTCAAGACGAACTGGAACATAAACGGGTATCTTACCACGTCAGATGCTACCAGATGGCTGTCGAATATCGAATCTATTCGTTCTAAAAACTCAGGAGACGCCAAAACTGCGCCGACACCTACGTCTATGGATAGGCTTGGATTCGAGACAATGAACCAACTTGAAAGCATTTTGTCGGACATAGAATCAATCGCCAAAACTTACGTTACTTTTTCTGGCGAATACATGACTGGGGAGGGACAATATGGTTTTTGAAGACCGCATATCAAAATATCCTGGAAGGTGGACGTTAGTCCGTGAGGATGGGTCGTCTGAAATTGTAACGCTCGTCCGAAACGACGAACCCATAAAGGACGGCACACCAATCAACGCATCCACTTTAAATGAGCTGAGCACAGTTGCAGGTGCCATCAACGCAAAAGAGGAAGCCGTTTCTGCGGCAAATTCCGCTGCGGAAGAACGTGCAAAAGCAGAACAGGCTGCAAAAAATGCCGCAAAAGATGTTTCTGCAATTGTAAAAGCGGACTCTGAAAATGCAGCTTTGTCTGCTGCTGCTGCCAAGACAAGCGAAACCAATTCAAAGAGTTCGGAATCTCAGTCTGCTACTTATTTGCAGGGCACAAAAGAATACTTTGAGCAGGTCCGCACCATCACCATCGGTGCACAGGGGTGGTACGCCACGCCGGAAGCTCTGAAAGCCGCTGTTCCTGTAGGCGAAAACGGCTGGTGGGCAGTCGTTGGTACTACGGACACCATTTGGACATGGGACAATGATACAAAATCGTGGAAAGACAGCATTCAAAAAGCCGATCTTTCCGACTACTATACCAAAGCTCAGGCCGATGCCAAATTCGGCACGCCTTACAGCCTGCCGCCCGCCACGGCAGACCAGCTGGGCGGCGTGAAGGTGGGCGAAGCGCTGGACATCGCCCCGGACGGCACCCTCAGCGCCAAAACGCTCAATGACAAGATCGCTGCCGCCGTGGCGGTAAAGTCGGAGGCGCGGCTGGTGTGGAACCACTACGAAGAAACCGGAAAAAGGTGGAAGACCTACGATATCAAAATGCCAGACGGCCTGGACTACGTGCACGTCAAGACGAAATATAACAGCCCTACCGGCGGGTACGGCGAGGAAGTAGACATTGCAAAAGGCGGCACCGCCAATCATAGCTACGGAAATGGCACTGGGATTTTCGCATCCAACACGACTTTCCAGACAAACGGGACCCTGCACTTTGCAACAGAAACGTCGACCGGCGGCTACACCGTAGAGATTTGGCTCACCGGCTACCACTATCCCACCCTTGCCGAACTGCTGACCGAGACCCAGGCCGCACAGGCGGACACGGATGCCCTGGCGGTAGATCATGAATACCGCGTCGCCCTGCTGGAACTGGGGATGACCGACGACACCACCACTGACACCACCACATAAGGAGGTAAAAACTATGTTGTATCGTATCTGTAAACGCCTGATCGAGCGCGGCCAGACCGCTGGCCTTGCGGACAAGCTGGACGTGTTTTACGCCCTCGGCCGCATCACCGAGGCCGAGTACAAAGAGCTGACCGAGCTGCTGGCCCAGCAGGAAACCGCCCATGGCACTTAATGCCTACTCTTGGACATTGGAGGTGATTGCAATAAACAACACATTTTTGACCGCACTTTTCAACTTTTTGAGCCGGTTCTTTGCCGCTTTGGCGGAAGAACAGGCAGAACAGGAAGACACGATGGCGTCTGTGACCGAGTGGACGGGAGCACCGCCCTACCGCTACATCGACGTAAGCCGGTATCAGGGCAGCATTACACTGGAGGACTGGAAGAAGGTCAAAGCCGCTGGCTATCAGGGCGTCATGCTCAAGACCGTCAGCACAAACCGCAGGCTCTCCAAGCGAGCGGACGGCCTGTACATCGACCCGACCTTTGAAGCAAACTACCGAAATGCAAAGGCGGCAGGTCTGGCGGTGGGTGTGTATTACTACACCTACGCCACCAGCAAGGCAATGGCCGATGCAGAACTTTCCCTGCTGGCTGACGCCCTGCGTGGCAAAACGCTGGAAATGCCTGTGGCAGTGGACGTGGAGGACAACAAATTCAGGGTTGTTGGCAAGCAGGCGCTGACCGACCTGACAGCCTACGCCCTGAAAAAGGTGGAGGAAATGGGCTTTTATGCCCAGCTCTATACCTACACCAGCTTTGCTAAAACACGCCTGTATATGGGCGGCGCTGCTCTCAGCCCCTACGACGTTTGGCTGGCCGACTACACCGGCAAGACGCCTGCCGTAACCTTTGCCTACAACACCCACCAGCACACCAGTAAGGGCAGCGTGCCTGGAATCTCCGGCAACGTTGACCTCAACGTGACCACACGCAACTACCCGAAGATCATCTGCAAGAAGGGTCTGACCCGTCTCCGGGAGGGCAAATGACCGAAAAAGAAGCTCTCCTGTGGGTGCTTGGCATCTTGGGCAGCCTGTGCGCTGCGGCCATCACCATCGACAAGGTGCTGGAAATTATCCACAAGTACATCAAAAAGGCGCAGGAGCCGGACAACGCGCAGAACAAGCGGCTTGACGAAATGGACAAGCGCTTGCAAACGCTAGAAACGGGCTATGCGCAACATTCTTTGGCGCTTGGGCGCGATTTGTCCCGCTTCGGGGAAATCGACGAAGTAAACCGCCTGACGCTTGAAGCCGTTCGTGCCCTGCTGGAAGCACAGCTGACCGGAAACAACGTGACCGCTATGCAGGCCAGCAAGGAAAAAATTGATAATTACCTCATGGAAGGAGTAACAAAACATGGAAGCAATGCTTAACTTTATCCCCACCCCCGTCGCCTTGGTGCTGATGGCCCTGGGCTTTGTGTCTCTAGCCGTTGGTGCCATCCGGCTGGGCTACAAGCAGTACGTCAAGCAGTGGGCACTGGAGCTCGTGACCATCGCTGAGGACAGCATCATGGGCAGCGGTCAGGGCGCAAAGAAAAAGGCACAGGTCTTTGCCGCTCTTCGCTCCGCTCTGCCTGACTGGCTCAAGCCCATCATCACCGATGAGGTGCTGGATGCCGTCATTGAAAAGGCTGTGCGGATGATGAAAAAGGCATTGGCAGAAAAGAAGCCTACCATCAACCAGTAAAGGAGTACTATATGCCTGTACTTATGTGCGGCATTATCGCCGCTTCTGCAAACGCTATGAATCAAGCCCGCAAGCGTGAAAAGATGTGCAACCTGAAAGGCGACAACAAGGAGTATTGCGAATACTGTCTTCGCGGCAAAGCTGGTGAGTGCATCGAAAAGCAGGCGGATAAGGAGTAAAGCATGATTGAGCAAAGCGTATCTCTCGCATCCAATGGCGTTGTCAAAGTGCCCGGCTATGAGCAGATGGTGCGCTTTGGCTATACCAAGAACCGGGGCGTGTACCGCCTGTACGTCGATGCAACCGGCGAGTGGGAAGGGATGGCTATCCGCTGCTCCTGGCACGTCCCGGACGGCAAAGACCCGGCATCCTCGCTGGTGGTGGACGGCTATGTGGATGTGCCCGCCAGCGTGACCGCACAGCCCGGCAATGGCTGCATTACCTTTGAGGGCAGCAACGGCACAAAGACCGTCACCAGCGCAGACCTGCGGTATCGTGTCAGTGCCAACTCCGGCACGGAGGACGGCACAGAGCCGGAGCCTGGCACACCTGCCTGGCAGGAGCTGGTGGATGCCGTGCACACCGATGCCACCGCCGCAGAGCAAGCAAAGAACGATGCACAAACCGCCGCCGGTGAAGCCGCTGGCAGTCTGCGGGAGCTGAAGGACGGCATTGCCGCTGGTGACTTCAAAGGCGACAAAGGCGACAAGGGCGATACTGGCCCGCGAGGCCCCGTAGGCCCGCAGGGTGAGCAAGGCCCCCAAGGCCCCACGGGTGCTACGGGTGCCACTGGCCCACAGGGCGAAAAAGGTGATACCGGCCCGCAAGGCCCTAAAGGCGAGACCGGCCCTGCAGGTGCAGACGGCAAAGATGCTCCACAGATTGATGACACCACCGTGACCGACTCTGCCCCGTGGAGCAGCAAGCACATCGTGGATATGCTCTGCCCGCCTCTGGAGGAGACCGGGAACCCGGTGCAGTGCTACCCTGTGCAAGGTTATCCGCTGGGCTGCAAGGTGAGTTGGGAGCCAACGCAAGAAGGCAGTGGCGACCCATCACCTGACAATGTCCGTCCGATTAAGGGCAGGGACAGCGTGACGGTGAAGGTGACGGGGAAGAATCTGTTCAACGTGAATGGGGAGCTGATTAGCAGTGGCGGCAGCTTTACCGTCTCCAACAACGCCATAACCTTCACGGACTATGCCGGGAGAGACGACTATTTCCCATTTGCTGCCTGGGTGAACGTGACGGCGAATACGGACTACATCGTAACGTTTTCGGCTACCTCAATCAAGGACTTGTATATTTACACGGACAAACTCTATGGCAACCTGATAAAAAAGCTGTCCGATGCCGCCTCCGGCTACAAGTTCAACAGCCGCAACAACACGAAGCTGCTGATTGGCTTTTATTCCCGGAAGGGATTTCGCATCGGAGACAATGAGACCGTGACCGGGGTGCAGGTGGAGAAAGGCAGCACCCCTACCACCTACGCCCCTTACACCGGCCAAACCGCCACCCTGACCCTGCCCCGCACCATCTACGGCGGCACGGTGGATGCAGTGACGGGAGAGGGACTGGGGGTGTGGAAGTTGTTGACGCTGGATGGAACGGAACCATGGAATGCCGTTGGATCCGGTGATACTCTTTATTTTCAGAGCACTTCGATTTCCATTGGAACAAGAGTGCTGTCCAGGGGCGATTATTGCACAACGTTCCCTATTGCATCGGTTTCAAGTTCGAATACGGTACAAGGAGTAAGCGGGTGGAAAACATCCCTATATCTGCGTTGGTCTACATTTGCAGACGTTGCCGCTTTGAAATCCTACCTCGCCGCCCAGTACGCAGCCGGAACCCCTGTGCAAGTCTGCTATAAGCTCGCCACTCCCACTCCCTTCACCGCAACCGGCGCACAGCCAATCCCCGCTCTGAGCGGCACAAACACGGTCATAACCGACGCAGACAGCGTAACGGTCACCGGCAGGGCGGACCCCATCAAACGCATTACCGACCTTGAGGACGCAGTAGCGTCCATGACCTAAGGAGGTACATACATATGGCAATCAAATCCAAAGCCAGACACGACCTGACCCTGCGCTCCATCAAGCGGGAAATCGCCGCCGGACGCGACGTGGCATACTGGCTGGACAGAACATACGTCCATCTGGACAGCGGTCTGCTGACGGAGGACGACATCACCGAGGTTGAAGCCCTTGCGCAGGCGTACTATGACGCACTGGACGCTAAGGACAAGGCGAGCGCTGAGGAAATCACACTGTAAGGAGGATATCATGGCAAGCACTACATACCGCCATCTCGGTGACGTCACCGGGATGTACGCCGCACAAGAGCAATTTCGGCACATCACGAAAATGGTGACAAAACGTCACCGGTTCGCCGTGCTTGGCAATATGGTGCACAACGCCGGACAGTTGCCGCAGCCTTTTTGGCTCGGTGCTGCCTGTGGCGGCGGCTCGTGTAGTGCTGCCCACTGCGCTGCAAGGACTTGACCGACAGCAGATGACCGCCGCCATCAAAAGCGCACCGCTTGGGAGGGTAGACCGTAAGATAGCCTTACTGCGGTACGTTGAGCGGCTTCCGCTGCCGGACATTGCAGCACAGATGCATTACAGCCGGACGGCGATAGGCTACCGACTGAAAGGCATTGAAAAAATGCTGGATGTGTGATACCATAACCTTAATTGAGCGCGATTTCTCACGAAACGCATTGAAGCGGCAGGCTTTCGGGTCTGCCGCTTTTCTTTTTGCACGAATTGTGGTATAATAATCTCAACAAATCCACCCGGCCTCTCGAAGAAGCGCAAGAGGGTGGATATTTGCCAGCTAGCCCAGTGCTTTATCTGGGAATGAAAAAAGCGGTTGCCAGATAGGCGCCGACCAGTCTCCCGCCCGCCTACTTACAGTGCGTACCATGCGGGAGACGATTTTATATGGTGATGCTTATGTGCAATACAAAAGAAGAACAGCTTGCAAGAATTGCAAAATATTATACCACTTTTCACCTGTTTGGAGATTGGTATCTTATTCGGTATTGGCCTAGACACTGCCACAGCTGGAAGCGATTTATTCCGCTGTATACTCCTACGCACATAAGCTGATAAGCAAAAAATCCCCTGCTTTGTCGAAGCCCTGCGTGCCACGCGGGGTACTTTGTAGGCAAAGTGGGAGATTTTTGTTTTATTCACACTAGTTTTGCCGAAGCTCTTGCCTTGCAAGTCAAAACGTGATATTTTATTTTTGCTTCTAATGTGAAGCCCTTAACAGTTAAGCGCTCATGCGGATTTTTCCGTGTGGGCGCTTTTCTTTTTTGCTCACAGTAATCAAGCTCTAATCAAGTTTAAGCAATGTTTAACCAAGATTTTTTTGTCCTTCGTTGTACTTTCGTTGTCCTTCGTTTTTTGCCTATGCGGTACACTGGGAGCACAAGGAGGGATGTATTATGAGCTATTACCCGACACCCGGAGCGCCTTACGTTCCGCAGCAGCCTGTCAATCCTTACGGCGGCATGGGTACAGTAGGGCTTGCCACTCCCCTGCCAAACACGCAGATGCAACAGGCACAGCCGCAGCGTCCGCAGCCGATGAATGGGCAGCAGCCTGTTCAGCAGTCGGCACAAGATGGCGGCTGGCTGCTTGGTAGACCTGTTTCCAGCAGGGAAGAATTTCTGGCGATACCGTCAGACCTGTACGGCAGACCGGTTTACTGCCCAGACTTGCGCAGCGGCGTGATCTACTGCAAGCGTCTCAATCCGGACACCTGCGAATCCTATGTGCAGGAGTTTTACAGCCCGGAAGCATGGCGGCAGATGCAGGCACAGCAGACCGCTGCACCGACACAGCAGTATGTGCCTATTGAGCAGTACAACGCCCTTGTGCATCGGTTGGATGAGCTTGAAAAATGGCAGAAGAGCTTCTCTAAGCCCGCTGCCGCAGCGAAGAAAGGAGAATAATCGATGCCCTCTCCGTTTGATATGATTACTCACAGCCCTATCATGCAGCTTGCAAATCTGGCTCGTGCCGGGCAAAACCCGATGGGGCTTATCCAGCAGTTGGGTGGGCAGAGTGCCCCCATCATGCAGGGGCTGAACCTGATTCAGGGCAAAAACGAAGCACAGCTCCGAACGATGGCGCAGAACTTAGCCAAAGAGCGCGGCATCGACCTGAACCAGCTGGCAAGCGTCCTGAATCTGACGTTGCCCCGATAACGCATCCCTCTAAGCGAAACGCTTCTCAGTTTTGCGGACTTGACAAAAACCGCTTTTGTTTGGCTTCGCCTACCGCATACGGCGGTGGGATAGCATAACGCAAAACTGAAAGGAGTTTTGTTATGGACGATTTTGCAACTGGCTATCTGGCTGGGCAGGACGGCGGCAATAACAACGGCGGATTCTTCGGCAACGAGGGTCTGTGGGCTGTCATCATCCTCGCTATCATCTTCGGCTGGGGCACGAACGGCTATGGTCGGAACGGTGGCGACAACGGCATGAACAGTTACATTCCCTATCTGGTCGGCACTGGCGCAACCGGGCAGGGTGGTGCAGACACCCGCGCGGCTCTGTCTGAGGGCTTCTATCAGCAGGATACCTCCCGTTCTCTGGCGGGGATTCAGAGCGGTATCTGCTCTCTGGGCTATGACCAACTGGCGCAGATCAATGGCATCAATGCCAACATCGCAAACGGCTTTGCTGGCGTGAACAGCGCCATCTGTCAGCTTGGCTACCAGAACGCACAGCTCGTGAACGGTCTGGAACGCAGCGTGTCCAACGGCGACAATGCCATCAACCTCGCCATCATGCAGGAGGGCAACGCACGGCAGGCGGGTCAGACCGCACTTGCCACGCAGCTGGCATCTTGCTGCTGCGAGAACAAGCAGCTGATCGGCGACCTGAAGTACACCATCGCAACGGAGGACTGCGCTACCCGTCAGGCCATCGCAGACAATGCCCGCGCCATCGTGGACAACTGCAACGCCAACTTCCGCAGCATGATGGACTACTTCACGCAGGACAAGATTGCCACTCTGACCGCTGAGAACCAGAGCCTGAAGTTCGCCGCTTCTCAGGATCGGCAGAATGCGCTTCTGACGACTGCGATGAACGCCCAGACCGATACCATCCTGAACCGGGTTAATCCTCGTCCGATTCCCGCTTATCAGGTGGCAAACCCCAACGTGGGCGTGAACTGCTGCGGCTGCTGCTAACCAACACATTCCCCGATAACACCGGGTGAACCATCGGGGCAGGGGTAAGACACCTCTGCCCCTGATTTTTTAGGAGGAAAAAATTATGGCTTGCAAAACAAGCTGCAAACTCTGCCCGCACTTGGTCATCAGTCAGGCGGTCACGTTCGCCAATGATACGTTGACCATCAATATCCCTGCTGGTGCATACCAGAACGGAGAGAAGTATTGTATCGTAGTTGCCCAGAGCATCCCGGACACGACCACCATTAATGCTCCTGTTGTCATCACCATTGGCGCAGGCACTACCGCATACCCTCTGACCGACTGCAACTGCGCTCAGGCAACCGCTGAGAGCATCCACACTCGCACTCGCTACGCTACCCGTGTGGCAACGTCTGCGACCGGCACGGCCACATTCAAGTATCTTGGCTGCTTCTGCCGTTCCCACGCCGGTGCGCCCGCGTCCATTTCTTGAGGAGGTATAGATTATGGGCAAGACTAATTTTCGCCGCATGATGATGCTTCGCGACCACGACAAAAACCGTGAGCCGGAGCGCGACCGCCTTGAGGAAGAGCGTGACCGCAGGGAGCGTGAGATGGAACGCCGTCTGCGTAAGCTTGAAGGTGGCAACGACCGCTATCCCTATTATCCGCAGGAAGAGAACCGCTACATCGACCCCTACCCTATCCCCCGCTACCCTGACGTAGAGAATGGGCGCAGAATGCCGCAAATCGGCTTTTCGCAGAACGGCGACTGGGACAAGCGTTCTGGGCAGTATGAACGTGGCGGTGCAGACAGCCGCTCCATCAAGATGCCACGCCAGCATCTCACCCATGATGAAGCGGAAGAATGGTGCGACAGCATGGTGAATGCTGACGGCACGAAAGGCTGTCACTGGACGCTGGAACAGACACAGGATGTTGCGAAACAGCGCAATATCACCTGTGACCCGAACGATTTCTGGGCTGTCATGAACATGATGTACTCGGATTATTGTCAGGTTGCAAAGCGCCAGTCCGTTGACACTCCGGGCTTCTACGCTGACATGGCAAAGGCGTTCCTTGAGGACAGCGATGCTGTGGACGGAAAAGCGTATGCTTACCGGGAATACATCACAGAGAAGTAAAACAAACCCCTGCGTGGTCGGTAAAAAACTACGCAGGGGTTCTTTACGTTCATTTGATTGTTTTTATTCCTCTGTCTTTCATGTACTCAGCAAATTCAGAGGCGTTCATGTGTCTAAAAAGGAAATCCGCAGTGTACTTGCTTTCATCGTCCGCAACCCAATATCGATTTTCTTCAATCATAGAAAGTTCATGCACCACGTACCAAGGCGTGAGCTTTGAATCTAATCCATTGGAAAGAAACCTCACCTTAAACCAGTGCGGGTTTATATGCCAAAAAATCCTGTCAACAAGATTGACATTTTTGAAGTCGGCATAGAACAAATCTTTGAACCAGCCTAGTTTCGTTCCTTTGCTTTCAAAAACATCCCTAACATTATTGAGATAAAAACTTCTGGTTTCTTTGCAGTGGCTCGGAAGATAATGAAACATTTTGTCTCTGGTATGAAAAACCACCTTGCCCTCATCCTCACTACATATTCCATACAAACACCACTCCGATTCGTGATGACCTAACACTTTTTGTTCCATTCTGTTCCTCCTACGCCCCTGTGCGGTCGTTGCGGCTACACAGGGGTTTATTGTTATCTCCAAATCATAAAGCACTTATTGTCTACGCAATCTTGAAGGATTTCTTTGAAGTCTTTGAACTTTGCGGGATTTTCTCTACCAGCATATCCGTAAATAATGCTATCGTCATAATCGCCTATGACTTTCAAAATTTCCTTGCAAGCACCGTACCGAATTTTCCCGTCACAGTCTGATTGATAAAGAAAATCTGCAATTTTGATTGGAAGTTCCTTGTCTTCAACCAATCGCTCCGTTTCGTCATCGTACGATTCAAGAGCGTGTTCTTTTTCGGGAGATGGCATATCGAAAATGCCATCAAGCTTTTTATAGTGTTCTCCGACTTCCGAACCAACAAGTTCTGCAACTTTCGTTCTCAACTTGAAAAAGCCGAAATAGCCCACATCCATTTCACGCCCAGTCTTTTTGCATTTGATAGTTACACCCATGTAATTCCTCCTTTATCTCCGATTTTCTGCATGGTGCTTTTAAGATTTGGCACATCTGCTTCCGGCGTTTTACGTTTGATGCCAATAATCGCTTGCGTGATTCCCGCTTTATTTAACTGATTTACAGACTTACGGAATACAAAATCAATGTTCATATTTGCCTTGATTGTTCCGTCATCTTCAAGATAGCAATTTGGAATCCACACGTTTTGATTGCTCCCATTGATTTTGAAACGCTTTGCTTTGTAGCAACCGTAGTCCTCTCTTACAATCAGCTCAACGGGAATACCCTTGTAATACTGCGTGCCGGTATTGTACTTTTCAGCAAGTTTCGCCTTTCTCTTGGCTACCTCTGCGTTGATTCTGGCTTGTTCCTCTTTGCTTCTGCACTTGTGTGGTTTGTATGTGCGCATAATCTTTTCCTCATTCCCAAAGTGTTGATTTTGACCTCATGTCAAACAAATCTTGCGGAGTGATTATAAGGCTCTTGTCGAGTTCTACCACACTGACAATGGAAAACTTGCCGGGAACTTCTCGCTCAATTCTTGCTTTTGCTTCCTCTTTGCTGTTCGCAAACAAGACGAACGGTGCTTGGAAGTGCCTGCACTTTTCGTAATCATCGTACTGGATTTTGACCCAATAAAAATTTTTCATATATCGCTCCTTTGTCATCTTAATATTTTACAGGCGGTTCAGGTAACGGCATCCAGTATGTAACATTGTGAGGTTTTCCGTTTTTATCCCGCCACTCACCAAAATCATGTTCATATCCGACAATCTCAACGTCAAACTCGTCTTGGATAAATCCAATAACATACGGATTGTATTCGTCTGGCATCTCGTTTTTCACGTTTATCCACTGCCCGATTTTAGGGGCGTTTGAAATGTCATACGAACAGTATCCAATACATTGAACTGCTCCTAACTCATCCACAAAATTCCTGTTTCCAATCTTCGTGACGCAAACATCATGAACCCTCTGCCATCCACTCTTGTAATCGGAATATTCGTCTTGTGAAATTACGATATTTTCTGGGTTCAATTCTTTTCTCCCACAGGTTAGGTTCCATTCATTTGCAATTCTCTGCTTCATTTCGTATTCATTGGCAAACACTCTTGTTTCCTTTAGAGCGTTTTTCAAAGAACCACGATGAGGTCTATAAGCAATCATAGGACAACCCTCCATACAACTTGGCGTTTATCTTTCAATCAATTCCTTGATATACAGCGTTTCAAATTTTGTTAAATGAGGATACTCGTTTCGAGCCATCTTTTCTGCTTGCTCTTCAACACTTAGAATACTTTCAAAATCATCATTTGCACTAATGGTGTAGCACATACACTCATGGTCGTGCTTATCATTCCAACCTTCAAAAAGAGCAACAAACTTTTTCATTATGCGTTTTCTCCTTAAATCTTAGTTTTTATCGTTTTGCTTAATTTCTTCTTCAACCACAATGTACGGAATGTTCTCCAAAGATGCTCTAAGTAACGCAATCACCGCTCTGCCGGATTTTCCGTCTGCCAATTTTGATACATCTTTTAGCTTTTTTAAGACGTCTGATCGCTTCACATACTTACCCATTATGATTTTCCTTAAAACTTATCATTTCAAATAATGTGCCGGAGCATCTTTCATAAGAAGTAAAACAATCTGCTTGTATCGTTTATGCGCTTCTTCTGTAATGGCGTATTCCAACACTCTCACATCAGAAAACTGTAGGTTTTCTGCAAGAATTTTGAGCGTTGAAGTTGGCTCCAACACTCCATTTCCATTCTTGAACTCGTAAACACTTTTGCACAACGCAACCAAATCATTGTCACTAACATGAGTGATATAGTTGTTCATTTCTCCGTAAGTCATAACATTCTCCTAGAACTCAGCTTTTATCAGACGACGCGACGTTTTTCCTCATTGAATTCAAGCACCATCTTCTTGTACTCCGCATAGCAATTTGGGCACAGGTCGCCTGTATCTTTCCTCCACCCCCATCCATGAAGCAGAGCTCTATTTGTGTCGTCTATATGAACAGTGAACCCACAACGGTCACATTCTGTTTTCATATATCTACCATTCGCTTTTTTCATTACGAACCCTCCTAAATCTTAGCTTTTATCGTCAATCCTCCAAGAAATCTTCCAATTCAATCTTTCCCTCTGCCGCCGCAACCGCCAGAGCGTACACGAACTGCCCAATCGTCATACCGTGTCGCCTAGCTTCACGGTTGATGTACTTGCGTTCTTCCTCGCTCATAAGGATGGTAATGCGCTTGGAACGCTTGCCATCGCCGCTTGCAACGCCCTGATGCGATTCCGGCATCGGGATTTTTTTCTTTGTCAAGCCAGCTTCGGCTAGCGCGCCGGAAACATCGCCTTGCTCGATAAGACGTTGAACTTCCTTCGCCTGTTTCAGCTTCTTTGGCTTACTTTCGCTTACTATGGCATTGCTCGGCTGTGTTTTGCTGTCTTTGGCTTGCTTCGGCTTAATACTACTTAATTGTGCTTCATTAGGCTGCGCATGGCTGTCTGTGGCATCACTTGGCTTAATCTGCGCTTGTTCGGCTTCGTTCGGCTTTGTTTGGCTTACTTCTTCTTCCTTTGGCTCACTTCGGCTTAATGTCTGTTCCGAAAAAATAGGCTGAAAATCGAACCCGCCAAGCAAGCCTGTGGATTTTTTGCTGGTTGATTTCATTCTTCTGTACCGTCCTTACAATACTTTTCATCAACAAACCGGCCTTCTTCATCTATAAAAAATTCATTTTCCTCCCATCTTGCATCACAATTTTCATAATCTTCGCAAGATGCGACAGAACAGCCGATTCCTCCGCATTCTGTTTTCTTAAATTTTGTTGAAATCTTACCGTTTTTCCTTATTTTGTAATCTAAAGAATACTGGCACAAAACACTTACCACAATGTCTTTTCCACACAACGGACATGACTTTATAATTCTACTCATTTTGTATCCACCTCTACAATCATCTGCGCCAACGCCTTGAAATCCTCTGCGCTTGTACTCTTTGCCGTGTCACCACTAAACAGGCTGTGCCGCTCTGCCTGTGCCTTACGGACGCCCATAGACGGTCTAATCTTCACGTTCAGCAGCGTTGTGCCCATGCTCTGTGCAATCACAGGAAGCTGCTCCACAACCTCTTTGGACAGGTTCTCTCTGCTTTTGTACTGGTTCAAAAGCAGACCTTCAATCTTCAATGTCGGATTGAAATATCTGCGAACATCGCCGATGGTCTGCGAAAGCTGGCTCAAACCAGCCAGTGCGTATCGGTCTGCTGTGATGGGAACGATGATGCTGTTGGCTGCGATCAGTGCGTTCACAAGCGCAAGACCAAGCTGCGGTGGAGTGTCCAACACAATGTAATCATACTGCTCAGATACGCTTTCAAGGGCTTCTCGTAGCCGAAAGTTCTTGCCCATGTCTCGGACAAGCTGCTCGTCAATGTCCTTCAATGCGTTATCAGACGGCAGAATGTCACCAGCTTCACAGTGCTGAATTCCTTCCTCTACTGTTCCTTGTCGGGTCATCACGTCAAACAGGGTGCATACGTCCTCTGTCTGTGCGCCGTAGGTGTCCGTTGCGTTGCACTGGGCATCGCAGTCCACCAGCAGGACTTTCTTGCCAAGCAACTGCAACGCACCAGCCAGACAGGTGCTTGTAGTAGTCTTTCCTGTGCCGCCCTTCTGGTTGGCGACAGCTATGATTTTTGCCATTTTATCACTCTTTCTTTATTCTTTCGGTGGTTTTGGTAAAGGCATCCAATGAGTTACGTCTTCAAGGACTTCTCTATCCCCCCATTCATCGAGAGAATCTGTTTTCCATTGCCTTTTTCCGAATCTGTCTTCGGTTAAATACCCAACATCAACGTACCCTTCCGTAAAAACAATTACGTTTTCCAATTCTTCTGGCAACTGATTCTTTACGCTTATCCAAGCTGGATAGCTGTCTGGCACTTCAAAGCTATCTGCGTCAATAGAATCAAGACAAGTCCCAATTCCACAAAGATACTCGCTGTCATTCGGACGATGAAGTACTTCCACTTCGTTGTAATGGTTTTGCAGATAATCTCTTAGCTTGTCTGCATCAATCAGTCTCATACCTTCTCCTTTCTGCATCATCTGCTCAATGTGCTGTATCTGACTACTTTTGCAATGCGTCAATCTCATAGAAAGCCGGAAGATACTCTTCAATCGCGCCGTCTTTCTTCAAGCTACCAATCAGATACCGCTTCGGGTGGTCAGGCCAAGGGTCACGGTTGATTGAAAGAATATCCGCACACGCAGCCTTTACGATGTCATAGACCGCATCTCTCCGCTTTGGCAGCTTGATAGATGGGTGCTCTTCCATCATCTTTACTTCGACAACCTTTGCAACCTCGATGCACTCTTGAACGGATAGAGCATCACACACAGACCAGTCGTACCCTTCGTATCCGCTTGTGCGTGGTTTTCTGGCGGCTTTTTTGATTTCCGGCTTGGAATTAGCCGTCTCACAATCAACCTCGCTAGAATCGGCATCTATGACGGGCTGCTTGGATTTGTACCCAAATCGGAACTCAACTGCTACTACCTTTCGCCCTGTGCAAATCTTTTCAAAGTCAACGACAATGTCTGAAACATTGCTGATCTCTTCCACTGCTGGTTCAAGAACTCTGCGGCGTAAAGCTCGGAAGTCGTCATAACTTGCATCGTTTGCCCCCAAGTGGTCACGCAGCTGCTTCAAACCAATCTTGTTCGATGTTAGAGAGCGATTCATCCAATCTCGAATCATGCTGTACATCAGAATAGATGCTTGCTGCTTCATCCCAATCGTATAGCGCAGACGATATTTGACGTAGCCGCTTCTTGCAATATCGAAGAACACAGGCCGTAAGTCAGGATTGCAGTTGATTGAAACATCGTAGGACAAGGATTCCCGATTGAACTTAACCTCTGCCTTTGTGAACAGTGGATACATCACATATTCCGTTCCATCTGCGTTCAGCGGCACTGAAACCACGTTGCCCAAGAAGTGCTTGACCTGTGACTTCAAGTTCTTTGAATTGAGCTTCAAATCCAGCAGCTTGCAATATTCAGCCAGCGTAAACGACACGTTGGAGCTTTCCGGGTCTCTCGGATTGATACGGCTCAGATAGACCTCAAGCAGCCGAAGCTCGCCTGCTGTGTAGTCCGTAAACTTCGCCCAAACCAATGCCTTGCTCTTTTCGACAAGGTTGTTTCCTGTCAATTCTGGCATTGCATCACCTCATTTCTTCCACCCTATTATACCACTGTATCGTGTACACGTCAATGATTCTGTACACAATTATTTTTCAACAATCGACTTCCACATTCTGTACACGATACTCCACTTTTTGTACACGATACCCTCCACTTCTTGTACACGTTCCTCCACTTTATGTACACAATGCTCCACTTTTTGTACACGTTCTTACTATATATATAAACAAGAGATAAACAAGAGATAAATAATCATCATCAAATAGTGACGACGATACATTTTCAACAATTTCTTCTCTTCAACGGGCAGATTGTGGAAAACGACAACTTTTTTGCTGAATAAAGCGTATCCATCAAGCCCTATAACCTACCTGACGGTTCTATCGTGTACAGGAAATGGAGTGTAATCACACCAATGGGGGACGAATTGACAAGTCACGCTTTGATGAACGAAAATTTCACGCAAACTCGTTAATTGCATCTGCGAAAATCTGCCATTTACAAGCCTATGGGGGACAAAATGACAACCAAAAGCCATATTTATAACAGGGCTATTGTGTACAAAATGTGGAGCGTGTCCCCCTATATCCAACAAAAACTACGATAATTCGACAATCAGCCAGTTATATTATTGGGATTAACGGTATAGGAATCGTTGGATTTCATGGCTGCTTCCGTTCCTGCGTCCTGCGCCTGATATAGAATCTCCATCTTTGGGGCAGTTCCGTTCGGGTCTGGGTCTGTTCCGGTAGCCTGCGCCATCTCATAGTTGCCGGACACCATCCGGCAGACAGCGACCCTGTCCTTCAAAGGCGTGTGGAGGTTTGCCAGGATCTCCGTCAACACGCCGATGTGGTCTGAACCGTGATCTCCGTACCTGATGTACAGCAAGGCATCTATCTCATAGGAAGAACATTCCATCATAGCATCTATGAGAATCTGCCGTTTCTCCATGTCGGAAAGGTCATCTTCCAGGTGTTCCAGCAGCCCCGGATGAATACAAGCGTCTATGTATCGAGCCACCGATACGCCGCAGCAGGTGAACCAGCGCATAGCCATCGGCAGGGAGATGGCTGCCAGACCTTGCTCCCAAGTTGCTATCGTGCCACGATTCACGCCCATTTTTGCCGCTAACTTCTGCTGGCTCAAGCCGGAACGCATTCGAGCTATCTCCAATGCTTTGGCTGTTCTTACCAAATATTCATCCATAAATTCTCACCCTTTCAACAAAATCCAGCAAAACTGCCGGATTCGACAAGCCAAAAAATGGAAAAAGCTGCTATGGAGAACCAACAGCAGCCTGTGTTATAACTGTATTGTCAAAAAATTCCAAAGAGGAGTGGAACAAAAATGAAAGAAACTGTAATCTGGAACCATGAACGTATGCCGATCATCGACGGAATGCCTGCAAGCGTTCCCGATGGGCAACCACACACACCTGAACCGTGGGAGGAAAGCTAATGAACCGAACCGTAGATGCTCTGATTATCCCATACGCTCGCAGACGGACGCTGGAGCTTGTCCTGAGCCTTTCTGGGTACGAAGCTGATAAAGATGCTTACCTCGAAGCAAAAGGAATCCTGGAACGTGCCATAGCCGCCTTAGACGATGGACGTGACCCGGCAGACAGCATCGAACGCATTGACGGGCAGCTTGTGGAACTGTGAAAGGAGAAGAAGATGGACTTTACGAATGGATTCTATAAAGTCGAGAACCCTGTCGTTCTTGAAGAAGTGAAAACTTTCCTTCAGTCAATGGAACGGCGTGGAGCAACCGTAAAAGACTTGGACGATGCCATTGTGCAGCTAAACAATGTTTCGCATAGCATTAGCACAAACGCGCTTGTCAAAGCAGATGTTTTGGACAAGTTGCCAGAAAACCCCTTTCGTTCCATGCTCAAAGACGTATTGCAAAATAAAGGATAATCGAGTTCCATCGTGGTTTTATTGGACACTCATTGTTACGTTAGCTTTCCCGATGAAAAACAATAGATGCGAAAAAATCATTCAATCTTAGCGAAGTTGTTAAAATGGTATTGACTACACAACTGAAAGATGTATAATCGTATCAAATGAACATCAGAGATTGCCGATCGGGAGGATATGCCACAATGAGTGAACAGGAAAGAGCCAAAATTGACCGATTTATTGCATGGCTGCTGGAACACCCTGAAAAGATTCCAGCAGCGGAACAAGCACTAGACTTAGAGTAACAGAAAACCCCTTACGCAGAGCTACACCAGCCCGGCACAAGGGGTTCTTTTATTTTACCGGGCATGAACGTTACATCTTCTCGATCAGGTTCATCAGCGCTTCACGCTGCTCCTTCGGCATAGATTCAAGTTTTCTTCTAATCCGCTCCACTGCTGCATCGACTTCACTTTGCGGCTGCTGGGGCGGGTTTTCTTTTTGGTTGCCAGAAACCAAAGCATCCACGCTTGTTTCAAAATAAGAAGCTATCTTATCAAGC
>ERZ779861.1547-NODE-1547-length-25302-cov-6.667723_pt1 | contig 25302 bp, 22 predicted proteins | sample MGYA00511558_ERZ779861 | MGnify/ENA primary metagenome ERZ779861 (study PRJEB29588, sample SAMEA2163432) | human gut metagenome | biome: human gut; feature: human-associated habitat; material: faeces | place: Denmark | collected 2008/2010 ...
TAGCTAAAGCTTTTTGGAACCACCGGCATTGCCGGTGGTTTTCTTTATACAAAAAAGTCCGCCGCGAGCGTACTCGCAGCGGACCTTACCGCCCGGATTTATGCCTGTGCCGCCGGCGCCTGCGCCGGTTTTTTCTGTGTGAGCTGGATTTCCTCGATGCGGTGATTGTCGACCTTTGTGACCAGCACGTCGAGATTGCCGCACGAAACGCGCTCCCCGTTCTCCGGCACGCGCCCGAACTGCTCCATCACCCAGCCGCTGACGGAGGTCATCTCCGAGTCGCTTTTCAGATGGAAGAAGCTCGCGAAATCCTCGAAGTCCATACTCGCATCGACCAGATACGTATCGGGTCCAGTCTTGCGGATGAAGACCTCCACCTCGTCGTGCTCGTCCCAGATCTCGCCCACCAGCTCCTCAAGAATGTCCTCCATCGTCACAATGCCGCAGGTTCCGCCGTACTCGTCGACCACGACGGCGACATGCGTCTTCTCCTTCTGGAGCTTCTTGAGAAGCCGGCTGATCGGCTCGTTTTCCAGCACGAAAACCGGCGGCACGAGAATGTCGCGGATGGGCTTTTTCGTGATGCCGCAGCCGACGTAAAAATCCTTCTGCAAAACCGTGCCGAGGATATGATCAATCGAGTCCTGATAGATGAGCAGCCTGGAGTATTTCGTCTCGTCGAACAGCGCGGCGATTTCCTCCTTGCTCGCCGTAATCGGAAGCGCCGCAAGGTCGACCCTGTGAATGAGGATGTCCTTCGCCTGCTGCTCGGAAAAATCAATCGCGTTTTTGAGCAGCTCTCCCTCGTTTTTGTCGATGCTGCCGTCCTGCTGCACCTCGTCGACGAGCATCAGCAGCTCCTCCTGCGACATTTTGCTCTCCGCGTTCAGGCGGAACACCTTTGCCAGCAGCTTCTTCCAGAGCGAAAACAGAAAATTGAGCGGCGTGAGAATGTAAAGAAACACCTGCAGAATCGGCGCTGAACGCATCGCAAAGCGCTCGGCGCAGTCCTTGGCGATGCTTTTGGGCGAGATTTCGCCGAAGATCAGCACCACCACCGTCACCACGACGGTGGAAATCGTCGCGCCCGCGTCCCCGTAGCACCGGACAAAAAGCACTGTGCCGATGGACGCCATAAGAATGTTCACAATGTTGTTGCCGATGAGAATCGTAGACAGCAGCTTGTCATACTGCCCGAGCAGGCGGCACGCCAGCGCCGCGTTTTTGTTTCCCTTCTCCGCAAGCGTTTTCAGCCGTGTGCTGTTTGCCGAGGAAAACGCGGTCTCCGTTGCCGAAAAATAGGCGGACAGCAGCAGGCAGGCCGCCATAATAATGATACATGTAGTTGTAGACAATTTTGAATTTCCTTTCTGTCGTCTGTTTTTTATTTCGTTCCGTTTTGCCTATAGACGCAAAAAAGCACGTCCGCCCTGCATCATGCAGCGCAGATATGCTCGCAAAAACAGATGGCAGACTGGTCTTCGCCCGGGATTGTCGCCAGCGTCGGTATCCATGCTCCGTGTAAGCCTCCTTCTAATCTGTAAATTGTGCCTATTATACCGGAAACATGCGCTGGTGTCAAGCCGCCGCATGGAACCGCCTGCCCCCGGCGTGGCAGGAAGTAGCAGAAAGAGCTGTAAAAAATTATTTTTCTTGGGATTGCAACGGTTCTCCCGCTCTTTTCACAAAAAAATCAGCACTCTGCATAATTGACAACCTTTCGCCCTGTGTTATAATGTGGGCGTCTGAAAAAATATAGAATAGTAGCGCCAAGGTGTCTGCCGCGGAAGCGGCGGGTGAAAAGGGAATCCGGTGTGAATCCGGAGCGATACAGTCACTGTGTACGGGAGTCGTCTGCAAGCCACTGGGAAACTGGGAAGGGCAGACCTGCGATGATCGAAGTCAGGAGACCTGCCTCGGCGTGGAATCTCAAATCCGCTGTCTACGGGTTGACCTTCCTGCAAGTTTGACTGCGCCGGGGCTTTTTGCCTTGCGCGCAACAGATGATACGGTTAGGGAGAACGGCTGCGGAAATGCAGCCGTTTTTATATTTCTTTCAGAACATTTTTGAAAAGAGGTAACACCCCATGAAAAAGACCCTCGCACTTCTGCTCGCAGCCGTTATGCTGCTGAGCGTCCTTGCCGCGTGCAGCAGCAAGGCAGAAACCCCGGCTGAGCCGGAACAGACCACCGAAGAACCCGCCCAGACGCCCGATGCGCCCGCAGAAGAAACCACCGAAGAAACCACCGCTGCCGAAGAGCCCTCGCAGGAAGAGCTCGATCAGGCAGCTGCCGATGAGGTTGCCGCTATGATTGACGCCATCTATGTCCAGACCCGCACCAACGAAACCGACGCCCAGTGCGAAGCCGCAAAGTCAGCATGGGACGCCCTGACCGACGCACAGAAGGCGCTCGTCGAGGGTGACGAAGCAAGCCCCGACTACTTCGGACTCGACACCGGCGATGCTTCCAAGGATGATCCCAGAAACCAGGACGATATCGGCGAGAATGAGCTGCTGGTCGTCTCGTTCGGCACGTCTTTCAATGACAGCCGCGTCGCCGACATCAAGGGCATTGAAGATGCCCTGCAGGAAGCGAACCCCGACTGGTCCGTCCGCCGCGCTTTCACTGCACAGATCATCATCAACCACATTCAGGCCCGTGACGGCGAGAAGATCGACAACATGACGCAGGCTCTGGACCGCGCAGTTGCCAACGGCGTGAAGAACCTCGTCGTCCAGCCGACACATCTGATGCACGGCGCTGAATACGACGAGATGTGCGAAGCGCTCGAGCAGTACAAGGATAAGTTCGAGTCCGTTTCCATCGCAGAGCCGATGCTCGGCGAAGTTGGTTCCGACGCTACCGTCATCAACGCCGACAAGGAAGCTGTTGCCAAGGCGATCACTGCTGCCGCTGTTGCAGACTCCGGCTTTGAAAGCGTTGACGCTGCTAAGGAAGCCGGCACCGCTTTCGTCTTCATGGGCCACGGCACCGCGCATGTTGCAAAGGTCACCTACAGCCAGATGCAGGCCCAGATGCAGCAGCTCGGTTATGAAAACGTCTTCATCGGCACCGTCGAGGGCGAGCCCGAAGAGACCTCCTGTGAGGCAGTTATCGAAGCTGTCAAGGCAGCAGGCTACACCAACGTCGTGCTGCGCCCGCTGATGGTCGTCGCCGGCGACCACGCCAATAACGATATGGCCGGTTCCGAGGACGATTCCTGGAAGACCATGTTTGAAGCTGCCGGCTTTACCGTCGACTGCCAGATCGCCGGTCTCGGCGAGATTGCCGATGTGCAGGCGCTCTATGTCGCCCACACCAAGGCTGCGATTGACGCGCTGAACGCTTAATACAAGTCACAAACCCATGCTCCGGGACAGAAATTTTCTGCCCCGGAGCAACGCACACTCAGGAGGACACCGAAATGAAAAAACTTCTTGCATTGACGCTTGCCGCTCTGCTGCTTGCCGCCGTTTTGACCGGCTGCGCCAGCGCTCCGGCAGAACCCCCCGCCGCTGATTCCCAGCCCACGCAGACAGAGCAGCCCGCTGCCGAAGAACCTGCTGCGGAGCAGCCTGCCGCTGAAGAACCCCCTGCCGCCGAAGAAGAACCGGTTGCCGAAGAGCCCGCGCTTGCAGACGGCGTCTATACCGCCGATTTTGACACCGACAGCTCCATGTTCCACGCAAACGAGGCATGCGACGGCAAAGGTACGCTCACCGTCAAGGACGGCGAAATGACCATCCATGTCAGTCTCGTCTCCAAGACGATTCTGAACCTCTTCCCCGGTCTTGCCGAAGACGCACAGAAAGACGGCGCAGTGCTGCTGCAGCCCACAACCGACACTGTCACCTACTCCGACGGGCTTTCCGAGGAAGTCTACGGCTTCGATATCCCTGTTCCCGCGCTTGATACCGAGTTTGACCTCGCGCTCATCGGCAAGAAGGGCGTCTGGTACGACCACAAGGTTTCTGTTTCGAACCCCGAGCCGCTGGAGTCCGCAGGCAAAACCGCGCAGGATCTGGGGCTTGCCGACGGCTCATATACCGCAGAGGTTGCCTTCTCCGGCGGCTCCGGCAAATCCCATATCGAGTCTCCCGTGACATTGACGGTCAAGGATGGCGCCGTCACCGCGACGGTCGTCTGGAGCAGCAGCAAGTATGACTACATGGTCGTTGACGGCGAACACTACGATGTTCTGACAACCGAGCCGGGCTCGACGTTTGAAATTCCCGTTGCCGCCTTTGACACGGACCTGACCGTCATCGGCGACACCACCGCCATGAGCACGCCGCATGAGATTGAATACACCCTGAACTTTGCGTCTGCCACGCTCACGCCTGCCGGATGAAAAAGCTTCTTTTGACGCTTCTTGCCGCGCTGCTGCTGTTTTCCGGCTGCGCGGCGCAGAAGCAGGAATCTCAGCCGCAGCAGACCGCCGCAGAGCAGACCGCAGAATTGGAACCGAGCGCCGCACCGCAGTGGGAGGAGCTGCGCTTTGATACATCCCTTCCGCTGTCCTACGCCACGCAGTTTTCGGTCCGCTATGCAGAAGGTGGCTACACGGACATCACCATCGGCAGCGATCAGGAATTTCTGCTTGTCGCGCAAGACGCTGCCGTCCCCGAAAACGTCCCATCTAGCATCACCATCCTGCGCCAGCCGCTTTCTCACATCTATCTCGTCGCCTCCGCCGCCATGGACTATTTCGACCGCCTGGACGCGGTGGACCGGATTGCCCTGAGCGGCTTGAAGGCGTCCGATTGGTACATTGAAAGTGCAAAGGCTGCCATGGAAAACGGCAGCATGGTCTATGCCGGAAAATATTCCGCGCCGGACTATGAGACAATTCTGGAGGCAGGCTGCGATCTGGCGATTGAAAACACCATGATCTACCACACACCGGAGGTCATCGAGCAGCTGCAAACCGTCGGCGTGCCGGTTCTCGTTGAGCGCTCCAGCTACGAATCGGATCCGCTCGGGCGCATCGAGTGGCTGAAACTCTATGCCGCGCTGGTCGGAAAAGAGGCGCAAGCTACTGCGGATTTTGAATCGTGCCTTGCCTCCCTCTCCGGCATTCTCGACCATCCGTCTACCGGGAAAACCGTCTCGTTTTTCTACATCAACAACTCCGGCGCGGTCAACGTCCGCAAGTCGGGCGACTACATTGCAAAGGCAATCCGCCTCGCGGGCGGAGAATACCTTTCCTTCGACGAAAGCGGGGAAGAAAACGCGCTTTCGACCATGACCATTCAGATGGAATCCTTTTACAGCGCCGCTGCGGATGCAGACGTGCTGATCTACAACAGCACCATCGACGGCGAACTGCAAAGCATCGACGAGCTGCTGGCAAAAAGCCCGCTTCTGGCGGACTTCAAAGCCGTCAAAAGCGGCAATGTCTGGTGCATCACCAAAAATTTTTATCAGCAGTCGCTGGCGCTCGGCGACATGATTCTCGATGTCCACGCCGTTCTGACCGACGAAAATACGCCGGACGCGGAGCTGCGGTTCCTGCGCAGACTGTCATAACCAAAGGAGGAGCAGTATGGAACACAATAAAACCCTTCGCATCTGGGGCGGCTTCCTGCTGCTCCTTCTGCTGACCATTGTTTTTCTGATCTGGAATCTTTTCGCGGGCAGCGTCCGGCTGTCTGCGTCTGAAATACTGGAAATCCTGCGCGGCGGTGCGGAAGGCTCGCAGCGCAGCATTTTGCTGCAAATCCGCCTGCCGCGGCTTGTTGCGGCGCTTATCCTGGGCGGCGCACTGTCCGTCTCGGGCTATCTGCTGCAAACGTTTTTCCACAACCCCATCGCAAGCCCCTTCGTCCTCGGCATTTCCTCCGGCGCAAAGCTCACGATTGCCGTCACCATGATCGCGCTTTTATCGCGCGGGCATACCGCCTCGTCTGCGGCTCTGATCGCAGTGGCGTTTCTGGGCGCGATGGTCTCGATGGGCTTTGTCCTTGCCGTGTCGCAGAAGGTCCGGCACATGAGCATGCTCGTCGTCTGCGGCGTTATGATCGGCTATATCTGCTCGGCAGCGACGGACCTTCTGGTCACCTTTGCCGACGACTCCAACATCGTGAACCTTCACAACTGGTCGATGGGCTCGTTTTCCGGCATGAGCTGGGAAAATGTCCGGACCATGGCGCTGGTCTGCGGCGCGGCGCTGGTCCTTTCGTTTTTCCTCTCCAAACCCATCCGTGCCTATCAGCTGGGCGAGGTCTACGCGCAGAATATGGGCGTTGCCTTAAAAGCCTTCCGCACGGCGCTGATTCTCCTTTCGAGCGTGCTTTCCGCCTGCGTGACCGCGTTTGCAGGTCCCATCTCCTTTGTCGGCATCGCCGTACCGCACCTGATGAAGTCTCTGTTTCACTCTGCAGAGCCGCTGCTGCTCATTCCCGCGTGCTTTCTGGGCGGCGGCGCGTTCTGCCTGATGTGCGACCTCATTGCCCGCACCGCCTTTGCCCCCACCGAGGTCAGCATCAGCTCTGTTACAGCAATCTTCGGCGCGCCCGTCGTCATTTATATGATGGTGCGCAGAAAGGCAGGCTAGCATGGACGCCTATCTCAAAACGGAGCATCTGGACGCCGGGTACGACGGAAAAGCCATCCTGCACGACGTTTGTCTTCGCGTGCAGCGCGGCAGAATCGTCACGCTCATCGGACCCAATGGCTCCGGCAAATCCACCATTCTCAAAACGATCATCTCGCAGCTTCCCGCCATCGGAGGAAGCGTTCTTCTCGACGGGCAGGACCTGCGCAAGCAAAGCCGGTCAGATATCGCCCGCCGCATGGCAATCTTAATGACTGCCCGCATGAACCCCGAGCTGATGAGCTGCCGCGATGTGGTAAGCTCCGGCAGATATCCCTACACCGGACGGCTGGGCGTTCTGCGCGCGGAAGACAAGCAGATCGTCGAAGAAAGCCTTCGGCAGACCGATGCGCTCGACTTTGCCGATAAGCCCTTCCGCGCCGTCAGCGACGGACAGCGGCAGCGGATTTTGTTGGCACGCGCGCTGTGCCAGCAGCCGGAGCTGATCGTCCTCGACGAGCCGACAAGCTTTCTCGATATCCGCTACAAGCTTGAACTTCTGAGCATTTTAAAGCGCATGGTGCGCGAAAAGGACCTTGCGGTTCTGATGTCGCTTCATGAGCTGGACCTTGCCGCGCGCGTCTCCGACACTGTTGTATGCGTCGCAGGCGACCGGATTGACAAGGTCGGACCGCCCGAGGAAATTTTTACGCGCGACTACATCGCAAAGCTCTATCACATGGAGCCGGGCAAATACGACCCGTGCTTTGCCACACTGGACTTTGTGCCTTGAGGGATACTATGGATAACACATTCGGAACCTTTTATGCCGTCGGCGTCGGTCCGGGCGATACCTCGCTTCTGACGCTGCAAGCGGTCAAAATTCTGGAGCAGTGCCCCGTCCTTGCCGCGCCGCAGACCGCCTCCGGGCAAATGCTGGCGCTGGACATTGCGCGCGGCGCAGTGGACCTCTCCAAAAAAGAAATCCTGCCGCTCAGGTTTACCATGTCCCGCGACCCGGCTGTCCGCGAGGAAAGCTACCGGACAATCTGCGCGCAGCTGGAGGGCTTTCTTTCGCGCGGGCAGGATGTCGCGATGGTCAATCTCGGTGACGTTTCGATCTACGCCACCGCATACTACATCTTTGACCGCCTGCAAAAAGCGGGCTTCCCCGCGAAAATGGTCCCCGGCATCACGAGCTTTTCCGCCGTTGCCGCCCAGCTCGGCTGGAGTCTGACGGAGGAGAATGCGCCGCTTCATATCATTCCCGGAAGCACGGACCTGCAAGCGGCGCTCCATCTCCCGGGCACAAAGGTCCTGATGAAGTCCGGCTCCGCCATCGGCGATACCGTCGCGGCGCTGGAGAAAGCCGGTCTTCTGGACCGCGCGGCGCTTGTCTGCGACTGCGGACTTCCCACGCAGAAAATTTATCGCGACCTTCGGCATCTGCCGGATGATCTCAGCTATTTTGCAACCATCGTCGTGCGGGAGGGGTGATCTGATGCAAGCTTCCGTCCCCCGGCTGGTTCTTGCCGGAACGAACAGCGGCTGCGGCAAAACGACTGTCGCCTGCGCCGTTTTGCAGGCGTTTGTGAACCGCGGTCTCAAGCCTGCCGCCTGCAAATGCGGACCGGACTACATTGACCCGATGTTTCACAGCCGGATTATCGGCGCAAAAGCCTCGAACCTCGACTCGTTCTTCTTTTCGGACGACACGCTGCGCGCGCTGCTTGTTGAAAACAGCCGCGGCTGCGGCGTGAGCGTCATCGAAGGCGTCATGGGCTACTATGACGGGTTGGGGCTGACCTCTACACGCGCAAGCACCTTTGAGCTTGCGCAAAAGACGCAAAGCCCTGCCGTTTTGATCGTGAACGCGCGCGGCGCGGCGCTGTCCGTACTGGCAAGCATCGAAGGCTTCCTGCGCTTTCAGCCGGAAAGCGGCATCCGCGGCGTGATTCTCAACGGCTGCACCGCCATGAGCTACGCAGCGCTTTCCCGCGAACTGGAAGCGCGCTTCGGCATTGCCGCCTGCGGCTATCTGCCGGCGCTCCCTGGCTGCACGCTCGAAAGCCGTCACCTTGGGCTTGTAACCGCGCAGGAGGTCGACCATCTCAAGGAAAAAATGCAGCGTCTGGCGCAGCAGGCGGAACAAACGCTGGAGCTGGACCGGCTGTTGCAGCTGGCAAACGAGGCGCCCGCACTTTGCTTTGAACCGCTCTCTCTTCCGCAGGCGGGGACACCGGTGCGTATCGGTGTGGCGCGCGATCGCGCGTTCTGCTTTTATTATGAAGACAGCTTAAATCTTCTGCGCCGTCTGGGTGCAAATCTCATCGATTTCAGCCCGCTCCACGACAACGCTTTGCCGGAGGACCTCGACGGGCTGTATCTCGGCGGCGGCTATCCGGAGCTTTACGCGCAGGCGCTCTCCGGGAACGAAACCATGCGCCAAAGCATCCGCGAAGCAGTCTGCGCGGGGCTTCCGTGCATCGCCGAGTGCGGCGGTTTCATGTATCTGACCGAGGCAATCGGCGGCTGCCCGATGGCAGGCGTGCTGCCGGGCAGCTGCTTCGACACAGGCAAACTCACGCGCTTCGGCTACGTGACGCTTACCGCTTCGAAGGATAACCTCCTTTGCCGCGCGGGGCAGTCGATTCCTGCCCATGAATTTCACCACTGGGACGCAGAACAGCCCGGCAGCGATTTTACTGCCGAAAAGCCGTCCGGCAGGCGCTGGACCTGCGCCGTCGCAACCGATACGCTCTACGCGGGCTTTCCGCACTTTCATTTTTACGCCAATCCAACCTTTGCCGTCCGTTTTCTGGACGCCTGCCGAAAGGAGTCTTTCCGCCATGCCGGAACAGCTGAAACCCATGGACATTGAAGCGCGCAGCTTCGAGATCATCACCGAGCTTCTGGGGGACCGTAAGCTGGACCCTGAAAATGCGCTTGTGATCAAGCGCGCCATCCACACCACCGCGGACTTTGACTACGCGGACAATCTTGTCTTTTCCCCGCACGCTGTGCAAAAAGGAATCGAGGCGCTCAAAGCCGGCTGCGATATCGTCACCGACACGCAGATGGCGCGCGCCGGCATCAACAAAACGGTGCTGGAAAGCCTCGGCGGCGCGGTCCACTGCTTCATGTCGGATGCGGACGTTGCGCAGGAGGCGAAGCGGCGCGGCGTGACGCGGGCGTTCGTGTCGATGGAAAAAGCGGCGAAGCTCGAAAAGCCCTGCATCTTTGCCATCGGAAACGCGCCCACGGCGCTGTTCTGCCTGGAAAGCCTCATGCAGGAGGGCGCGCTTCTTCCTGCGCTGATCATCGGCGTTCCGGTCGGATTTGTAAACGTCGTGGAGAGCAAGGAGCAGCTCATTGCAAGCTCCCCCGCTCCGTTCATCGTCGCGCGCGGCAGAAAGGGCGGCAGCAACGTCGCCGCGGCAATCTGCAACGCGCTGCTCTATCAGATCCGGCGATAAATGGAAGAATACATCATCAAAGACGGCAAGCGCCTGCGCCTCGGCTATACGACCGGCTCCTGCGCGGCGGCGGCAGCGAAGGCAGCCTGCTTCATGCTTCTGACCGGGCGCAGAAAAGAAACCGTCGAGCTTCTCACGCCGAAGGGCATCTTGCTGACGCTTTCTGTACTGGAAATCACGCAGGGTCCTGATTTTGTTTCCTGCGCCATCCGAAAAGACAGCGGCGACGACCCGGACGCTACGCGAGATACGCTCATTTTCGCAAGCGTCCGGAAAACGGACGCCCCCGGCGTTTTCATCGACGGCGGCGCCGGCGTCGGCAGAGTCACAAAGCGCGGGCTGGACCAGCCCGTGGGCGCCGCTGCCATCAACTCGGTGCCCCGGCGCATGATCGAAGAAAATGTCCGCGAGGTCTGCAGGCTCTGCGACTACCATGGAGGTATTTCGGTCATCATTTCCGTCCCCGACGGAGAGCGTCTTGCCCAAAAGACGTTCAATCCCCGCCTCGGCATTACCGGCGGCATTTCCATTCTGGGAACAAGCGGCATCGTCGAGCCCATGAGCGAGCAGGCGCTGGTCGATACCATCCGCGTCGAGCTGCGCCAGCGGCGCGAAACCGGTGCAGACTACGTGCTGCTCACGCCCGGAAACTACGGCGCGGACTATATTCGCGCCTGCATCGGCTTGGACCCCCGAACAGCGGTTCTGACGTCCAATTTTATCGGCGACGCACTGGAAATCTGCCGGGAGCTCGGCTTTTCGGGCGCGCTTCTGGTCGGGCACATTGGAAAGCTTGTCAAGCTCTCGGGCGGCATGTGGAACACACACTCCAAATACGGCGACTGCCGCATGGAGCTTCTTGCCGCGCACGCCGCGGCGCTGGGGCTGCGCGCGGAAAAGGTGCGCGAGCTTCTCGCCTGCGTCATGTGCGACGACTGCCTTCGCATTTTGAAAGAGGAGGGCTTGTACGCGCAGACGCTCACGCGCCTTGCTTCCCGCATCGAGGAAAACCTCGGGCATAAATGCGGCGAAATGACGGCGGGCGCGATTGTTTTTTCGAAGGAATATGGTCTTCTGTGCCAGACCACACAGGCACAGACGTTATTGCAGCAAATCAGGGAGGGCTGAACTATGGTACATTTTGTCGGCGCCGGGAGCGGCGCGGCGGACCTCATCACCGTGCGCGGCGCAAGACTTCTTGCCGAGGCGGACGTGATCATTTACGCGGGATCGCTGGTAAACCCCGAGCTTCTTTCCTACGCGAAGCCCGGCTGCGAGATTCACAACAGCGCAACCATGACGCTCGAAGAAGTCATCGCCGTCATGCGCGATGCGGAAGCGGCAGGCAAAACCACCGTGCGCCTGCACACCGGAGACTCGAGCATCTACGGCGCGGTGCGCGAACAGTTCGACGAGCTGGAAAAGCTCCAGATTTCCTACGACGTCTGCCCCGGCGTGAGCGCATTCTGCGGTGCGGCAGCGGCGTTAAAAGCAGAATACACGCTGCCGGATGTCAGCCAGACGGTGATCATCACCCGCGCTGCCGGAAAAACGCCTGTTCCGGAGAAAGAATCCATCCGCTCGCTTGCTGCCCATCAGGCGACGATGGTGCTGTTTCTCAGCACCTCCCTGACCGAGCAGCTGCAAAAGGACCTGCTCGCGGGCGGCTATGCAGAAACCACGCCTGCTGCCGTTGTTTACAAGGCGACCTGGCGCGATCAGAAAATCTTCCGCTGCACCGTGGGAACGCTTCACAAGACGGTCACGCAGAACGGTCTGACCAAAACATCCCTGATCGTCGTCGGCGGCTGCCTCGGAGGCGAGTATATGAGGTCTCTTCTCTATCACCCCGGCTTTTCCACCGAATTCCGCGAGGCAAGCGAATGACCGCGGCAATCTTCTGCTACAGCCGCGCCGGCTGTGAGACCGCACGGCGGGTTTTGTCGGCTTTCACCGCACACGATACCGTCTGCTATACGCTTGCGCGCTTTGCCCAGCCCGGCTTTCTGCCGCTTGAAAAAGGCGTCTACGGCGCGGAATTTTCGCGCTGCGGCGCGCTCATTTTCATCGGCGCGTGCGGCATCGCCGTGCGGGAGATTGCGCCCTTCGTCCGCAGCAAAAAGACGGACCCGGCAGTGCTTGTGATCGACGACCGGGCGCGCTTTGTCATTCCGATTCTCTCCGGACACATCGGCGGGGCAAACGCGCTGGCGCAGGCGCTTGCCGCCGCGCTGCATGCCGCGGCAGTCATCACCACCGCGACCGACGGACACGGCAAGTTTTCCGTCGATGCCTGGGCAGCGCGAAATGACTGCGCGATTTCCGATATGGCGCTTGCCAAAGCGTTCTCCGCTGCCATTTTAGAGCGCGACCTGCCGCTTATGAGTGTGTTTCCGATTGCATCCGCACTTCCGGGCGGAATTTTCGAAGCAGCCTCGGGCAAGCTTGGCGTGTACATCGGCTGCGACACAAAATCGCCCTTCGAGCAAACGCTGCGCCTGATTCCAAAGAAGCTGCGCGTCGGCATCGGCTGCCGCAGGGGCATTTGCGAGGAGGCGGTTGTGTCCGCCATCCGGCAGGTTTTTGCGGATCATGCGCTCGACCTGCGCGCTGCCGCGGGCGTCTATTCGATTGACCTGAAAAAAGACGAACCGGGGCTTCTGGCAGCTTGCCGGACGCTTCGTCTTCCGGCGCAGTTTTACAGCGCGCAGGCGCTTGCCGCCGTGCCGGGAAGCTTTTCGGATTCCGGCTTCGTCGCATCCGTCACAGGCGTGGGCTGCGTCTGCGAGCGCGCGGCGATGCTGGGCGCAGAGCGGCTTCTGGTTCCGAAAACCATCTGCGGCGGCGTCACCGTCGCCGTTGCCATCGAGCATTGGGAGGTAGACTTTGGGTAAGGTATTTGTTGTGGGCATCGGCCCCGGAAATTTTGAAAACATGACCATCCGCGCCGACCGCGCGCTTTGCGCCTGCGACGCCATCGTCGGGTATCCGGTCTATGTCGATCTGGTCAAGGACCGCTACCCCGGAAAGGCGCTCTATCAGACGCCCATGACGAAGGAGGTCGCCCGCTGCCAGCTGGCGCTCGATCTGGCGCGCGAGGGAAAAACCGTGTGCCTCGTCTGCTCCGGCGACAGCGGCATCTACGGCATGGCAGCGCTGGTCTTCGAGCTGCGCGGAGAAAGCATGCAGCCGGAAATCGAAGCGGTCCCTGGTCTGACTGCCGCATGCTCCGGCGGCGCGGTGCTGGGCGCGCCGCTGACGCACGATTTTGCCGTCGTGAGCTTATCTGACCGCCTGACCCCGTGGCAGACGATTGAAAAGCGGCTGCTTGCCGCCGCGCAGGCGGATTTTTCGATTGCGATCTACAACCCCGCAAGCCACGGAAGACCCGAGCATCTGGCGCGCGCCTGTGAAATCCTGCTGCGCGTGCTGCCGGAGAACCGGCTCTGCGGCATCGTCCGCAACATCGGACGCGAGGGGCAATCGCACCGCGTTCTAACGCTCCAAGAGCTTCAGACTGCACCGGTCGACATGTTCTGTACCGTCTTCATTGGAAACTCGTCCACCAAGGAGCTGTCCGGCGCGCTCATTACGCCGAGAGGATACCACAATGTATAATATCTGTGTCTTCGGCGGCACAACCGAGGGACGCGAGCTGGTTGAATTTCTGTCCGCGCAGCCCTGCAATGTGACCGCCTGCGTGGTAACAGACTACGCGCAGTCGCTGCTGCCCGCGTCCGGGCATGTGACCGTCTCGGCGAAAAAGCTCCCCGCGGGCGAAATCGCAGCCATGCTGCTGTCGCAGCGCTTCGATCTCGTCGTCGACGCCACGCACCCCTACGCGCAGTCCATCACCAAAAGCATCGCGCGCGCCTGCCGCGAAACCGGCACGCAGTATGTACGGCTTCTGCGCAAGCCCTCTGCCGTTTCCTCCGATGCTTTGTATTTTGAAACCACCGAGGAAGCGATCTCTTTTTTGCGCCGGACAAGCGGCAGGATTCTGCTGACCACCGGTAGCAAGGAGTTATCCCAATACGCTGCCATCGAAGACTTTTCAAACCGGGTCTGGGCGCGCGTGCTGCCCCTGGCGTCGTCCCTGGATGCCTGCCAGAAGGCAGGTCTCCCGCCCGCGCACATTTTCGCGATGCAGGGACCGTTTTCCGCTGCAATGAACGCCACCATGCTCCAAAGCATCACAGCCGCCTTTCTTGTCACGAAGGACGGCGGCGCGCCCGGCGGCTTCGAGGAAAAGGCGGCAGGCGCAAAACAGGCAGGTGCAAAGCTGGTCGTCATCGGTCGTCCGCCGGAGGCGGATGCCGGTCTTTCCCTGGAGGAAACCATCTCGACGCTTTGCAGCCGCTTCGGCTTTCCTCTAACCCCGGAGGTCTTCCTTGCCGGCATCGGTCCCGGCAGCGAGCGCTTTCAGCTCCCCGCCATCCGCGAGACAATTCAAAAATCCGACTGTCTCATCGGCGCGCAGCGCATGCTGGACGCCGTCGCGCGTCCCGGGCAGCAGACCTGCGACGCCATTGCCCCGGAGAACATCGCTTCGGCGGTCCGCGCGCATCCCGAATGCCGGACCTTTACCGTCGTTCTCTCCGGAGACACCGGCTTTTTCAGCGGCGCGAAGAAGCTTCTTCCGCTGCTGTCCGGCTGCAAAGTCACGGTTCTTCCGGGCATCAGCTCCATGAGCTACCTGTGTGCGAAGCTGGGTGCAAGCTACGACGATGCGGCAATCGTCAGCCTGCACGGAAGAACCGCCGACATTGCCCGCGCCGTGCGCGCCAACCGGAAGGTCTTCGCCCTGGTCGGAGGACCTAACGGCATGCAGGCGCTGTGCGCGCGGCTGGTTGACGCCGGCCTTTCGCAGGTGCGCGTCAGCGTTGGCGAGCGGCTGAGCTACCCGGACGAAAAAATCACCTGCGGCACGGCACGAGAGCTGTCAGAGCAAACCTTTGACAAGCTGAGCGTCGCGCTGATTGAAAACGATCATCCCGACGCCATCGTCACTCACGGTCTGCCGGACGAGGCGTTTTTGCGCAGTCTGGAACCGGGAAAGCTTGTCCCCATGACCAAAAGCGAGGTGCGCAGCGTGTGTCTGTCTAAATTGCAGCTCACACAGGACGCCGTCTGCTGGGATGTCGGCGCAGGTACTGGCTCTGTTTCCATTGAAATGGCAATACAGGCATCGCGCGGGCGCGTCTATGCGATCGAAAAAAACGAGCAGGCGCTTGCGCTTCTGCAGGAGAACAAGACCCGCTTCTCACAGGAGAATCTGGACATCGTCCCCGGCGCAGCGCCGCAGGCATGCGAGGCGCTTCCTGCCCCGACGCATGTGTTTCTCGGCGGAACGTCCGGCAATCTGCCGGAAATTCTGGCGCTCATCCTGCACAAGAACCCGCACGCGCGAATTGTTGCAACGGCGGTGACGCTCGAATCCGCCGCCGCGCTGACCGGCTGCATGAAAAATTTCAAGAGTGCGGACTGCATTTCGATGCAGGTTTCCAAAGCCTCCGCCGCCGGAAGCTACCATCTGATGAAGGCGCAGAATCCGGTCTGGATTTTCACGCTGCAAAACGGAGGCGCTTGTTCATGAAATGGTCCTTGTATGCGCTGCTGCTCGGTTCGTTTCTCGATCTTCTGATCGGCGACCCGCACGGCTTTCCGCACCCGGTGATCGCCATCGGCAAGCTGATTTCCGTTCTGGAGCGGTTTTTCCGGCGGCTCTGCCCCAAAAATACGCGCGGCGAGATTCTCGCAGGGGGTCTGATCTGGTTTTTCACGGCGGCAATCTCCACCGCCGTTCCGGTTCTCCTTCTTTTTGCGGCGCAGCGGATTTCCGTCTATCTGCGCCTGGCGCTGGAGAGCGTCATGTGCTGGCAGATTCTCGCGGCAAAATCTCTGCAGGGCGAGAGCATGAAGGTCTATGCTGCGCTCAAAACTGCGACGCTTCCGGACGCGCAGAAGGCGGTCTCCATGATCGTCGGGCGCGATACGGAACGGCTCGATGAACCGGGCGTTGCGCGCGCGGCAGTCGAAACCGTGGCGGAAAATACATCCGACGGGGTCATCGCGCCGCTTTTTTATCTCGCGCTCGGCGGTGCCGGGCTCGGCTTTTTCTATAAGGCGGTCAACACGATGGACTCCATGCTCGGCTATGTCGAGCCGCCCTATAAAAATATCGGCTTGATTCCGGCGAAGCTCGACGATGTGTTCAATTTCATCCCCGCGCGGCTCTCGGCGCTTTTCCTGCTGGCGGCAGGCGTGCTTTTGCATCTGGATGTCAAAAACGGCTGGCAGATGTTCAAGCGCGACCGCTACAAGCACGCAAGCCCCAACTCTGCGCAGACAGAGTCGGTCTGCGCCGGGCTTCTGGGGCTTCGGCTGGCAGGCGAAGCGTGGTACCACGGGGTGCTGCACAAAAAGGATTTCATCGGAGACGCAAAGCGGGAAATTTCCCCGGAGGATATTCCGCGCGCGTGCCGTCTGATGTATGCGGCGGCAGCGCTGGCGCTGTTCGTCTTCGCACTGGTCAAAGCCATTCTGATTTTCTGAGGAACTGCTTATGCTATATGAAACGCAAAACCCGCACGGCGGCGATGTCTACGGCATGGAGGTCCGGCTCGATTTTTCGTCGAACGTCAACCCCCTCGGTCCGCCGCCGTCTGTGATTTCCGCGATGCAGCGCGCCTGCGCGCAGGTGCGGCAGTATCCGGACCCCTATTGCAGAGCCCTTACCCGCGCAATTGCTGCGCACGAAGGCGTGCCGGAGCGCAGCATTCTGTGCGGCGCGGGCGCGGCGGAGCTGATCTATGCGTACTGTGATGCGCTGCGCCCGAAAAAAATTGCGGAGCTGGCTCCGACGTTTTCAGAGTACAGCGCCGCAGCAGCGCACTTTGGGGCAAGCGTTGCGCGCTTTTCGCTCCATGCCCCGAACTTTGCGCCCGATGAAACGCTTTTTTCGTTTTTAGAGTCGGAAAAGCCGGACGCGCTGTTTCTCTGCACGCCCAACAACCCCACCGGAAAAACCATCCCCCGCGCGCTTCTGGAATCGGTCCTGCAGCAATGCAAAAAGCAGCACACGCACGTGCTGCTCGACGAGTGCTTTCTCGATTTTACGGACGAAAAAAGTGCGCGCGACCTTCTGCCGCAATTTGAAAATCTTCTGATTTTAAAGGCGTTTACCAAAAACTTTGCCCTTGCCGGCGCGCGCGTGGGCTACTGCCTGACGGAAAATCATGCGCTGCTGCGCAAAATGTCCCAAAGCTCCCAGCCGTGGAACGTCTGCTTGCCCGCGCAGGCGGCAGGCGTCGCTGCCTTGCAGGAATGGTCCTGGGTTTTGCGGGCGCGGGACCTGACGCGCAGAGAGCGCGCGTATCTTTCGCAGGAGCTTCCGGCTCTCGGCTTTTCGGTCTGTCCGTCCGAGGCAAACTACCTGCTGCTGCGCGCACCGGTCGGACTGGACACGGCGCTTCTGCGGCGCGGCATTGCCATCCGCAGCTGCGAAAATTACCCCGGACTCGGTCCCGGCTGGTACCGCATCGCGGTCCGGCTGCACGAAGAAAACGAAGCGCTGCTGGAAACCATGCGGCGCGTGACGGAGGAAGCACATGGCATATAACATTATGGTTCAGGGCACCATGTCCAACGCCGGAAAGAGCCTGCTGTGCGCCGCGCTCTGCCGGATTTTCCGGCAGGACGGTCTGCGCGCAGCTCCTTTCAAAAGCCAGAACATGGCGCTCAACTCGTTCATCACCGCCTCCGGCGGCGAGATGGGACGAGCACAGGTCGTGCAGGCGGAGGCTGCCGGCATTGCGCCCGACGTGCGCATGAACCCGATTCTTCTCAAGCCAACCACCGACGTCGGCAGTCAGGTGATTGTAAACGGGCAGGTGCTCGGCAACATGCGCGCGATGGAGTATTACCGGCGCAAGCGGGAGCTGCTTCCCGCAGTGCTGGAAGCATACCGCTCCCTCGCGGCGGAATATGACGTGCTTGTCATTGAGGGCGCGGGAAGCCCGGCGGAGATTAACCTCAAGCAGGACGATTTTGTGAACATGGGACTGGCAAAGCTGGTGGACGCGCCGGTGCTGCTTGTCGGGGATATCGACCGCGGCGGCGTCTTTGCCCAGCTCTACGGCACGGTCGCGCTGCTGGAAGAAGACGAGCGCGCGCGCATCAAGGGTTTGATCGTCAACAAATTCCGCGGCGACGCTTCGATTCTGGAGCCCGGACTTCGCCAGCTGGAAGCGCTCTGCGGCATTCCGGTGGCGGGCGTCGTGCCGTATACGAACGTCGACATCGACGACGAGGACAGCCTTTCCGAGCGCTTTACAAAAAAGGCCGCGCGAAAGCTTCTGGATCTTGCCGTCATTCGCCTGCCGCGCATCTCGAACTTCACCGACTTTTCGCCCTTTGAGCGCTTCGATGGCGTTTCTCTTCGCTATGTCGACCGGGTTTCCGATCTCGGCGCGCCGGACATGATTCTGCTGCCCGGCACCAAAAGCACAATTGCAGATCTCCAATGGCTGCGCCAGAGCGGACTGGAAACGGCGATTCTGAAAGAAGCTGCGCGCGGGACTCTCATTTTCGGCGTCTGCGGCGGCTATCAGATGCTGGGAACCTCTGTTTCAGACCCCGGCGAGGTGGAAGCGGCGGGCGTCACGCAAATCCGCGGCATGGGGCTTCTTCCCATGGACACGGTCTTCCACGGCGAAAAGGTCCAGACGCAAACGAAGGGCGTCTTTTCCGGCGTTGCGGGGCTTCTTTCCGGGCTGAACGGTCTTTCCTATACCGGCTACGAGATTCACATGGGAAGAAGCCAGGCGCAGCTGCCGCCGCTCACCGGCTCCGGCAATGTCTACGGCAGCTATGTCCACGGCGTCTTCGACGCGCCGGGCGTGGCAGACGCGATTTTGCAGGCGCTGTGCAAAAAGCGCGGACTGGACGCTTCTGTCCTCGGCGCGTTCGACGCAGCCGCTTACAAGACCCAACAGTACGATCTGCTGGCAGACGCTGTGCGCGCGGGGCTCGATATGGACCTCGTCTACCGCGCCCTGCGCCGCGAAATCTGACACGAAAACGCACACGCTTCCGACAGCAAAACCGGACCTGCCTGATTGCTCAGGCAGGTCCGGTTTTTCGGTTTATGCAGCTTCACAAGCTGTTTTCGCGCAGAAACGCAAGGCTCTTTTCCATTGCCTGCTGCGCGCAGTGGTGGTAGGTTGTTCCCCAGAGCTCCGGCGTGATGCCGCCCATGTAGCCGCAGTCGGAAAGCACCTTCAGGTAATCCTTCATCGGGAGCGTTCCATCGCCCGGTGCAAGGCACATTCCATTTTTCGGAAGATCGATGTCGATAAAATGCACGTGGCAGAGATCCCTTCCCAGCAGCTCTGCCGCCGTGGAAAAGTTCTCCCCGAGCAGCACCAGTGCCGGAACCATGCCGCTGACACCGGCAGAGACAATGTTTTCTGCCATGTCCGGATGCGCGTCCGTAATCTGGCGGACAGCAGCGACGGCATTGGACCACCAGACCTCCGCGTTTTCCTCCGCCCAGCCGGGATGGGCGGAAATCAGATCGTGGTCCGCCTTTCCCTCCGCTGCAAGCGCGCCGCTTTCCGAAATCAGAAGCGCCTTGACAGAGGTGGTTCCGGTGTCAATTCCAAGAATATAGCGTTCCATGTAGTTCCTCCAAACAATTCCAAAACGCAAAATCAATCATAACCGTGCATATTTGTGAAGCTTTATGATTTCTTTTGACACGTCCAGTGTGAATCCGTTTGGAGAAAAATACTATTCGTATCTTTCATTGTTTTCTATACATATACATCTTGTTTTGTATGATAATTGTTTCATTTTTCTATTTTCTTTTCTATCCGCTCATTTGTTTTGAACAAAAATGAATGATTTTGAACTTTTCTATTGACAAAAAAACCACGCCGTGCTATACTGCAATCGTAACGAGGAACCGGCTCGTGCTGCGGTGCAGAATACGCAGGGCGCCGGACCTTATATAAACGGATTTTATAGAATTTGGAGGAATTTGAACATGTACGATATTGATCTGAATCGCTACACCGAGGTTGTCGACAGCGCCATCGCGCTGCGTCCGCAGATTGAAAAGGCAGTCGACGAGATTTGCGCGCAGGGCTATTCCAACCTGTTTTTCATCGGCTGCGGCGGCACCTACGCCCACTCGCTGCCGATGATGTACTGGCTGGAGTCGACGACCAACAAGGTCGAGGCGCACGCTGTCATCGCTGCCGAGTTCATGGTCATGGGGCATAAGGCGTTCTCGAAGGACTCCGTCTGCATCTTCTCGACCCGCTCGGGCAACACCAAGGAAATCGTTGCCGCCGCAAAGTTCTGCAAGGAGGCAGGCGCGCGCACGATGGTCTACGTCTCCAACGACAACACCCCCGTCTGCGAATATGCCGATTATAAATTCTACAGCCCGGCAGAAGACCCCGATCTGTGCGAGGCGATCTACTCCTACACCATCTGCCTGCTCGGCAGATTCATGAAGAACGCCGGCGCGTTCGACAAGTACGACGAGTTTATGGCGCAGTATGCCGGTCTGACAAAGTACCTGATCGCGGGCAAGGAAAAGTTCGACCCGTTCTGCCAGGAGCTTGCAAAGAAGTTCAAGAACGTCGACTATCACATGGTCATCGGCGGCGGCATGCTCTGGGGCGAGGCATATGACTATGCAATGTGCATTCTCGAAGAGATGCAGTGGATCCGTACAAAGTCCATCCACGTCTGCGAGTATTTCCACGGCACGCTGGAGCTGGTGGAAAAGGACACGAGCCTCATCCTGTTCTACGGTGAAGACGAGACCAGACCGCTCATGGACCGCGTGCTGAAGTTCTCGAAGACCGTCTCCGACGAAATCACGATTTTCGACACCAAAGAGGTCGAGCTTCCCTTTACCGACCCCGAATTCCGCAAGATCGTCTCCCCCATCGTGATCTATGCCATCACCGAGCGCCTGTCCGCGCACCTGGCAAAAGAGCGCAATCACCCGCTCACCACCAGAAGATACTACCGCCAGATGGAGTATTGATCCCATGCAAAAAGCCGAGGCTCCGGCGAGCCTCGGCTTTTGAAAACAGCCCAGGAAAGGAAGGCAGCAAATGATTCGAGTCATCGGCGTCGGCGATTGTTTTGTCGACCGGTATCTATTTCAGAACACCATGTACCCCGGCGGAAACTCCGTGAATTTTGCCGTCTTCGCCCGGATGCTGGGGCATGAGAGCGCATTCTGCGGGAATCTGGCGCAGGACGTCTATGCCGGCATGACTCTCGATGCGCTGGACGCCTGGCACATCGAGCACGAGCATTGCCGGATTCTGCCGGACGGCGAGACCGGTCATGGCTCGATTCAGCTGGTAAACGGCGACCGCGTCATCTCCGACGACAACGACAACGGCTCGGCAAAGCGCGACCCGCTGCCTATTACGCCGGAGCTTCTGCAGTATTTGCGCGGCTTTGACCTCATTCACAGCGCCTGCTACGGCTTTCTCGAGCCGCAGCTGCCGCGCCTTTCGTGCGCCGGTGTTCCGATTGCCTTCGACTGCTCGGAAAACTGGGTGGATGAAGGCTATCTCAACGCAGTTGCACCTTACTGCTCCATCATTCTGTTCTCCGGCAGCGCCTATCCCAGGCAGCTGCTTCTGCGCCGGATGCGGCAGGCATGCGTCCTCGGCTGCGACATTGCCATCGGCACCGTCGGCGCGCAGGGCGCGCTGGTCTGGGATGGGCAGCAGCTCTATGAGCTTGCACCGTATCGCGCGGTAGGCGGCATTCTCGACACCACCGGCGCCGGCGATTCCTTCTTCACCGGCTTCTGCACCACATACATCGAAGGTCGCAAGCAGCTCATGGCGCTTCTCGATCAGGGCGCCTTCGATCTGTGCGCGCAGGACCACGCAAGCTTCCGCGCAGCGCTGATTCAGAGGAGCATGCACACTGGAAACGCGATGGCAATGCGCACATGTATGACGCCCGGCTCCTTTGGGCGCGGCGTTTCGATGGATCTGGAGGAAAAAAACTGATGCAATACCGCTTTGCTGCGTTCGATCTGGACGGAACGCTTTTGAACGACAAAAAAGAACTGACCCCCAAAACCCGCGCAGCACTTGCGCAGCTGCAAGCGCGCGGTGTACGGCTGATTCTGGCAAGCGGGCGCCATCCGAAGGGCGTTCTGCCGCTGGCGCAGGAGCTGGATTTCCCGGCGCAAAGCGGCGTGATCCTCTGCTTCAACGGCGGCTGCGCCGTAGACTGCCGGACGGGAAACGCGCTGGTGCGCTACTGCATGGACGGCTCGGTTGCCGTGTCGGTCATTCGCGCTTGCCGCGCCTTTGGTCTTCAGCCCCTGACCTATACGGACACCACGCTTCTTTGCGAAGACGCGCAGAACGAATACGTCCAGCTCGAGGCGCGGCTGAACCATCTGCCGGTCGTAGAGGTCCGGGACCTTTCGCAGAGCCTTCCCGCGCATGTGGATAAGCTGCTGCTGGTTGCGCCGCCGGAAACGGTGCGCGCTGCGCTCGAGCCCCTGCAGAAGCAGTTTGCCGGTGTGTGCGATATTTACTGCTCGGCGCCGTATTTTATCGAGGTCATGACCACCGGTGTCAACAAAGCCTCGGCGCTGCGTGCGCTTCTGGAAAACTTCGGCGCAGGTCCGGAAAGTCTCGTGTCCTTTGGAGACGGACAGAACGATATTCCCATGCTGGACCTTGCCGCCATCGGCGTCGTGATGGAAAATGCAAGCCCGGACGTGAAAGAACACGGGCAAATGATCACGCGCAGCTGCAATGACGACGGCGTCGCAGCCGCAATCGAGAGAATCTGGCAGCTCCCATCAGAGGAAAAGGCTTGATGCGCAGACGGCGCAAACGCCCCCGCATCGAAGCTTGACAGAACAGAAACCTGCCGATATACTATATAAATAAAAAGAAAATATTTGGAAGCATTTCGAAGGTCCTTTGGTCCGGCGAATGCGCAGGAGGTAGCGGCTTGATCAAGCAGGAACGGCATGCCCGCATTTGTGAATATCTCGACAAGCATCAATTTGCAAGCATCAACACGCTGATGGAGCAGATCGGTGCATCCAAATCGACCGTCCGCCGGGATCTGATGGAGCTGCAGGAGGAGAAAAAAATTGCGTTTGTGCGCGGTGGAGCGGCATCCACCAATCAGCAGTTTGTGCAGGAATCGCCGTACCACGTCAAGCAGAGTACCAACACCGCGGAAAAAGAACGCATCGGCGCGGCTGCCGCACAGCTGGTCCAGACGGGCGAGACGATTTTTCTTGCCAGCGGAACGACGACACGCGCCGTGCTGCCCGGACTGTCCGAGGTCGATTTTCTGAATCTGGTCACGAACGATCTGCAGATCGCGATGGATGCAGCCGAGATGGAGAACATCGCGCTGACCATGACGGGCGGCTCGGTGCGCCCCGGTTACTACGCGCTGCGCGGCGTTCTCGCGGAAGACAGCATGCGCGTAATGAAGACCGGCACGGCGTTCGTCAGCTGCGACGCCATCGATATCCAGACCGGCTGCTACATCGCAAACGCCGACGAGGTGGGGCTGCTGCGGCAAGTGGTCGAATCCACCAGCTATCTGGTCCTGCTTGCCGACCATTCCAAATTCTTCTCCGGCTCCTTTCTCAGCTTCTGTCCGATCGAGCGCGTGGATCTGATCATCAGCGACACCGGACTTCCGGCGGATCTGTGCGACGAAATCCGCAAAAAAAATATCAAGCTGATACTCGCTTAAATATGAAGAGTAAAGAGTAAGAGGAACCACATGAAATATTCCTACGCCATTTTTGACATGGACGGTCTGATGTTCGACACGGAAAACCTGTTTGTCACATCGTTTGAGACCGAGGTCAGCCGCGCAACTGGCTACCGCTTCGAGCGCGAGCAGCTCAAAAAGCTCATCGGCGTAAACGCCAGCAGAACGCGGGAGCTGTTTCCGCAGCTGTTTCCGGGCTGCCCCGTCAGCTGTGACGAGGCATACGCCATCAGCCATGTCTGGATGCAGAACTATTTTGACACGCACGGCGTGCCGGTCAAGCCGGGGCTTCGCGAGCTTCTGGACTTTCTGAAGGCAAACGGGTGCACATGCGCCCTGGCGACCTCCTCCAACCGCAGCGTCGCCGACTATTATCTCGCAGACGCGCATCTGGCGGATTATTTTTCCGTCCTTGTCTGCGGCGACGAGGTCACCCGCAGCAAGCCGGACCCGCAGACGTTCCTGCTTGCCATGCAGAAGCTCGGCGCGCAAAGCCCTGCGCAGTGCGCGGTGTTTGAAGACTCACGCAACGGTCTGCTTGCCGGCGCAACCGGCGGCTTTCCCGTGTTCCTGGTGCCGGACCTCATCGAGCCGACGCCGGAAATGCAGGCGCTGTGCTGTGCAACATGCAAGACGCTCTCCGATGCGATTGCGCTTCTGCAGTAACCCGAACCCATAAAAGGCGCAGAGCATGAGCTGCTCTGCGTTTTCTTTGCGGAAAATGTGCCTTTTCCCTTGCAAGCGGCGCACGGACGTCCGACAGGAGAAAGTAGCGGATTGGGACCGCTAAAGAAGAGGCAGGGATGAGCGTTACATCCCCATTTATGTAAGCGCGGCCGCTCCCACACGACTGCGGTTACAAACAAAAAACCGTGCTGCCTGATATGGCCGCACGGAAATAAAGCCCCTATCTACTTAGATAAGTGCTGAATATTTCGGCTCCGGTCATGGCAAGGCACAGGGCAGCTCTCAGAAGACCTGACTTATTCTGACCAAGCAGACATCACAGTGACCGACTCGCGGGGCTTCTCACCCCATTCCACCTGCAAGCACATGGCTTACGCGAACTACCCGATATTCATTTTTTATCATTATAACATAGAAATACGCAATTACTAATATCATTTTTCTGCGCGATATATTGGATTTTGCATAACTTCATCTAAAAAATGAAATAGTCCACTGTAACATCTCCTACAGCACGAATTTTACGTCAGAGATCTTGATCTCCTGCGCAGTGAACTTAAAAAACTGCCCGTGAGACGCTTCTCTCACAGGCAGTTTTGTTGGTTTATGCCGCTGTATAGACCTTTTCCCAGCGGACAGTCGCGTAGAACACGATCGAGAGCGCCGCTGCGATCGTCCAGCCGATGGGCCAGGAAATCCAGATGCCGGTCGTGCCGAGCGCGGTGCGGGAAAGCACCTCCGCCAGCGCCACGCGGAGCACCAGATCGGTGAACGTCGCAATCATGAACTTCTTCA
>ERZ779861.1548-NODE-1548-length-25294-cov-4.018820_pt1 | contig 25294 bp, 23 predicted proteins | sample MGYA00511558_ERZ779861 | MGnify/ENA primary metagenome ERZ779861 (study PRJEB29588, sample SAMEA2163432) | human gut metagenome | biome: human gut; feature: human-associated habitat; material: faeces | place: Denmark | collected 2008/2010 ...
CCGCCATTGCCGACAAGAAATCCAGACGGGCGGCAATCGACGCCTTTCTGGACACGCTGGCGCAGGCTGACCTGATGGAGAAATTTGACCCTGCCCTCTGGTGCGGGCTGGTAGATTTCGTGACTGTCTACAGCAAGGATGATGTGCGGATCACCTTCCGCAACGGCATGGAAATAAGGGCATAAGCACCTACGCAAAAACACCTCGCAACTGAAGCATTGTCCTCCAGCTGTGAGGTGTTTTTTCACAATTGATTAATCATCCCAAAACATTCCACTGGGAAGAAAATAGGTTTCAAACTTTCTGGAAATGCCGAGAATTCCAAAAACATCTTTGAGTCTATTTTTATCTTTTGGACTGTAATAATAAATAATCCATTTTGTTGTTGGATTTACCTCTTCAGCGATTCGTGCCAGGTAGGGTGCATCTACATTTCCAAAAGATAATCCTATAGATACTATTTTATCTACATCTTTTAGATTTGAAAAGAATGAGGCATTTCTTGCAATAATTGCATCTGTATCCTTATACAAAGAAGCGCAGAATTTTGCTATTGCGGAGCATATACTTTCTTCCCATTCTACAAATTTTTCACTTGCACTTTGAGCTTTTCGGCTGTAAGAATCTATAATAAATTTATTTCCATGCCCCATGATAGGGGGCGTGTTAGTGCATGAAGGTACTCCTCCATGTATGTGGAGAACATTTTTCGCTCCATACACCCGCTCGAGGACATCTGTGTAATTGAAATTAATGAAAACATCTGAACGATTTTCCACGAGAGTCTCTTTGATGGGTATAACAGATGAAGTGTCTATAGATTCTAACCACTCAAGTACATATTTTTGCAAGTCTGATGAAAACCCATACAGTTTATTCCAGTAAAGATCAAGGGTATGTTTTATTCCTTCTTCAGGCATTTGCTCTGCAAGTGAACTTGCCATATCGTGCATTCTTTCTACATCTGGGTTACCCATTTCTTCCTCAAATGTTTGCCATAAATCTTTTAGCACTGATTTTTTCCATCTTTCTTGTGCCGCTTCGGTGCACCAAGGCTCTGTATCATCTAAAGGCTGAATGCTATACATAGCCTCAAAATCTGTTAGAAATGGCTCATGGTGCATTTCTAAGAAACTTCTAAATTCAGAATATGGAGTTTTAATACCATGCTGTATATCGAAGCCATTACCCACCAAATATAATGTTTTCATGTTATTCCTCCTGTTTTAACGGCAATATAAAAATAGCCGGGATACCCCGGTCTGTCAACACACCCCAAGAGCAGATTTTACACCGCAAGGGCACACTTTTTAATTTTTCCTGCTTCTTGTATCAAACTCGGTAGGATTATTTCCAATATATAGTCATCTTTATTCACATCAAGAATCTTATACATAAAGTCGGTGACATGCTCAGGCGTAAATACCTGACCAGCCTCAGACTTCTTCTTGTAACGATTGAATTCGTTAAAGAAGATGCCCATTACGTCTTCACCACGCCATTCATTTGAGTTGACACACTCGGAGATCTCAACAACCCAGTCGATAAAATCATTGATTGCCTGCTGATTGTCCGTTGTATTCATTTTAATGTCGGAATATTCTTCCAACAGAATATCAATTTTAGCATTTTGCTTTCGGCTATCTTCGAGCGATTTGGACAGCGTCGAATGAATTGCTGTATGGAATGTCGCATACCCCATATCTTTTAGACGCTGCAATCCAGCCCCATAACGTTCAGCTACTAAAGCGCATGCAGTAAAAATCATACGATGATACAGGTTTTTAATACCAAATTCAAAATGCAGTCCATTATTGATCTTTGCAGTTAATTCATAGATTCGCTCTTTATCAATACTATCCACGGTATACAGCGACAGATAATAGCTAACACTCTGCAACTTGGTGGGTGTCTTTACTTCCTCTTCACCTTTGAAAACACGAATATCTTCTCCGTTATATAGAATTCCTACAACCTTCTTATATTGTGTTTGCATAATGTGCACGTTTTTCAGAACTTCATCAACCTGCGCTTGTCCAAGAGTAAAACGAGTTGCTTTCGTTTCCAGAACAACTGCAACCTCATTTTTATTATTCGGTAGATACCAACCGTCTGGTTTATCGGCTACTCCTGGGAACCCAAGCTGATTGAATGTAGTAAGCTGCCCAACACCAGCACGCGCAATTTCACTATCAACCAGACCAAGAGCTTCACGAGCTAAGTCGCGAACAGCATCTTCTGTCATATTCTTTGCCATATTCATCAACCTCCCTCAAATCATTTGAAAATGTTTCAGTGCGTCCATAATGGCCACTTCCTTTTCTGGCGGGCACTTTGGCACTTTAGGATTTTCGGATTTGGATAGGTTATAATTCTGTCCAACCTCTAATCCGCACTTACGTTTAATCTGCGAGATATACAGGCTGGACACCTTCAGGCCGTGTTTTCCCAGCACATACGCTTTAATCTGCTCATAGGTCGCACCCTTCTGAAGCCCGGACATATCCATATCCTCCAGCGAGAACTCCACACGAACTTTCTTGGAGTCGATTTCTCCCTTGGAAAGCAAGGCAACCGTCTCCACATGCCCCGTGCGGGGGAAAAGATCGTAAGGATAGATCGTATCGCCATGGTATCCAACTGCTGCAAATCGTACCAAATCCCGTGCAAGGGTATCGGGTGCGCAAGAGATATATACAACTGCTTTGGGGGCGAGTGCTGCAATCGCGTCAATGGTTGCGGGATCCAGTCCGCTGCGGGGAGGATCCACGATGATGGCATCGGGCGGCGCGCCGAACAGTTCTTTTTGTTTGGCGAGTGTTGCCGCATCGGCACAGACATACGTTGCATTGGAAAAACCATTGCGCACGGCATTTTCCCGCGCATTTTTTACGGCCTCTTCGATGACTTCCACGCCGTACAGTACGGCGTCCGGTTTGGCGACACTGATACCGATGGTGCCGATGCCGCAGTACAGATCCAGCAAGCGATGATAGGGAACATCGCTGAGCAACTCTGCTGCTTTTTCATACAATGCCTGCGCCATATCGTGATTGACCTGATAAAAAGAGAGCGGGGAAATATGAAAGTGCTTCCCGCATAAAACATCCGTGATATACGGTTTGCCGCGCAGCAAGTGAAAGGACTTGCCCATAATCACATTGGAGCGTGTTTGATTGACGCTATACCCAAAACAGGTAATTTGTGGGAATACATCGCAAACACGGCACAATTCGTGTGCGTGAGGCAAAGATGAGGCATTGATGATTAGGGTTAGCGAAATGTCACTGCCGTCTGCATTGCAGCGCAGATAAATGTGGCGTAGTAACCCTTTTCCGCTTGTTTCGTCATAAGCGGAGATTTTGCACTGTGTTGCAGTATGGCACACCCAGGCGGCAATGTCGGAAAAGATCGGCGGCTGTAAATGGCAGCCGGTTGCCGGCACGACACGATGTGAACGCGGCGCATAAAATCCGAAAAAAAGATTGCCGTTTTGATCCGTGCTCACCGGGTATTGCGCTTTGTTGCGGTATGCAGCAGTTTGATAATTGGAAAAAACGGGCATCACTTCAAATCCGGTGGCGCCCGCTTTGTTTAGTGCGTGAAGTACGTCGTTTTCTTTCAGCCGCAGCTCTTCTTCATAAGTAATTGCGTCATAAATGCACCCGCCGCAGTGATTTCCATGCGGACAACAGAATGTTTCCTCTTGCCGCATGGAAGAACGTTGCCGCAGTGCCCGAATCTTTCCCACGCACCATGTTTTATTGGTTTTGATAATTTGGATATCGCACACATCCCCGCTCACCGCGCCTGCAACAAAAACGACAATCCCTTCAATGCGGCACACACCGTATCCGAAGTTGTTGATGGCACTGATGGTGCAATCCGGATAAACTTTATTTTTTATTAACATCTCCAAACCCGTAATGCTTGAGCGAACGCTGTTCGCCGTTTTTTGAATTGATGCGTGCGGTGGTTGTATCTTTGCCGCCCTTTGTTGTGCGGGGACGGTTGTTTCGTGCATTGCCCCACTTCTCATTGTCGCCGCTTTTTGTGCGCGGCGGGCGCATGTGATTCGTTGCAGCATTTTTGTTTTGACGATTTTGCTGCAATTCACCACGCTCGCTGTTGTGACGACGGTGTCGTGAACGGTCGCGTTTTTCCGCATATGTCGGCATCGTTACTGAATCCTGTTTGCTTTGATTGACAGGCGCGGGGGCTGTCTGTACAGCCGCCTGATCGATATGCATATTACGATCTTCTGTTTGATCCGCTGTTTCCACGTCCATGACACTGCGTTTATTTCCGTTTGGTTTAGGAGAAGTGGAGACGGATGCAGAACGCATCGCTTCTTTTTCTCTTTGCTCTTCCAATCGCCGCTCTTTTTTTGTTTTGAGCAATGTAATGTCATCCCGGTGATAAACACGCGGTGCCGAATCGTGACGATCATCCGTGAAACGCACGCGTACCAATCCTGCCAATGGTGTCGTTTCCATGACAATGGCTTCACCATCCGGCGTTTGTACCAAACTGTCTACCTTGGGCAACTTTTTGGATTCTTCCGCATAGACGTCATATTCATAACGTAAACAGCACATGAGTCTGCCGCAGGTGCCCGAGATCTTGGCGGCGTTAAGTGATAGATTTTGTTCTTTTGCCATTTTGATAGACACTTGCGCAAAATCGTGTAGAAACGAACTGCAACAAAGCGGTCTGCCGCAGATACCAAGGCCACCGACCATTTTTGCCTCGTCTCGAATTCCGATTTGTCTCAGTTCAATGCGCATGTGAAAGACGCCAGCAAGATCTTTGACCAGCTCGCGAAAATCAACACGTCCATCCGCAGTAAAATAGAACATCAGTTTGCTGCCGTCAAAGGCGTATTCCACATCGACCAATTTCATTTCCACACCGTGCTCACGGATCTTTTCCCGACACACATCAAATGCCCGTGCGCGTTTTTTCTGGTTTTCTTCGTGGTGCTTGATGTCTTGCTCGGTGGCGCGGCGTAGCACTCGGCGTAGCGGCAGATTCAGAGAATGAACGGCAACTTGCGTGTTCGCAGCTGTCACTGTTCCAAATTCCATCCCGCGTGCAGTGTCAACAATCACATGGTCGCCGATCTCGCATTGCATCCGGTCGGGATAAAAATAATACATTTTTCCACTTTCGCGGAAGTTTACGCCGATGATTACCACATTGTCTTCCCGACGCATCAAAAGCCCTTCCGCCACAGGGACATGATCCGGGTCAATATCGATGGTTGGCGGGGTGTATTTCAATTTGCTTTTGGATGTTTCTTTGTGATTATGATTATCGTATTCTAACTCCATTTATATAAGATCCCTTTCTTGTGAATGCTGGCTGGAAAGTATTCGAAATATTTGTAGCAGATACAGCGTTAGGTTTGGGTTTTCTTGTCCCCGTGATGCACAGGAGATCAATGCTGACAGCTTTTGCGCCAGTTGTGTGGCGGTAAATTGTTGTGCCGCTTGCATTGCTGTATCAAAGTTGGTGAAAAATAGCAGTGGTTGATCCGTTTTTGTGCTTTTTTTGATCCGCAGCATATCGCTGACGGCGTCTGCCAAAACCAGTGCCAGACGTTGCGCACGCAACACGGTCGTGATTGCACATTCGGATATCACGTGATCAAACGAAGGGGCGGAACATGTGTTGCGCATGACGGTGAATTGTTCGATCAATTTTTGTGCTGCTTGATAGGCGACAAAATCATCGTCGGTATAGCGTTCCTTGTCTGTTTGTTCCAAATAGCGTTTGGCACGTCCGATGCTTCCGTTTGCAATGTGAATCAGTTGTGCGAACAGTGAAGGGGATTTTTGTCGGCATTCTTGTGCGGCGGGAACATGTTGCATCAGATAGGATTGGAGTGTCTCCGTATCAAATTGCTGTAAATGCAGTGTTTGGATACGGGAAACAACTGTGGGCAGCAACCGCTTTCCGTTTGATAGAATCAAAAAGAAGTATACCCCTTCCGCGGGTTCTTCCAGTACCTTTAAAAAGGCATTTTGCGCCTCTTCCGTCATTGCTTCTGCAGGTGCGATGATGTAAATTTTATAGATACCATCGTTGGCATGTATAAATACATCTTCCCGCATTTGACGTATTTGATCAATGCTGATGGTCTTCCTGCCATCCCGGGGAGCAATATAACGCAGATCTGTGTAAATCCCTTGCAAGATTTTGCGGCACGTCGAACATGTCTGACAGGGAACCGTTCCGCTGTTTGCCTGGCAACAAAGCGCCATGGCAAGCTGTGTGGCAAGTGTGCGGCGTCCACTGCCGGTATCTCCTTGTAACACATACGCGTGAGCCAATTGGTCGCGTGCCAGAATATGGCATAATTGTTGTTTGAGCGTTTCGTTTCCGTACAAGGCGGACAGCGTGAATTGCTTGTCTTGTTGCGGCATGCTGTGTCCTCCTTGTCGTTTTGTCTTCATCCTTTTCAATATCGCCACAAAAAGGTGATTGACTGTTTTTCCATTCAAAAACGGCGACTTTTTTGTTCGGTGTTATGATAAATTGGCTGTTGTGATATCCAAGAAAAAGTCACTTCAACAAACAATATTATATCATATCACAGCTTTCGTTGTCAATTGTATGTTGCCCAAAGCGCTTGTCTGTTTGATTCCATGTAAGGCATAAAAAGCTATGATGTTTCTGAGAACATTTGACGGTTCAAGAGAAATGGTGTATAATACTAATTTGTGTATTGTTTCGCATATTGCCCAAAAATAAGGGGATTATGTTGAAAAACGATTTTGCATTTGCGGTATCGCGACGCAATAGGGAAAGATGAATGCGTCATGTGCGCAAAATAAAGGAGCAAATCATGAATCTGGATGTGTTGCACGGCACATTTTCGACGATGCCGCGTTTGCATACCGATCGCCTGTTGTTGCGTGCCATGAAGGTTGGCGATTGGCAGGATATGTATGCTTATGCCTCGCTGGAACAAACGACACGGTATCTGTTGTGGGATCCCCATACCAGTCCGCAGTATACACGCGGATATTTGACACAGGTACAGCAGTGGTATCGAGACAAAAGGTTTTTTGACTGGGCGCTCGTGTTGCGTACATCCCATCGAATGATCGGTACCTGCGGCTTTGTTCGTTTTGACGAGGAAAATGAATCTGCCGAGGTGGGGTATGTGTTGCATCCGGATTATTGGGGGCAGGGACTGGCGGCGGAGGCACTGCGAGAGGTTCTGTCGTTTGGATTTGATCGTCTGGAATTGCACCGGATTTGGGCGCGTTATAGGCAAGGAAATACGCAAAGCGCCCGCGTGATGGAAAAGTGCGGTATGCGTTATGAGGGCACATTTCCAAAAAGTATGAAAATCAAAGGGCAATTTTGTACTATCTCCGAATATGCGGTTCTACGGGAGGAATTTCTTTCCTTTCGTGCATCACATGTATGATTTTCCCGCCAATGGGCAATCCTGTTAAAATGAGAAAAAAACAAGTACACAATTTGTGCAAAAGAGAGATTTTTTGCTGTTTTTTTTATAAAACTTGACAGACCAATCGCTCTATGCTACAATATATGATAAGTTGTTATGCTTATTGGATATGTTTGCTTTTTGCATAGCAGCCGTTACACGTTGATACATTCCGCCCATGCAAAAAATAGCATTGCATGTGCGGCTTGTATATATAAACATCAAAATAAAAGAAAAGGAGGTGCGGTATGCCGACTTTTAACCAGCTCGTAAGAAACGAGAGAAAGACGAAAGTTTACAAGTCCAAGACGCCGGTATTGCAACACGGTTACAATACGCTCACCAAGCGTCCGACGGATCAGTCTTCTCCGCAAAAAAGAGGCGTATGCACAAAGGTTACCACAACGACCCCGAAGAAACCGAACTCAGCCATGCGCAAAATCGCCAGAGTCCGCTTGACCAACGGTATGGAAGTTACGACCTACATTCCCGGTATCGGACACAATCTGCAAGAGCACAGCGTTGTGTTGATCCGTGGCGGAAGAGTACGTGACCTGCCTGGTGTACGTTATCACGTGATCCGTGGTACACTGGATACCCAGGGCGTTGCCAACAGAAATCAAGGCCGTTCCAAGTACGGTGCAAAAAAAGCAAAAGCAAAGAAATAATTTTTTGTCGCACTTTTTGCATGTTGCTTGAAAGGCATATTATCACGGTAAGAGGCGCAATCGAATCATACAAGAGGCTTGTGGTAAACGGATGTTTATATATACAAGGAGCTCTTTTTGACGCATTGCGGCACTTGCGAAATGAATATGTTCGAGTACCTGTGATTTCATCAAGCCGTGTACAAAACAGCACGGCACAAAATAATGAAGGAGGGAAGAAAAGTGCCCAGAAGAGGTCAAATTTCCAAAAGAGATGTCCTGCCTGATCCGCTGTACAATTCAAAGCTTGTGACGAAATTGATCAACAACATTATGTACGACGGCAAAAAAGGCGTGGCACAGAAAATTGTCTACGACGCATTTGCGATTGTAGAAGCAAAAACACAGAAAAACCCGCTGGAAGCTTTCACGGAGGCATTGAACAATATTATGCCCACCCTGGAAGTCAAGGCACGCCGTATCGGTGGTTCGACCTATCAGGTGCCGATGGAAGTACGTCCGGAAAGACGTCAGACATTGGGTCTGCGTTGGATCACGTTGTATGCAAGAAAACGCGGCGAAAGAACCATGGCAGAACGGCTGGCGGCTGAGGTGATGGATGCTATTAACAACACCGGTGCAGCAGTCAAGAAAAAAGAAGAGACCCATAAGATGGCGGAAGCAAATAAAGCTTTTGCACATTACAGATATTGATTTTGCGTACTTGACAAGACGTAAAAAGAAAGAGGAATTATGCCAAGAGAATATTCACTGGAGCATACCCGTAATATCGGCATTATGGCGCATATTGACGCCGGTAAAACGACGACAACGGAGCGCATTTTGTACTATACGGGTAGAACGCACAAAATCGGTGAAACTCACGACGGCACAGCCACCATGGACTGGATGGAGCAGGAGCAGGAACGCGGCATCACGATTACGTCTGCTGCGACCACCTGTTTCTGGGGTGGTGAAAAGGGACAGTATCCCAAGCACCGTATCAATATCATTGATACTCCCGGACATGTGGACTTTACTGTCGAAGTAGAGCGTTCACTGCGTGTGCTTGATGGTTCTGTGACGGTACTTTGTGCAAAAGGCGGCGTGGAACCTCAGTCGGAAACGGTTTGGAGACAGGCAGATAAATACCATGTACCGCGTATGGCGTATGTCAACAAGATGGATATCATGGGTGCCAACTTCTATCGTGTGGTCGATATGATGCATGAGCGTCTGAAAGCCAACGCGGTGCCGATTCAGTTGCCGATTGGAAAAGAAGACACGTTCCGCGGTATTATTGACCTTGTTACCATGGAAGCCGATATTTATTATGACGACTTGGGCAAGGACATGCGTGTTGAGCCGATTCCGGAAGATATGCAGGAATTGGCACAGGAATACCGCCAGAAATTGGTAGAAGCCGTTGCCGAAACAGACGAGGCACTGTTGGATAAGTTTTTGGAAAACGATGATTTGTCCATCGAGGATCTCAAAGCCGGTATTCGGAAGGGAACCATTGCAAACACATTTGTACCTGTTACTTGCGGTACGTCTTATAAAAACAAGGGCGTACAAAAGTTGCTGGATGCAATCATTGATTATATGCCCTCTCCGCTGGATGTTCCCGCCATCAAAGGAACAGATCCGGATACCGGTGAGGAAGTTGAACGTCCTGCAGACGACAATGGTCCGTTCGCAGCGTTGGCATTTAAGATTATGACCGACCCATATGTTGGTAAGCTCTGCTTCTTCCGCGTATATAGTGGTAAGATTGCTGCGGGTGAAACGGCATACAACCCTGTCAAAAAGCAGAAAGAACGTTTTGGACGTATTTTGCAGATGCATGCCAATGATCGGAAAGACATTGAAGTTTGTTATTCCGGCGACATTGCCGCTGTGGTAGGTGTGAAGAACACGATCACCGGAGACACGTTGTGCGATGAAAAGGCACAAGTTGTGCTGGAATCCATGGAATTTCCGGAACCTGTTATTCGTGTTGCCATTGAGCCTAAGACCAAAGCCGGTCAGGAGAAAATGGGCATTGCTTTGGCAAAGTTGGCGGAAGAAGACCCGACGTTCCGTGAATACACCGATGAAGAAACAGGCCAGACCATCATCGCCGGTATGGGCGAATTGCACTTGGAGATCATTGTTGACCGTTTGCTGCGTGAGTTCAAGGTGGAAGCAAACGTGGGTGCACCACAGGTTTCCTATAAGGAAATGATCCGCAAACGTGTTGAGCAGGATACCAAATATGCCCGTCAGTCCGGCGGTAAAGGACAATACGGTCACGTTAAAATTATCGTGGAACCCAATGAGCCCGGTAAGGGTTACGAGTTCATCAACAAAGTGGTTGGCGGCGCCATCCCCAAGGAATATATTCCTGCGGTTGATGCCGGTATCCGTGGTGCGATGCAGTCCGGTGTATTGGCCGGCTACGAAGTTGTCGACGTCAAGGTGACGCTGTATGATGGTTCTTACCACGAAGTCGACTCTTCTGAAATGGCATTTAAGATTGCCGGTTCTATGGCGTTCAAAGAAGCGATGAAAAAAGCCGATCCGTGCTTGACTGAGCCGATGATGAAAGTTGTAGTGGTTACACCTGATGACTACATGGGCGATGTCATCGGCGATTTGAACTCCCGCCGTGGTCAGATCCAGGGTATGGAGCCTGTTTCCGGCGGTCAGCAGATTGAGGCGATTGTTCCATTGTCTGAAATGTTCGGTTATGCAACGGACTTGCGTTCTAAGACGCAGGGACGTGGTGTGTACTCTATGGAACCCAGTCACTTCGAACAAGTGCCGAAATCCATTCAGGAGAGCATTATCAGCGCACGTGCGAAACACGAGTAATTGTTCTCGTTTATTACTTTTGTTGCGCGTGATTCAATTATTGTCATTCATTTAATTTATATCAATTTCATCAACTAAAATTCATCCAAATATTCAGGAGGAAATGAAAATGGCTAAGGCGAAATTCGAAAGAACCAAACCCCATGTAAACATTGGTACCATTGGCCACGTTGACCATGGTAAAACCACGTTGACTGCTGCGATCACCAAATATCTTTCTTTGGTGAACGGCGCCAACGAATTTATGGATTATTCTCAGATCGATAATGCACCCGAAGAGAAGGAAAGAGGTATTACCATCAATACCCGTCACGTTGAGTATGAGACGGAAAAACGTCACTACGCACACGTGGACTGCCCCGGACACGCAGACTATGTCAAGAACATGATCACAGGTGCAGCACAGATGGATGGTGCTATTCTGGTTGTTGCAGGTACTGATGGTCCTCTGCAGCAGACACGTGAGCACGTGTTGCTGGCTCGTCAGGTCGGTGTGCCTGCCATCGTTGTGTTCCTGAACAAGTGCGACATCGTCGATGACGACGAGCTGTTGGAACTGGTTGAAATGGAAATTCGTGACTTGTTGAACGAATATGACTTCCCGGGCGACGAAATTCCGATTATCCGCGGTTCTGCAAGAGAAGCTTTGCTTTCCGAGTCTAAGGACCCCAACGATCCTGTATATAAGCCGATCAAAGAATTGATGGATGCTGTCGACAATTATATCCCGACTCCCGCAAGACACGAGGACGAGCCGTTCTTGATGCCTGTGGAAGACGTGTTCTCCATCTCCGGCCGTGGTACCGTTGCTACCGGTCGTGTGGAGCGCGGCGTTCTGAAAATGTCTCAGGAAGTTGAAATCATCGGTTTGACAGACGAAAGAAAGAAAACCACCGTTACCGGTATCGAAATGTTCCACAAACAGATGGATGCAGCTCAGGCTGGTGACAACATCGGTGTATTGCTCCGTGGTATCGCTAAGAATGAGATCGAGCGTGGACAGGTTCTGTGCGAAGTTGGTTCCGTTCATCCGCACACCAAGTTTGTTGGTCAGGTTTACGTTTTGACCGAAAAAGAAGGCGGCCGTAAAACTCCGTTCTTCGAAGGTTACAGACCGCAGTTCTATTTCCGTACCACCGACGTTACCGGTGTTATCAGCCTTCCCGAAGGTGTTGAAATGTGCAAACCCGGTGACCACGTTGATATGACCGTTTCTTTGATCACTCCGATCGCTATTGAAAAGGGTCTGCGTTTCGCTATCCGTGAAGGCGGTAGAACGGTTGGTTCCGGTGTCGTTGCTGACATTATCGAGTAATTGATTTCTCTTTGAGAACACATATTATCATACGTTGAAAGCTTTGGGGCGTGGTGTAATTCCACACCGGCGGTGATAGTCCGCGACCGCAGCCATGCTGCGCTGAAAAGGTGCAATTCCTTTACCGACGGTAACAGTCCGGATGAGAAAAGCGCGATGTAAGAAATACAACAGCAGCCCCGCAGATTGATTGCGTGGGCTGCTGCTTTTTTGTCTTATTTTCTCATAACACCTCTAAGCTCGATGATTGATCGAGGAGGTATTTCCATGAAAGCCACATCTTTTCAAAAAACGCAATACATTGCAAAGATCGGTATTCTCTCTGCACTCGCAGCTCTTGTGATGTTGGTAGAAATCCCTTTGTGGTTTGCGCCGAGCTTTTATGAATTGGATCTGAGTGAGATTGTCGTTTTGCTCGGCGGATTTTCCATGGGACCGACGGCCGGTGTACTGATTGAATTTTTCAAAGTTTTACTGAAATTGTTGATCAAGGGCACCACGACTGCATATGTCGGCGATGTCGCGAACTTTTTAATCGGTTGCGCCTTTGTGATCCCGGCGGCTGTGATATATCGTTTCCACGGAAAAAAAAGTAGGAAACGTGCGATGTTCGGCCTTGCGGCGGGCGGTATTACCATGACAGTGGTTGGTGCCGTCATCAATTACTTCATTTTAATTCCGTTCTTTTCCCGGTTTTATGGTATTCCGCTTGATGGGATTATCAGTATGGGAACAGCACTGAATGGTTGGATTACAGATCTCAAAACGTTGGTGTTTTATGCAACCACTCCATTTAATTTGTTCAAAGCTGTCATTGATTCTGTTATTACTGCAATTATCTATCCGTATCTCTCACCGTTTTTGAAAAAAGATTATTCGCTCAAACATGCCATGTCTCGTTCCAATGTTACATCGGATGATGATCATACACATGTTTCTAAGATGTGAGAATGGAGCAAAGGGCTTAATGTGTTTACAAGACCGGAGCACAGGATTTTGAATAAAAAAAAGAGTCTTATCTTGGTTCTATAAGTTTCTGCAGTCTATAAAAGAATCCCCGCAAAGCAAACTTGCTTTGCGGGGATTCTTTATTGTTCTAAATTGGGAACTGAATACTACTGCCAAACAACAGGAAAATAAACAATTGTAGGGATTTTCATTGCCATCGGTTCGAAAGGACTTGTTGTCAAACGTATTACATTTCTCCGATTCCTTCGGAAATCCCCAGGAGCACGATGCCCAGAATTACCATAAATACCGTAACATATTGTTTTTTAACCAGTTTTTCTTTGAGGAAAATGCGTGAAAGCAAAACAGATAAGATACAATATGAGGCAATAATCGGTGCAGCTAACATTGGTTTTGCCGCCATGGCGTAAACATAAACGATTTGTCCCGCTTCTTCACAACAGGCGGCTACCCCTTTGTTTGCAATTTCTTTGCGCGTAAAGGGATTATATGGTTTTTTGTTTCTCACCCATAGATAGATCCAGGCACAGAATCCAAACAGCAAAAATGTCAGACCATAGAGAATGATGACATCAATTTCCCCTAAACCTAACCCAGTGTTTTCATCCAAAATAATGCCATCAGCAGCTGTGCCAATGGTGTCAAACAGGCAGTAGAGAATCGGGAAGAGCAGAGCCAGCGCTCCGAGTTTGTATTTGCGTTCCTCCATCGGTAAAGTCTGTTCTGCATTGGAAAGACGTTGTTCTACCACTGCCAGAGCGATGACACCGACAAAGATCAAAAGCATCCCACAGACAATTATCATGTTGTTCCACAACGCCAAACCTTGTACGTGATCGAAGGTGAAACCTGTTTCGTCGGAAATGGAGGCCAAAAAATTGTCGGATGTGCATGCAAACCAAATGGCCATGAATATGGCGGAAAGTGCACCGGAAGCGTTTTGCACGGGCGATGCGACGGACAATTCCAAATATCGCATGCCGGCGTACCCGATCACCATGGAAATAATATAGGAAAGAGAGGCTGGTGCATACTTGATGAGATTGGAAATATGTAAAAGGGAACGACCGCTTTCGGCAAATGGCAGCAAGATCAATGCACAGACACCCATCACCAGACCCACCCAAACGGCAATTTTCAAATGGCTCTGTTTGTCATTTGCATCAGAACTTTTTTTATAGAAAAGATCAGCCAGCCCCCAGCAGCAAAAAGATATGATTGCGTAAATAAACCACATAAACAAGCTCCTTTGTTATTTTGTCAAGATGTTATGGCACACCGCTGATGCCGCAAAAGTTGGACAATTTCCGGTGAACCCATCTGTTTCATCTTTTAAGGTGAACTTATTTGATGTGAGGGGAATCGCGAATGGAAAAAATTTGTTTGGAAGTCTTATCGTACAGCATCTGTATCGTTGTTCGGCAGTTTCGCCAGTCCTTTCTCATACAAGCGTTGCACGCTGCTCAAAATACCGAGTTTCGCATGCGGCCAGGTCAGTCCTCCTTGAAAATAAATGGTATAAGGCGGACGTATCGGGCCATCGGCAGAAAGTTCAATGGAAGACCCTTGAATAAAATCACCCGCTGCCATGATGACATCACAGTCATATCCCGGCATTTCTCCGGGAACCGGAGCCACATAACTGTCCACGGGTGCCGCAGCTTGAATTCCTTCACAAAAAGCAATCATTCCCTCGGGACTACCCAATGTAACTGCCTGAATAATGTCATGCCGTTCTTCTGAACTATTTGGCAAAACGGAAAAGCCCATTCGTTCATAGAGATTTGCCGCAAAGACAGCACCTTTTACCGTGGCGCTTACCACCGTCGGTGCCAAGAAAAAGCCCTGATAAAATGACGGCAAAAGTCCTAAATTGGCGCCGACTTCTTGCCCCAACCCCGGTGCGCTGAGACGATAGGCACAGCGGTCCACACATGCTTGCGTGCCGCAAATGTAACCACCGATCGGTGCCAGACCACCTCCCGGATTTTTAATCAGCGAGCCAACGATCATATCGGCGCCAACCTGAGTCGGTTCCCTTGTTTCCACAAATTCGCCGTAACAATTGTCTACCATGCAGATCACATCCGGTTTGATCGATTTCACAAATGAGATGACTTGACCGATTTGTTCCACAGAAAACGTCGGGCGTACTTGATACCCCTTGGAGCGTTGAATGGTAACAAGTTTTGTTTTGATCCCAATGGCTTCTTTTATTTTATCAAAATCAAATTCCCCGTTTTCTGTCAGATCTACTTGGCGATAAGAAATTCCAAATTCCGCAAGAGAACCTTGGGAGGGCCGAATCCCAATGACTTCTTCCAGTGTGTCATAGGGCCTGCCGGAAACGGATAACAGCTCGTCTCCCGGTCTCAGATTTGCAGATAATGCGATGGCAAGTGCATGTGTCCCACACGTAATCTGCGGACGGACCAGACCGGCTTGTGCCCCAAATGTGTCCGCATAAACTTTTTCCAAGACATCTCGGCCATTGTCATTGTAACCGTACCCGGTACTGGTGGCAAAGTGTGTGGCATTCACTTGATTTTTTTGCATTGCGTTTAGCACTTTGAGTTGATTAAATTCCGCAATTTGATCAATTTTAGCAAAACGTTCTTTTAAATCATCCAAAACCTGCTCACCAAAACGATAAACCTTTTGATCAATGGAAAACAGTTGATATTGTTCCTGCATGGTCTGGGATGAAATAGAATGCGACGACATGGTTGTGTTAAAATCTCCTTTTCGTAAAAATAAAAATAAGAAATCAAATCAAAAACAAAAAAGCGTTAAAAAAGCGATGGAACACCAGACAGTTTCCACCGCTTTTATGGACAGATGTGCAAATTTTCCGTTTGCAAAATGGCAAACGAGAAAAGACGAGTACGATTATCGGATTTTTACAATTACCCGTTTGTCCGTCAGGTTCGAAGCGGATTTCATCATCGTGCGGATGGCTCTTGCGATACGCCCGTGTTTTCCGATGACCTTTCCGGTATCGGCCGGTGCAACTTTCAATTCCATCACAAGCTCACGGTCAGTTTCTTCCAGAATCTCCACTTTCACTTCATCCGGGGAATCGACGATTGCTTTTGCAATGTCAGATAAAAGTTTTTTCAAATCCACCATGGTCTTGTACTCCAAGTTATTTTATTTCAAAATATCGGATTTTTTCAAAAGACTTCTCACAGTGTCTGTGGGCTGTGCGCCTTTTTGCAACCAAGCCTGTGCTTTTTCAGCATCGATTTTGATGTCAGCCGGATCGGTCAGAGGATTGTAGTATCCGATTTCTTCGATGAAACGACCATCACGCGGTGCACGAGAATCTGCTACCACTACACGATAAAAAGGAGCTTTTTTTGCGCCCATTCTTCTCAGTCTGATTTTCACTGCCATTGTAATTTCCTCCAAATTTGTATAATATAAATTGTAAATTGGGTTAACAAAAGTAAAAATAAAAATACAAAAAATTACCGCATACTTTCATACAAGGGTATTTTTGAGGGATGCAATTTCAAAGAGTTATCTTCCGGCAAAACGCATTTTTCGTTTGCCAAAGCCCCGTTTGCCGGAGAACTGCTTCATCATTTTTTGCATTTGATCGAATTGTTTCAGCAGACGATTTACATCTTCCACTTTTTGACCGCATCCCGCCGCGATGCGCCGCTTGCGCGAAGCGGCAATGATCGAAGGCTTGGATCGTTCTTCCGGTGTCATAGAGAGAATAATTGCTTCCAAACGGTCAAATTGTTTTTCATCAAAATTGGCATTTTCCAATTGCGCTTTGTTTACACCCGGGATCATCGAAATGATTTGTTCCATGGAACCCATTTTACGAAGTTGCCGAAATTGTTGACGAAAATCTTCCAGATCGAACGTGTTGGTGCGCATTTTGCGTTCCAATTCGGCCGCTTGTTTTTCATCATAGGCCTTTTCCGCCTTTTCGATCAGCGACAACACGTCGCCCATCCCTAAAATACGCGATGCCATACGATCCGGATGAAACGGTTCGATCATATCCAATTTTTCGCCCGTACCCACAAACTTAATCGGTTTTCCGGTTACATGACGAATGGAAAGGGCAGCACCGCCACGGGTGTCACCATCCAGTTTTGTCATCACCACCCCGGTGATGTCGAGCATATCGTTAAAGGCACTTGCCACATTCACGGCGTCTTGTCCGGTCATTGCGTCAACCACCAATAAAATTTCCTGTGGTTGAACAGCCTTTCGGATGTCTTTCAGCTCTTGCATCATGCCTTCATCGACATGCAGACGTCCTGCGGTGTCCAAAAACACCAAATCGTGTCCGTGCTGTTGTGCATGCGCCACACCGCCTTTGGCAATTTCCAATGGGGAGGTGGAGCCTTCAATCGTAAAAACGGGAACACCGACTTGCTCTCCCACAACTTGCAATTGTTTGATTGCAGCGGGGCGGTAGACGTCACACGCAACCAAAAGCGGACGTTTCCCCTGTTTTTTGAAAAGAGATGCAAGTTTTGCAGATTGTGTTGTTTTACCGGCACCTTGTAAACCAACCATCATAACAATGGTAGGCGGACGATTGGAAAAATGGATCCGTTCGTTTTCGCCGCCCATCAGTTTGACCAGCTCTTCGTTCACGATTTTAACGATTTGCTGCGCAGGCACCAGGCTTTCCAAAACTTCAGCACCGACACAGCGTTCTTGCACATCTGCAATAAAGTCTTTGACAACTTTGAAATTCACATCCGCTTCCAAAAGCGCCAGTTTGATTTCCCGCATGCCCGCTTTCACATCAGCTTCTGTGATCTTTCCTTTGTTTTTGAAGATCTTCATCGCCCCGGAAAGCTTTTCAGAAAGGCTGGAAAACATTCCCATACACAGCACCTCCTATCGTTTTATCGTTTGATGAAAAGGGTAATCGCAAACGTACCGCCGCAAAAACAGATCGAACAACGTCACCGTTATCACGTTGTTGTTTTGCTCTCATCTTCTGTATTTGTGTGAAAATTTTCGTCAGATTCCGCAGCCGAAAGCTTTTGTATCAGTTCCAGCAGATAGGATCTTTTGTCTTCGGCTTGCGGCGGCAACGGCAGCAAACGAATTTGCGCTTCCAGTTCGTTTGCCAATTGTTTTGTTCGGATGGACTGCGCAGCCAGGCCTAAAACTTGTTCCATATGCCACAATGCGTCTTCTCCGTGTTTTAATGTGTATTGCACGCCTTGCCTTGTGATGCCGATCTGTTCGGAAATTTCAGCCAAGGACAAATCTTGGTTGTAATACATGTCGATCACAGCCTGCTGTCGACTTGTCAGCATGTCACCATAGATGTCAAACAGGACAGTTGTGTGCAAATTTTTTTCAAACATTGTGCTTGGCATCTCCCTGTAAACGGTATATGACCCGGAAGGTAATACCGCGTTTTACCTGTCAAGGAAAACACTTTACATATGATATCATATTTCATCAAGCATGTCAAGCGTTTTGGCAAATTTCATTGCTTTTTGTGCATGAATTAAGACTTTGTGTTGCTGCGTTTTTTGTGTTTGGCAATGATCGCACCGCGTCGTTTGGCCGTATACCAGACCGTCAGGATTGCTGCCACCAGCAACAAACATACAAACGCAATAAAAAATCCGTTGGTGACGATCTGTTTGAGCGTGTTGGCAAACCGTAAAAAAGTACTTACACTCATGTCTGTTTTGGTCACAAGCTCTATGGTATCAAGAACCGTACCTTGATATTTCACGGTTAAAAATCCAGCAATTGCGCCTTGCGCCACCGGTGCTTGAATTTCATCTGCAAACAGACGCCAACTGATTTCTACATCGCTGTCCGGATCCGCTGTTTTCGGAACGAAAATTTCGACCGATCGTGCAGGGACCAAAGCGACATGATCACCGTTGTGTGATAAGGTCACAGGCAGCTCGCAGATCATTGTCTTGGTATCTGCTATGGTCAGATAGGTGTAATTATCAAATCCCCATTGCAACAACGTCTCCGCATCTGTATACATATAGTCAAAGTCTTGCTCTTGATCATATTTGGCATTCATGACGATGGCGGCATAGTTGTGTCCATACCAGGTGAAGAGTTCTACGCAGCATTTGCCGCCTTTTTCCGTAGCTCCGGCAACCAGTCCTTTGGCGAGCGGATTGTAATATTTTGTTTGATATACATCGGTGCTCACCATGTGGTTCCGGTTCGAGATTTCACGCTCCTGACTTAAATTGGTGGCGGGAATGATGTAGGAATCAACGGTTGTCAAGGCTGTATATTCTGTATTTTGCGCACAATAGGACACAATTTTTGCAAGATCGGTCACGGTTGTATACATTTGATCGTCGTCCATCCCCGTCGGATTGGTAAAAAACGAGTCAGTACACCCCAATTCCGTCGCTTTTTCATTCATCATCCGTACAAAGTTGGAGACATTGTTATCACCGATATTGTAGGCCAGTACACTTGCAGCATCGTTGGCATTGGAAATAATCATCGCACGCAATAAATCGCCGGCAGAAACCACTTCTCCATCTTTCAGATGGATGGAAAAACCGCCGGAAGCAGAAAGAGACGCCGAAGTAACCGTGATAGATTCGTTCATACGATCGTGATAATATTCAAAAGCCAAAATACCGCTGAGAAGTTTTACCGTGGAGGCAGGCGCGATGCGATCCGTCGGACCTTTGGCATACATAACGATGCCGTTGTCTGCATTTACCACAGCGCATTGTGTACAGGTTACAGATGAACCGAGTGGATCGTCGTTGCTGCTCGGATCGGTAGTGGACTCTGTTTCTGTTGTTTCTTCCGTTTCACCGGTTTCTGTATCGGCCAAAACCGAATAGGGGGAACAAATGAGAGATAACAGTACAAAGAGCAGACAGAATAATGAAATGGCGACGCGCCGATCAGTCATCCTTTTTTTCATGTTTCTGTCTCCTCTCGATATTCTCGTGCTGCACAGATATCTCGGTTGATCTGTTGCTTGAGCAGATCCATATTGTCAAACGTTTGTTCCGGCCGTAAATACTGCAACAGTACAACGTCGGCTTTTTTGCCGTAAAGATCTGTTTGCGGCGGGATGTCCAGCAGATGTGTTTCCACATTTGGTTTTTCCTGTCCGTCTCCAACTGTCGGACGTATACCGATATTGGTTACCCCGCGTGTGACGTGTTGTTCAACATAGACGTTTGAAACGTAAACGCCCCGCGCAGGCAGCAGTTTGTTCGGGGATTGAAAATTGATGGTGGGAATCTGCATTTTGTGCCCGTTGCGCAACCCGTGAATGATGTTTCCGCTCAGTGTGTATGGGTAGCCCAGCAGATGATTGGCCGTTTGTATTTCCCCACGTGCGAGCAGTGTACGAATACGCGTAGAGCTGACCGTGTCTCCGTACGCATAGACCATGGGAACCACATATGTTTCTTTTCCAGCGGTTTGCATGGCTTGTTGCAACGTTTCAGCTGTTCCATCGCCGTTTTCACCGAAATGAAAGTTTTCGCCGCTGACGGCGATTTGTGTCTGCATTTCTTTGATCAAAATATCACGCACAAATGTTTGCGGGGAATTGTGCTGCAGAGAGGGAAAATCATATAAATATACAAAACGAATTCCGCATGCACGCATATGTTCCAATCGTTCTTCGTTTGTACAAAGCAGCGGTGCTTGTTTTGGATGTGTAGCAAACGTAAAGACTGCCGGGACAAGGCTGTGTTGTTTGGCGAGTGTAGTTGTGGCTTGTAATATTGCGCGATGTCCCAAATGCACGCCGTCAAAATTACCGAGTGCTGCGACACAAGGCATTCCCGCACCGTGCGGCAAGTTTTGACCGGTTTTCAGATCCATACATTGCATCCGTTTTGCACCTCCTGTTTTTTCTTGTACGTCGTTGTCACTTTCTGTCGTCATATAAAATTATTCTATCATAAAATGCCCAAAGATGCAAGATTTCCAATGATCTGATTGCGCTTGATGTATCTTTTTTATTTTGTTATTCACTGTAAATGATAATATGTTTCTTTTGCAATTGATCGCTGTTTGTGATACAATCATAGTGTTTTTATCTGATAGTTTGCAAAACCGACGGCGACAAAGGAGAAACGATCATGATCGATACAACATTGGATGTGTGGCAGTATTTGGCGGCGTGTCAAAAACCGTTGGTGATGTACGGTATGGGAAATGGTGCAGATAAGATCCTCTGTGCGCTCCATGAAAAGGGTTTGGAAATTGCAGATTTCTTTGCCAGTGATGATTTTGTACGTGGTCAAAAGTTTCACGACAAAACGGTGCTTCGTTTTGATCAGATCAAGCAAAAATATCGTGATTTTGTCGTTGTTCTCGCGTTTGGATCATCTCTTCCATCCGTACTTGATCGTTTTGCCGCACTGGATGAACAATATGACTTGGTTGCGCCGGATGTACCGGTGAGCGGAACGACGATCTTTGACGCTGCGTTTTATGAATCTCATCGTGCACAATTAGAACAAACACGCCAATTGTTTTCAGACGAATCATCTCAGCTGATCTTTGACAATGTCGTGTTGTATAAACGAACCGGCCGCATTCGCTATCTGTTTGCAGCGAAAAGCATGCCCGAGGAAGAAAAGGAATTGCTTGCCCCTCAAAACATTGTATCCTATGCCGATATCGGCGCTTATCGCGGGGATACCATTGCAGCCGTTGCTGATATTGCGCCAAATTTGCGATATGTATATGCCATGGAACCTGATCCACGTAATTTTCAAAAGCTTCGGGATTTTTGCGCGGGATATCCGCAAATCTCTTTTACTTTGTCACAAGCGGCAGCCTGGGATACCGAAACAACAGTAGAGTTTGTGGCGCAGGGGAACCGCAATGCCGCATTATTCACGGATGCCTCCTCCGCACACTTTACAAAATATCGAACGTCCGTACAAGCCCAAACGCTGGATGCGATGTTAAAAGGCGAAAATGTTGATTTTATCAAATATGATGTGGAGGGAAGTGAGAACCGCGCTTTGCGCGGCAGTATACAGGCCATTCGTCGTTGTATGCCGTATTTGAAAATTTCCGTCTATCATCGTTCGGAAGATCTGTTTGCCTTACCAAAATTGGTGCTGTCAATCGCCCCGTCGTATCGCTTGTATTTGCGACGTACACTTTCAGTACCTGCATGGGATTTGCAGCTTTATGGTGTTCCACAGGAAATCTGACAAACCGTTTGACTGCATCAATCGTCCAACAACGGTGATCAACTATAGATGTGTCAGTAAAGAGGATTGGTTTTTTTAATAAATAGAGCGGAAAGATTGTCAACCTTTCCGCTTTTTGTTTTTCCATTGATTTATATCATAACAAAGGAATTTTTATTTCATATTATCGCACAACACGGCGTTTGCACATACCGACTTTTCCGCAAATGGGACAGGTCAGTCTTCTCCGTGTCAGAGTATGGATTCCTTTGACGTAGTCGCGCATCGTTGGAACAAACAACGCTTTGCAGTGTGGACACTCATAGTAACCTGCTTTCACATCCAGCACACAGGCGGCACCCACGCCGCACACAGCGGTTACAACAGCCAAAACAATCAGTGCGATACGTCCAAACATCGGCAATGGCATAAAGGATGCAAGACAAACCAGTGCGAAAACGGCTATGATCGTAATAACACCGCAAATGATGCTTAGTGCCATGCTTTTTTTGTTTTCACTGTTCTCTTTGATCAGTGCCATCATATTTTCTTCAGCTTTTGTTTGATATTCTACCGGGGAAACTATTGTTCCCGAAAGAAGGTCGTTGACCGTGATCTGCAGCGCATCACACAATGGTTTCATCAATGAAAGCTCCGGCAAACCTTTGCCACACTCCCATTTGGAGACGGTTTTATCACTGATTCGCAGAATCTCCGCCAACGCTTTTTGTGTCATCTTTTGTGCTTTTCTTCTTTCGGCGATAAATCGTCCGATTTTTATCTGATCCATATTCGGTTCTCCTTTCTTCTGGCTCAATCATACGATAGCGAGAAGATTTTGAACACATATGAGACGTAGAATTTTTCAACTCTATGTATCGTAGAGTTAATAAATAACTGTTTTTATAATTTTTGTATACCTCAGTTGCTTTCGTCGTTCAAACATCGAATGACATTGATGAACAAATAAACACATCTGTTGGTATGTATATACATCAATCATTCTTTGGTCCGATATAGCGAATGATATGTTTCCTGCGCTTGCTGTTTTTGACGCAGGCGCTGCGCCAACAGATAGATTGCACCAAAGATGGTATAAAGTACCAGATAGGTGACAGAGGCGCCAAGCCAAACTGCATCTGAGGTAAACGATTTGCAAATGGTCAGTTCCACCACGGCGGCACCTCCTGCGCTGCACAAAAAATGCAGCAGGAGCTTTGCCATCGGATGCAGAAGCGGTGCACGAAACACCAGGGAACCCAGAGAAAAAATCAAGCTGAATACCAAAACGGCAAGATAGAGTTTGAGTGAAATACCGATAAAATATAAATTGGTAATTTGTTGTTCCGGGTTTTCATATGTCACAGATGCTTGATCCAGATAGAAAAAGGAGAGGAGGGCAAAAAACAGCAGCGACACGGCAGCAGTCAGGAAAAACACGCGCAGTAAATATGAAATAACGCCCGATTTTTTATGCGCCAAATTTCCGCGTGAACGACGGCGCACCATGATACCCCAGGCAATCAACAGCGACGCCACAATGCTGATCAAAAAAGCAATTCCAACCGAACCAAAGCGAAAGGAACGGTAAAATGCATCCGACTGATGAAGCAACCATATGGGTAGTAGCAGCATGATACCAAGAAGTAATACAAATATCACCGCAGCAACATTGTACCAAACACGCAGATAGGCACCAATGGTAATGCTTTCACTTGGTGTTGATTTGGCACGAACGTTTTGATTTTTGTTTTGTTTGGACTTTGTTTTGGCGTCGTTGTGTTTCATCGTGTATCCTTTCCAAAAACGTATCCGTCGCATTTTTGCGTTATATCAAAATATCTGCTCAAAAATATCTGCTCACTCTGCTTGTGCTGCACCTTGCATGGCCGCTGCGCGCAATTGTTGCAGTGCAGCCGCTTTGTCGGCGGCACAAAACACAGCCGATCCCGCAACAAACACGTTTGCCCCTGCTTTTGCGGCCAGCGCAATGTTTTCCGCTTTGATCCCACCGTCTACTTCCAGATCGATTTGCGCACCCGCGTTGCGGATCATCTGTCGAACCGTGTGTACATGTTGCAGTGTTTCAGGCAAAAGTTTTTGTGCGCCGAACCCCGGTTCTACAGTCATTACCAGGATCATATCGCATGCGGAAAGATAGGGGGCAAGGGCAGTGGGTGAGGTGGATGGTTTGATTGCCACCCCTGCTTTTTTGTGATTGGCATGAATCGCGCGCAACACAGCTTGCGGTTCATCGGTGCTTTCTAAATGGAAAGTAATAATATCAGCACCGCAAGCACAAAAATCGTCGATATAGCGCAAAGGATCTTGAATCATCAAATGCACATCAAAACAGAGCTTGCTGTGCGGCCGAAGCGCTTTGATCACGGGTTGTCCATAGGATATATTTGGTACAAAGTGCCCATCCATCACGTCGATATGCAGATATTGGGCGCCGCCGCGTTCCACTGCTTGTATTTCTTCCCCCAGTTTGGAAAAATCCGCAGATAGAATGGAGGGAGAGAGAATGATAGACATGATGTCATTCCTTTCTGCTGTAGCTGCAATAAAAATTCAAATGGAGTTTTAACAATAAAATGTTTGAAAAATACGGATCATAAACAGCCATGGTATGTACCGCTTCATCTTTTTTTGACAGAGTAAAACGGCACGCAACATTTGTTTTGAGTCAGTTGTCAGTGCCATTGTGCCATATATGTGAGTGACCGAAATAAAAAAACAACATATGATGGCAATAAGAGACCACAAACAGGTCTCTACCTTTGGCAGATGCCGCTGTGTTTGATCGAGCAAAATATCGCTGCGGCAAAAGACAAAAATTTCGACAAGATTGAGAGTGCTTTTCTGCACTTATGCGGGCTTCATA
>ERZ779861.1566-NODE-1566-length-25105-cov-39.385269_pt1 | contig 25105 bp, 26 predicted proteins | sample MGYA00511558_ERZ779861 | MGnify/ENA primary metagenome ERZ779861 (study PRJEB29588, sample SAMEA2163432) | human gut metagenome | biome: human gut; feature: human-associated habitat; material: faeces | place: Denmark | collected 2008/2010 ...
TGACTACTAAAAAATTGACCTTCCGGCAGAAGATTCTCGTCGCCGGAACGCTGTTCGGAATGTTCTTCGGCGCGGGCAACCTGATCTTCCCCGTACATCTCGGCCAGATGGCCGGCCGCAACGCGGTCGTCGCCATGATCGGCTTTATCATCACGGCGGTTGGCATCCCCATCTTCGGCGTCGCCGCCATCGGCATCACACATTCCGACGGCCTGCAGACGCTCTCGAGCAAGGTCGGCAAGGGCTACGGCATTTTCTTTACCTGCCTTCTGTACCTGACCATCGGCCCGCTCTTCGCCATCCCGAGATGCGCAACAGTTTCCTTTACCACCGGCATCACTCCCCTGCTGGGCGCGGATTCGCCGGAGTGGCTGTATCTGCTTGTCTTTTCGGCGGCGTTCTTCGCCTTCGTGCTGTTCTTCTCGCTGCGCCCCGGTAAGATCACCCTCTGGATCGGCAAGATCATCAATCCGCTCTTCCTGTTCTTCTTCGCAGTGCTGATCATCGCGGCGCTGCTCTCCCCCGGCGCAGCGATCTCCTCGGTCGAGCCGACGGAGGCCTATCAGAACGGTTCCTTCTTTCCCGCGCTCATTGAGGGCTACGGCACGATGGACGCCATCGCCGGTCTCGCCTTCGGCATCGTGGTCATCGACGTCATTCGCCGCATGGGTGTCAACAACGACGACATCATCGCCGAGGACGTGCTCTCCTCCGGTCTTCTTGCCGGTGCGCTGATGGCGCTGATCTACGTGCTGTCCATTCTGGTCGGCGCGCAGTCGAGAGGCATTTTCGAGCTGTCCGAAAATGGCGGCATCGCCCTCACGCAGATTGCGGGTCATTACCTCGGCGGCGTGGGCCAGTTTATCCTCGCCTTCACCATCACCTTTGCCTGCCTCAAGACCTCTATCGGCCTTGTCACGGCCTGCTCGGAAACGTTTGTCAAGATGACGAACGGCAAAATTTCCTACCGCACCTGGGCGATCCTCTTCACGGTGTTTTCGTTTGCCGTTTCCAACATTGGACTGAGCGCCATCATCGAGTATTCCGTCCCGATGCTCATGCTCATCTATCCCCCGGCCATTGCGCTTATCCTGCTGGCCTTTATCGGCAAGTTCTTCGCTCATGACCGTGCCGTGTATGTCGCAACGATGATCGGTACATGGGCAGCCGCTATTTTCGACTGCATGAAGACGCTGCCCGCGTCGGTGCAGACTTCGCTCCGCCTCGATGTGCCTATCGCCTTTGCGGAAAAATATCTGCCGTTGTTCGACAAGAATCTCGGCTGGCTGCTGCCCGCGCTCGTCGGCTTTGTGATCGGCATGGTCATCCACGCGAGCCGGAAGGGCACGCTCGTCCCTCAGGCCTGACGAACCAAATTAAAGTAAAAATGCACCGCATGGCAGAGTTATTTCTGCTGTGCGGTGTCATTTTTTCAGCGGCTCCGAAAACGGAGAATCAGCAAGCTGCCGAGGTTCACCAGCAAAATCGTCGCGGCCCATGAAAGTGTTGCAGCCGTAATCGCACCAGAACGGTGCAAGGATCGTAAAACGCTCGCTGGCCGCGCCGAGCAGACGGCGCATCAGTTCGCGCTGCCGCGTCTCATCGGAAGGCGGCGTCCGGTTGTAGGCAAAGCACAGCTCCTTCGCCGCGAGCCGTTCCTGCGTAAGCTCTTCTCTGCTTGCATCGTAGAGCAGACCGCGCAGCATTTTTCTTTCTCTGTCATGTTACCTCTCATCCCTTGCTTGATTACCTATTGATCATACTACGCGACGAGAGGCATTACAACTATTCTGCGCTGGGTTATGGTATGTGTGTTGGCTGCCAAAAGGAGATGGTGCACATGAAAGCACTTCAAAAGCAGTTCGACCAGCAGGAGTTCGACGACCTGAACGCGTTGGTATGCGGATAGGAAAGATAGATGGAAACCGGTTGGTTTCCATCTATCTTTCCTTCACTTCTCAGATTTTATTTTCTCCCGTGCGGCGAGCCGATGCTCGATATCCCCCTGCAAAAGCTGCGAGATCACCGCGGCCAGCGGGATAAAAAACACGATACCGATGATACCGAACAACTTTCCGCCGAGCAGTGCGGCCAGCAGTGTCCACAGCGGAGAAAGCCCCACGCTGCCGCCGACCACATGCGGGTAGATGAACTGGTTTTCGATGAACTGCACCACCTGATAAACAAGGAAGCACAGTATTGCCTTCTCCGGCGCGGCCAGCAGCGTGAGCAGTACGCCGATCAGGCAGGATGCAAACGCGCCGATATATGGGATGAACGCGAATGCCGCTGTCAGCACAGCCGTCAGCGCTGCGTAGGGGATGCGGAAGACGGAAAACGCGAGAAAGATCAACGTGCCGAGGATCAGCACCTCGATGCACTGACCGGAGAAAAACTTTGCATAAGTATCGTGCGTCAGCTTTGCGATGCGGCAAATGCGGTTTGCCGTCATCTCCTTACAGTAGGCGTACAGAAAGCCGCGGCTCTGCTTACTGAGCTCCCGCCGCCCCAACAGTACATAAAACATGATCACGATCGCGAACACGGCGTTTACCGTGACAGACACCGTTGAGCTTGCCAGATCGACGACCGATCCGATCACGGCCCCCGCACCGGTGAAGAGCTTTTCCACGGCCGTCTTCCAGTCAAACGAGGCCGCAAGCTTTGTCAGCTCCGTGGTGTCGACGCCGTAGCTGCTCAGCAGCGCCACCCAGTCGGGCCAGTTCTCCCTTACGAGTACGGCGATGCTCCGGACCGACGCAGCCAGCTGTGGGATTGCCAGCACGCACAGCAGGAATACCAGCACTGCGACACAGAGCATCGTCAGTGTCAGGCTCAGTGCATCGACCGTTTTTTCCTTCATCTTCGGGAAATGGGCCGTGAGCCGCCGCGCAATACCAAGCATCGGAACGCTCAGCACGAACGCGAGCAAAAGGCCCGAGACCACCGGCGACAGAATACCTGCCAAAACGCGGAAAAAGCTCGCCACTTCATTCAGGTTAGTCAGCGCGGCAAAAAGCGCCACGCCGAAAAAAATCAGAAGCATCTGCTGCTTGAGTTGTTTATTCATGGGCCATCTCTCCAATCAGCGCAGTCTCCACCTTTTCACCGGCGTGCGGCCGCTGTGTGACGCGCAGCTTCTCGATGCGGTGATGATCTACTTTGACAACAAGCACATCAAGATCATCGTAAGTAAAGCGGTCGCCGCTCTCCGGCACGCCGCCGCAGCGCTCCATCACCCATCCGCTGACCGACACCATCTCCGAGTCGGTCTTGAGGTGGAAGAAATCGGCAAAATCGTCAAAGTCCATTCCTGCGTCCACAAGGTAAGCGTGCTCCGCCGTCTCGCGGATGGGAATCTCCTCCTGCTCGTGCTCGTCCCATATCTCGCCCACCAGCTCTTCGAGGATATCCTCCATCGTGACAATGCCGCAGGTGCCGCCATATTCGTCCACCACGACGGCAACGTGCGTCTTGCCCTGCTGCATCTTTTTAAGCAGCAGACTGATCGGCTCATTCTCCGGTGCAAAGATGGTGGGTGAAAGCAACTCGGCGATCGGCTTATCAGTCACGCCGCAGCCAACGTAAAAATCCTTGCGATGGATGGTGCCGAGGATATGGTCGATGGAATCCTGATAGACGAGCAGGCGGGAATATTTGGTATTGGTGAACAGCGCGGCGGTCTCCTCCCAGCTCGCCGTGACCGGCAGCGCCGCGAGGTCTACGCGGTGGATGAGAATGTCCTTTGCCTGCTGCTCGGAAAATTCGATGGCGTTGCGCAGCAGCTCGCCCTCGCTTTTGTCGATGCTGCCGCCCTGCTGGACCTCATCGACGAGCATCAGCAGCTCCTCCTGCGACATTTTGCTCTCGCCGTTCAGGCGGAATGCCTTCGCTAGCAGCCTTTTCCAGAGGGAGAAGAGCAGATTGAGCGGCAGCAGCACTCAGATGAGCACGCGCAGGATGGGAGCGGAGAACATGGCGAAGCGCTCCGCGCAGTCCTTGGCGATGCTTTTGGGCGAGATCTCACCGAAGATCAGCACCACCACCGTGACGACCACGGTGGAGATCGTCGCGCCCGCGTCGCCGTAATGGTGCACAAAGAGCACCGTGCCGATGGAGGCCGTCGCAATATTGACGATGTTGTTGCCGATCAAGATGGTAGAGAGCAGCCGGTCATACTGCTCCAAAAGCCTGCACGCAAGCGCAGCATTGGCATTGCCCTTTTCAGCAAGGGTTTTGAGCCGCGTAGTGCTGGCAGAGGAAAACGCGGTCTCCGTGGCGGAAAAGTAGGCGGAGAGCAGCAAACACACCGCCATAATAATGATACAAGTTGTCGTTGACAAGATAAAAGCTCCTTTTCTGTCGTCTGTTCGAATCGTCAAAGCGCTCAAATGAGCGTCAAAAAGCATGTCCGCCCCGCTTTTCAGCAGCGCAGATATGCTTTCACAAACAGATGACAGATCAGGTGGCTACTGTGATAGTCACTGCCGTCGGTATCCATATGGGCACGCATCCTCCTTCGTTTCAAATTGATGGTATTGTACCAGACGCTCCCAGTACCGTCAAGCAAAGAAACTGTTAAGAGGTAGGCCGGTTACTGCATTTATTGTTATACTCGGAATTACATGGACAGTTGAACGCACATCAGCTCAATCTCCGTACCATCAGCGAGTATGAGGGGATACACGCCCGGCTGCCCATCCTCCAAGATGAGATGACCGCATGGCTGTCAACCGGTCCCTCGTTTTATATCCTCGTTTTGCCGATCACGGTGTTCGCCGAGGAGCCGTATATCAAAGCCCGCCCTACAACCACACAGACGCATGGCGCACATTACTGCGTACCCACCGCAATGACATCGCCGCGGCGATGAAGATCCCGCCGGAGGATTTTCGTTGGTACGCCGCCTTCCATGACGAAGGTAATCATCCTCACGTCCACATGATGGCGTGGTCGGTGAATCCGAATCAGGCGTACCTGTCCAAAGATGGGATACGGCAGATCAAGTCCACGCTGACCAATCAAATTTTCCGTCAGGAGTTGCTGCACGTCTACGAGCAGAAAAGCAAATCTCGTGATGAACTGGTGGTCGCGGCGCGGAAAGCCATGCTGGAATTGGCGAAGGCCATGCGGGAGATGACCTGCACGCTCGGCCACTACGACGCAGGCTTCACCCTCTGCACCTACACCCACGTCACACGGCAGATGCAGCAAAAGGCCGCGGAGAAAATGGGCAGCTTCATGGCGCAGATTCGATAAGTCCCACAGGCAAGCAGAGCACCGGAAAGGAAGCAATTTCCTCTCCGGTGCTCTTTGGCTCTTTCCGCGCATTTCGTTGTACCCATGGGGCATGAGCTGGCAGTAGGCGGCAAAGCCGCTGACTGCCAGCCGATGTGGGTCAGGGTGTGGGGCAGGCAGTTGACCCGCATTTTGACTCACACCATTTTCAGCGTTTTTGCAGCAAAAAAGCATCGAAAACCGAAGTTTTCGATGCTTTTTGGAGCTGGCGGTGTGACTCGAACACATGACCTGCTGATTACGAAGTGTATCCGGGCGCTCCATTTGACGGTTTTCAGGGATTTTGGAGCCTTTCTGTCTGGTGTATTGCGCACGTCTGCCCTATCTGTTCCGTTGCTTCCGTCCGCTCATTTCCCCGTGTGGGTCAGGGTGTGGGTCAAACCACTTTCAGAATACGAACGAGGGGCGTACCTCTGACAACGGCAAACCGAGCCTCTGCGCCCTATCCCGCTCATAGGTGACGCGTGTCACTTCCTCAATAAAGTCTTTCTCTTTCGGCGTGGCGCTCGCCCATCGCACACTATATTTGCGGCACAGTTGAAAGAATATCTCATAAAAACGTTCTTCCTCCGCATCCTTGCGGCAATAGCTAAGTATGCAGGTTTACATAGCAACTATATGTTATGATTCTGCTATGCTTTATCACAAAAGAATATCGAAAAGATTAAGTTTGTATCGTATCCATTGCACGCATAGAAAAAAACAAGGTAAATTGTGTTCAGAATGAGTTCTTTGCACTGCGGAGGGGGGGAGTGCGTATGAAGCAAAACAGCACCGTTCTTGCGAATGCTGTCAAACGAACATGGGTGCGGCTGGCACTGACTTCAGGCTCCGTGGTGCTTTTCAGCCAGGTGTATTTTTCTACGATAGGCGATGGGTTCCGCATTTCTGCGACACCGGTTATCTATCCTATTTTGCTTATCCGCCTGGGTAGTGACCGCCGCTGTCCATTGGCGGGCGCCGTAACATTTTTGACGGTTCTGATCGTTCGCTGCATCATTGCGTGTATGCAGGGGTCCGCACTGCCTGCCGCACTGCTTCAGGAATACCATGGCGGCCTTTTTTATTTCTGCTATGATGCCATTCTTTGCCTGCTGATAAGCGACAGACGAGCTGTGCGTCCGCCGCGCCTTCTCGCATCACTTTTCCTTTGTGATATGGCATCGAACCTGCTTGATTTTATGGTATCCGGCCATCACCTATTGCTGTTCACTGCGGACCGTTCCGCGGCCGCGCGAATTGTGGGCATTGGTTTCGCGCTCGCGTTATCCCGCGCGCTTGCTGCCTCAACTGTATTATGGTTTCTGTCCCTGCGTGAGCAGGCTTTGATCCATCAGCAGGAATCGGCGCGGTATCAGCAGTTATTTGTTATGGCAGCAGACTTGAAAACGGAGCTTTATTTTCTCAAAAAGGACGCGGAGGACATTGAAAAGGTCACGCTGAAGGCTTATCAGATCTATGAACAGCTTTGTGCGTTGCCTGAGCAAAAGGCATTGGCCGCACTGTCTCTTTCTGTTGCGCGTGATATGCACGAGATCAAGAAGGACAACCTGCGTATCATCCGCGGATTGGAATCTGAGGTGCAGGGTGCTTATGATCAAAGGGAGATGAGCCTGAAAAATCTTTTGCACCTGCTGACGGTCTCAACAAATCAAATGCTCGGCATACAGCAGAGTGATATTCGCCTTGTTTGCCGCTGCGAGGAGGATATGATCGTTCGGGAGCACTATCAACTGCTTTCCATTCTCAAGAACCTTGTAATGAATGCTGTTGAGGCAATTCAGTCCGGCACAGGGCACGGCGTCGTGGAGGTCGATTGCCGAATTGAGGAGAAGCATCTTCTGATCTGCGTAAAAGATGACGGCCCGGGTATCGCGCCGCGCGTACTACCGCATTTGTTTCGGCTTGGTTATTCGACAAAATTCAATTCCCAAACAGGCGACATTAACCGCGGCGTGGGACTCCCCGCTGTGAAGGCAATTGCAGAGGAGCTTGGCGGCGAAGTGAGTGTTATCCCCGATGTCGCTGATGGAGCGACCTTTTGTGTTCGGCTGTCGCTTGAATTATTAAAGGGAGGAAGCAATGAAAATCTACATCATTGAAGACGATGAAGCCGTCATCAGCATGCTGGAGGATATCATTGAAGGTGAGGGACTCGGAACGGTCTGCGGCAGCAGCACGGACGGCTATACCGATCTGATCGATATTTTTGCAAAAGCTCCGGATCTGGTTTTAACGGATCTTCTCATGCCGGGAAAGGATGGCATTCAGTTGATGCGTGAGTTAAAATCCTCCGGAAGCCAGGCAAAATTCATTGTTATCTCGCAGGTGTCAGCCAAAGAGATGGTAGCTCGTGCGTATTCTTCGGGCGCCGATTTCTATATTCAGAAGCCGATTAACCACATCGAGGTCTGCCAGGTGGTACGCAACGCCAAAAATCAAATAGAAAATGAAAAGGTGCTTGCCGCAATACGCGGTGTTTTCGCCCTGCAAAATAGCGCAAAGAAGGATTCTCGCGAGGATGAGCTGCGACAGAGACTGCGCTATATCTTGAGCCAGCTTGGTATGTCCGGCGAAAGGGGTACGCAAGACATCATTGATGCGTGCTGCTTTGTCCGTGAACATGGCGGGACAGTGTCAAGCTCCGGTATTCGAGCCTTGTGTATGGCTCTCTGTCCTGACGCGCCTAAATCAACGGAGCAGCGTATGCGTCGAGCCATAGAACGAAGCCTGCGGCATATAGCAAGTCTTGGGTTAGAGGATTATACCAACGAGGTCTTTGTGCGCTATGCGACACATCTATTTCCCTTTGAGGAGGTTCGGCGTGAAATGGCTGCGATACAAGGGCGAGGCAGAGGGGGACATGTCAGTGTCAAGACTTTTCTGGACGGCCTGATGGTTCTGTTGGACGACTGAGGCCGAATTCGAAAATCTCACCCACTGTGCTTGTGCACAGTGGGTGAAACTGTATATTTACGCATATTTACAATTTCATAACAGCCAAAATATCCATAACAAAATGTCTGTGCTCGTTGATTATGCAGAAACGGCGTGACGTTATGACGCGAATTGATACTTTTTGAAACGGCAGTAATAACCTCCTTTACGAGATGGATCGTGCGGGCTGAAGTGTGTGGGACAGTCTGCCGCTTCCGTTTGATACAATGAAAAGGAGGACTTATTATGCTGACAATCGAGTTAAATATGTACCACGCAGTTGCTTTAGGCGCTTTCCTGTTCTGGATGGGCGGGATCATCACCGACAAGGTGAGACTGCTCAACCGATATTGTATTCCTGCTCCGCTGATTGGCGGCCTGTGCTTTTCTGTTCTCAACTGTATTCTCTACTCTGCCGGCATTGCCTCTGTCACCTTTGACAGCACACTGCAAACCGTCTTCATGATCATGTTCTTTACAACGGTCGGCTTTACAGTCAGCATTCCCGCTCTGCTCAAGGGCGGCAAAGCTGTTGTATTGTGTCTGATTGTGTCTGTTGTGATGATCCCTCTGCAAAATTTCCTCGGCGGCGGCGTGATGGAGGTGTTTGGCCGTGATTCGCTGCTGGGCATCGGCTGCGGCTCTATCGCCCTCATCGGCGGCCCCGGCACAGCCGCGGCTTTCGGTCCGGATCTTGAGGCCGCGGGTGCGGTCGGCGGCAGCGTCGTTTCCATCGCGGCGGCGACATTCGGCCTTGTAGCCGGCTCGCTGATGGGTGGCCCGACAGCACGCCGCTTGATTGAAAAACATAATCTGCGCCCGGAGGCGATGGCTGCCATCGGCGGCACGCAGGGCGTCGGCCTTGCCACTGATGTGGCGAGTGAAGACGAGCGTTTTATCACAAACAGTCCTCGCTTTGTCAAGGGCTTCATGCTGCTCCTGCTGGCGGTCGGCATCGGAAATCAAGTCAGCGTGTGGCTCACGGCACTGACAGATCTGACCTTTCCCGCGTACATCGGCGCGATGCTCGTCGCCGTGGTCGTTCGCAATGTGATGGACGGCGCACATACTGAATATCCCGCCGAGGAGATCGACACAATGGGTAATATGTTTCTCTCCATCTTCCTCGCTATGGCGCTCGCAGGCTTGAAACTCTGGGAGCTGATCGACCTCGCCTTGCCGATGATCGTATGCCTGCTGCTGCAGTGTGTGGTGATGGTTCTCTTTGCTTACTTTGTCGTCTTTCGCGTTATGGGCCGTAATTACGATGCGGCAGTTATGACGGCGGGCTTCATCGGCTTTGCTATGGGTGCGACCTCGAACGCGATGGCCAACATACAGGTCGTGACGAAGAAATACGGTCCTTCGCCGGTGGCATACTTTGCCATTCCAATGGTTGGCGGCATGTTCATCGACTTTTTAAACGCAGTTCTTATCGCAGCCAACATCGGCTGGTGGGCGTAAATAAATCCATCACGAATTCGCTGCCTCCGATTCTCATCTTGCTTAACAGTTGATACACGAGCAAATGCTATTGCTTCCAGCTTTTTAAGTTGGAGCAGGCATTCGCGGGACTAAGGAGCGATGCTTATGGCCAAAAAACGTGCAAATGGCGAGGGCAACATCCGCAAACGCGCAGACGGGCGCTGGGAGGGGCGCTACACCGCAGGCTACCATCCCGAAACAGGTAAGCGGATCATCGAAAATGTTCTCGGTAAAACGCAGGCGGAATGCAAGGCGAAATTGAGTGCCGCGCTGGAATCAGTCAAGGGCATCGACGTTAGCCGCGCCAATGAATATACCGTCGCCACATGGCTGCGAAGCTGGTACGACATTTACGCAAAGCCAAACGTCCGTATCGTCACAGCCGACCGCTACCAGCTGATGGTCGAAAAGACTATCTCGATGCAGCAAACGCCCGCGGGCTTCACGCTCCGCACCTACACCCACGCAACAAGACAGAAGCAGGACGAGGCAGCACAAACGATGGGCAGTTTCATGGCGCAGATTCGATAAGTCCCGCAGGCAGGCAGAGCACCGGAGAGGAAACAGCTTCCTCTCCGGTGCGCTTTTACCCTTTCCGCGTATTTCGGCAAGTGGGTCAGAAAATGCCTTCACGGGAAATAGCTTTCAACAGATTAGTCACAATCCTGTGCCGACTAATGTGTACGTGTGGAAAGGAATAGGTAACTGGAAAACAGCAAAGGACCGGCAGATGTTTATCTGCCGGTCCTTTGCCATGGTGAAGCAAGCCAAGAACGGACCAGATGCATTTTTTAGATGAACTGTGCAATGATGATCGTTCCAATCATCAGCGGGATATTCAGTGCACCAAAGGTTGGCACACAGGTATCCCAAATATGATCATGTTGCCCGTCTGCATTCAGGCCGCAGGTCGGGCCGAGCGTAGCATCCGATGCGGGAGAACCGGCATCGCCCAATGCCGCGGCAGAGGAAATCATTAGGATCGTTGCTGCGGGAGAGAAACCGAGTTTGGTGCAAAGCGGTACGAAAAGAACGGCAATGACAGGAATCGTGCCAAAGGACGTGCCGATGCCCATGGTAACAACGAGACCTATGAGCGTGATGACGGTAGCGGCAAGCAAATGACTGCTTGAGAGCGCACTCGCAGATCTTTCTACCAGTGCGTTTACACCGCCGGTAGCACGCATGACCATGCCGAAGCCGCCTGCAACGAGCATAATGAAAGCAATGCTGCCCATCATGCGAATACCGTCGTTAAAGCGCTCTTCGATATCCTTCCATTTGACTGCGCCAGAGAAGAACATGATAACAAGACCCGCCAGTGCGGCAACAGCCAGAGATTGCGTTTTAAATTCGACTGCGGTGACGACCAGAACCGCGATGATGGATATCCAGTGGCGCAGTTCAAGCTTGGTGGATTCAACAGCGTTATATGCGCTCAGGTCAACATCAACATTTTTGTACTCGCGAGGCTTGCGGTAGCGGAACCAGATGTATATGATACCGGGGATAAAAGTGAGCATCAACATCCAGTTTACACTGTAAACCTGCTGCACGGTGACAGTAAGACCATTTGCACACATATTATCCTTTACAATACCCATGAAGATCAGACCGTAGCCGATGGGGATACCGACATACGGCATCATACCGGATACCAGAGCGCCGGCCATTAGACGACGATCCATTTTCATTTCATTCATCATTGCCAGCATCGGAGGAATAAGAATGGGAATGTATGCTGTGTGGATGGGAATGATCGTCTGAGAAATGATGGAGAAAATCAGAATCAGAAGAAACAGTTTCAGCTTGCTGCCGCGAATGGCCTGTGCAACCCTCTTTGCAAAGATATCAGCAAGACCGGTATAGGCAAGGCAGGAAGCAAAGGTGCCGAGTAGAATATAGGCGAGTGCCGCCTCTGCGTTGTTGCTGAAGCCGGCGAGCATGGTGGAGGAAATGTCTGAAACAGACATACCACCCATTAGTCCGCCAACAAAACAGGCGATAATCAGGGAAAACATGACATTCAGCTTGCACAAGCAAAGAATGCACATGAGAATGACCGAGAAGACGACCGGGTTTAGAAAAATGCTCATAATTTCACCCCTTTTTTGAATGCAGCGGAGGCCCTGCCTGATGCAGACTCGTTCCTGACAGTGAAACGGCCGTACAGGAGAAGCGTCTTGTCACCGGGCAGAACCTCCGTTGGAGAGATGGTACTCTCAATGGCAACTTGAGTTCACGGGTTGGTTGGTCTTACTTCTTTTCTAATTTGTAACCGAGGAGATCGGCGAGCTGCTCAACATCATCAACATCCTTGCGCTGTAGATTCTTGCCGAGCTCCCAGGGAAGAACGGTGTAGAACCAGCTGTTGATGCGGTTGACATAGCAGAACCAGGACCACAGAAGGTCGCGGAATTCTTCTTTTGTCTCAATAGTGGGGTAGGACTCCACGATCTTGTCGTGGAAATAGGCAAACTTAGGCATATTCAGCCAAGGAGCAGGGCAATTCGGTTCTAAAACATCACCGAGCAGATGGGCAATCGGACCATTGAGATAAATGAAAAGCTGCTTGCAGACGTCCAGAGAGAATTTGTCATCTCCCAGTACGCAGTACATGGACGGTTCAATCGTCCACCAACCCATTGCCTGCGTATCAGCATTCAGGAAAAAGAGATTGCCGAGAATCTGATTGTCAGTGCCGGCGCCGCTCGGGAAAACGCCGAGCTTGCTCATTGTCACCTCAAGGGGTTCCTTCAACCAGACCTTTTCAACTTCGTCGTGGATCTCGCGCTTCAAATCCTTCCAATTCACTGCCATTTAAGCTTCCTCCCCTCTGGTGAAAATAACGGTTGCCAGTTCGTGATAGAGATAGGTGTGGTTCCAACAGTCCATGCCGCCGCAATGGAATGCATCCAGATATTCAGGGTCGACTTTTGCCATGATGGGACCCATATTCGGCAGAGGCTCTGAGCAGGGACCATAGGTCATAGCGAAATACCAGCCAGACCAGGCGATGTCGCCGTTTACACAGTCGCACAGAGCCGGGACTTTATTTCCGCCAAGAGGATTAGACTGGTCACCAACATACTTGGGAACATGATACGGGGGGATGGGACGGCACTGAACATAGTCGCCGGTGGAGAGAGTGTTATGAGCTTCGCATTCCATGGGCTGAGCGATCTTCTCCCACAACTCGTCTGCTAATTCAGGGAAATCATCTTCCAACACGGTAGCATAACAAGTGATGTCAGCTTTTGGAAAATAAATCTTAATCTTACGCAACTTGCATTCCTCCTAATCAGTTTTGGGCTGTTGTATCAGAAGTTGTACACCCATCTGATTTCTTAGCCTGGCTGTATTATATAGTATAAAAACGCGGAACGGAATTGCAATATTAATATATATTCTCGCTCTTTTAGTTTTATTTACCGAAATGACGAAGAGAATTGTTGATTTTTGAATTGCAATTCAGCTGCTGTTTTAATATAATATAATAAAGTGCGCCGTTTTGTATGGACGAAAGGATATTTTCCGGACAGCTGAAGTGGCAGGTGAACTATGAGAATTGATTCGACCGATTTAAAAATTCTCTCATTATTGCAAGAGAATGCGCGCATCAGTTTCAGCAGTATTGCCGCTGAGGTGCATCTGAGCACAACAGCGGTGACTCGCAGGATAGAGCTGATGCAGGAACGCGGGATCATCCGTGGCTTTCGCACGCTGATTTCGCCGCAGGCAGGTGGAAAAACCGTGCATGGCTTCATAATCGGAGGGGTATATTCCGTAATGCTCTACGATCTCTACCGATATGTTCAAACCGTGCCGGAAGTGGTGCGTTGCGAGACAATCATCTGCGGAGGTAAAGAAGTTATTTTAGAGTTCTACTGTGACAATTATGATTCATTGCTTAAATTTTATGGAAGTGATATTCGTAAATTTCTGGATTCTATGACGGTCTATCTTGTTACCGATACGCCGCTTAAGGATGTATCGATCCCACTGTCGTCCAACGGATGATACCATAAAAAAGGGATGTCAGGCTCAAGATTAGAGCTATCATCTTTATTTACAAGTTGCCGCAAGAGAAAGGCAATAAGGAGGATAAGAAAGCACTAATTCCTGATTTGTTTCAAAATATCGTCAGCAGTATGCTCGGGCACTACGACGCGGGCTTCACGCTCCGCACCTACACCCACGCCACACGGCAGATGCAGCAAAAGGCCGCGGAGAAAATGGGCAGCTTCATGGCGCAGATTCGATAAGTCCCACAGGCAAGCAGAGCACCGGAAAGGAAGCAATTTCCTCTCCGGTGCTCTTTGGCTCTTTCCGCGCATTTCGTTGTACCCATGGGGCATGAGCTGGCAGTAGGCGGCAAAGCCGCTGACTGCCAGCCGATGTGGGTCACGGTGTGGGTCAGAGTTTCTTCCCATATACGATTGGAAACATGCTTCATGAAATCGGTCAGTAGCACAGAATCCAACTAAAATCAAGATCATTGCTTATCATATTTTGCGCTGCTGTAAACCTGCTAAAAAGTCAAGCCCAAATTAAAAGAAAAGTTATCGGCAGAAAAAGAGCATAGCAAAGCAGAGGCGGCAAAACGGATCGCTTGGCCGCCTCAAATAAAGTATTGGAGATCTCAGCTCATTCTATTGCCGGCAAGCTGCGGTAGAGCTCTGTGACCTTGCCATAATAGACTCGGAGGAACTTATTCAGGCCTGCCACCATAGCGAGTTTACTGCTCTTCCCCTCGCCGCGTTTTTTCTCAATGAAAGCAAAGATCGGGTCGTTTGCCGGTTTGTGCATACAGGTATCCGATCAAGAGCATTTTGAACATACTGACAGGGTCGACAGATGGACGGCCTGTTGCCGGATAATATGGCGCCAGAAGATCATAAATGAAGTTAAAGGATACCATCCGCTCGATCTTCCGCAGCAGGTGGGTTTCTGGAATCAGTGACTCTATATCTACGAAAATCATTGCCATTTGTCTGCTTTGGCGTCCCATCATGCTACATCCCTCCTTATGGTTATTCTACCATAGAACGGACGTATTCGCCACCTTTGTCAACGGGTCCCTTATTGTGCATTATCCCACAGGAAATGCTCGATCGTTTTTCCCTCGTCATCACACAATAAAGGAAATGGCTATCAGAACACACCGTGTTTCCGATAGCCATTTTTATGCTCACTTAAGTATTTGCCGCTATAGTCAAAATTCCGCTGACTGCAATCATACTATAGACCAATTTCATCATGTTTTCTTTGCTGATCTTTTTCAGCATCTTTAATCCGACACGCTTCCCGAGCAAAATACCTATCGTGCCCAAAACTGTGGCTGGCAAAAGCTCGACCGTATAGATGCCGCGCACGATCCGCAGTAACATTCCCACCGAAGAGGAAAGAGCAAACATTGTCTGCATCATACCGATATATTCTTCATTGCTACGCGCAACACTCAGCAGATACGGGGCAAGCGGCGGACCGCCAATGCCAAAAAGGCCTGCCGTTATGCCGGAAACGGACGCCGTTGCTGCGGCAGTCAGCCCTGTTGCAGAAAATTTCAGTTTTCTGCCGCCGCAGAAGAAAAACAGCGCGAGCAGCATCAGAAATACACCAAACCCAAGCTTCAGCGGTCCGGTCGGGAGATCGGGAGATATCCAGATCGCGCACAGGCAAAAAGCGAGATAGATCGTTCCCGGAAAAATGAGCTTTTTTAGCCGCACCGCTTTGCGAAAGCGGATCGCAAGGGAAAAAGTCAGGGTAATACAAATCGACGCTGAGATAGCAGAAGCATGCAGAAGGCCAAACATGGACGGCAGGAACAGCATCATCAGGACTCCCCCGCCAAAGCCCGCCACAGACTGCACCGCGCCCCCCGCAGCAGCGCCCAAAAATACAAACAAAAAGCGGATATCCACTGTTTTACCCCCTATCTGCCGGAGCATTATGACCGCGTACCGTTCAGCCAAGCATTTTCTCAGCGAACAGGCTCGCAAACGTGAGCGAGGACAGGAACAGCGCCAGCCACGTGCAGCCACCGAGCGCAATGGGCTTCAGTCCCTTAGTGAACAGTTCCTTGAACTTGATCTTGAAGCCAACGCCGGAGAGTGCGATAGTGACAAAGAATTTATAACCGTTGGTAAACAGCGGTTTAAACAGCGACTGATAGAAATAGGTATCTACAATGTTGCCGCGCAAAATCGTGTTGACTGCGATCATGGCGACAAAGGCCAAAATGAACTTGGGTAATGCCTTCCACATGATCTTCCCGATATTAGCATGTTGGCCGTCAGACCTTGCAGCGCTTCTGGCTTCATTGCGGATGGAGATAACGGAGAAAATCAGCGCAAGCACGATGATCATTGCCGTGCGGACGACCTTGATCGTAGCAGGAAGCGCATACCCTTCCAGTCCCATCAGACCTGCATAGGTCTCCTGCGCCGCAACAACGGACGAGGTATCGTTGACCGCTGTACCGGCAAGGAAGCCGAACTGCGTAGGCGTATAGCCAAGGCGAATGGCAAGATAGGGGTACATAAAGCAGGCCAGCAGATCAAACAGAAAAATAGCCGTCATGGCATAGGCTGTTTCCTCCTCCTTTGCTTTGACAATGGGAGAGATCGTCGCAATGGCGGTGCCGCCGCACACGCAGGTGCCGCTGCCGACCAGCGCGCAGGTATTGCCCGATACATGCAGTACTTTGCGTCCGACCAGATAGGATACGGCAAATGCCAACGCCATGTTGAACAGTACCAACGGCAGTGCGTAGACTGCACTGAACAAATCACTGAAAGCAAGCGTTGCACCGAGAAACACAATGCCGAGGCTAAGATAACGCTTGCCAGCAAAAACGGTGCCGCTCTTAAATTCTTTGCTCATTTTCCCCTCGGGGACTATATTGACGATCAGGATGCCGACAATCAGGCCGATCATCGGCGCGCCTACATATGCCTGCTGCTTGCTCAGCACCGTCGCAAGAACGGCAATGGCAATGCACATCAGGATAGCGAGATACTTCCGCTTCTCTGCGCGCTTTCCTTCCTTTTTATCGACGATCAGCACATATAGCACTGCGATGACACCGCATACCAGCATAACGATCCATATGGTCAAACTGATTCCGAATAACATATTTTTCTCCATTCTCCGTCCACGACCATTCGCTGAGACGGCTGCTTATTTCAATAATACGACTTTCGGGGCAGGACAGAAAACAATCCATCCTGCCCCGAAAGTCAAGAGATGAGGTTTTTATGGCCGTTAACGGTAGAAAAGCTTCGTACCGATGCCAAGAGCCAGTGCTTTTTCATAATACAGCTGACCCAGCGCGATATCGTTGGTGGAAAGTCCGCGGTGCCAGAAAAGGATCCTTTCCTGATCGTTTTCGCGCCCGGGCTTCTTGCCCGCAACGATCTCACCCAACTCCGCGTACAGCGTCTCCTTCGTCAGCTTGCCCGCGCGGACGTGAGGGCTGAGACTGCCGAGCTTGCCGCCTTCTTTGCACTGCCCCCAATCGTCGACGACGATCTTATCCATTACATCGGTCAGCGTGATCTCATTGGCACAGATGGTACCGTAGGGAACGACAAAGTTGCCCGGACGCACCCATGCGGTCCTGAGCAGGGGCTGCGGCTCCATCAGGCGGGTCGCCTCGACCATAATATCGGCGCCCTCAAGACACTCCTGGCTGTTTTTTGTAATGGTGATCTTCTTGTGCAGGCGGTCCTCCAACCGCTGGGCAAATGCATCCATGGATTCCTGGCGGCGACTGTTGATGCGAATTTCCTCAAAATCATAGAGAGAATCCAGCAAAACGACATTCCAGAACGCCGTGCCGCGGCAGCCGAGATGTCCAAGGATCTTGTTCTCCTTTTTGGCAAGGTATTTTGCACCGACCGCCGTGATGGCGCCGGTGCGCATGGAGGTAATGGCTGTGGCATCGATCACGGCATAGGGCGCACCCGTCTCTGGATCAAAGAGATTCAGCAGTGACAGTTCGGAGGGAAGGCCGAGTTTGTAGTTGTAAACATAGTCGCCTACCACCTTAACACCTGCCACATGCTTGGGTGCGATGTAGCCGCGCAGCACGTTGAAATGTCCGTTATACGCGGGGTCGGGATTGATATGTACTCTGGGCTCGATCGAGGTCTGTCCGTTGCCCTGTGCCCGCAGGCTGTCTTCAATGGCACCGATGATCTCTGCGTCGGTCAGAGCGATCTGCTCAATGTCTTTTGCATTCAGGTATAAAATGTCCATGAAAAACTCCTACTTCAAATATTACCCTTTTTCGCTTTCTGCGACCACATCAATCCCTGCGTCATACTCCGCCTCTCTTGCAATCTTTTTGTTAAAGAATGTCTTCATGAACGACGCAAGCTGCAGGACAAACACCAGGAAGGTTACCGTCGCACCAAGCGCAGATAGTTGGCGAACACCATCAACTCCGCGAACACCGCCTGCAAACGCACCCATGATAACGGAAACCGAGCCAATCACGAGACCCCACGCGAGTTTGAGGGAGTTGGGAGCTTCATCAGAAGAACGGTCGGATGTTGCGCAGAGAGACGCCAGCGTATGGGTAACAGAGTCAGCCGCCGTGCAGAAGGAAAGCAGCAGCGTGACCATGACCACAGGAACGAGGATTGTTGCAAGACCGAAAGGAAGATTTTCAAGGAACCCCCAGACGCTCGCAGTGGAACCGTTCTCAATGAGGATAGAAACCAAATCGACCGCTCCGGTCATCTGCCAGTTGAGCGCCGTGCCTCCCCAGACGGAAAACCACACCATGCCAAAGATGGAGGGTAGGATCCAGTTGATAATCATAAATTCGCGAACGGTACGGCCATAAGCGATCTTAGCAAGGAAGAGTGCCATAACGGGGGCATAATTGATCCACGAGGTCCAATCGAAAAGCGTCCACCACGCGGTGAGTGCCTCGCCGCCGACGTCTACCGGATCGAGACCCCACACGAAGAAATTGTTCAGCCACTCACCAAGGCCGATCGGAAGGGCCTTGAATATCTCAATCGTCGGACCGATAATGATCAGCAGAATCAGCAGTCCATAGAAAATCTTGCTGTTAAAGGACGCCAGCTTCTTCACGCCCTTGTCAATACCGAGGTAAGCAGCGCCCGTAAAAATCGCGGTGGTTGCAAGTCCAAGAATAACCCACGTCGGAATTCCTGTCTCAAGACCGTAGACAACCTTCAGCCCAGAAATAATAAACGAAAGACCCGTACCGAGACCGCAGGCCATTCCGAGCACAATGCCGATGCTGCAAAGCGTATCTGCAACAGCTGCAACGCCTGTCTTGTCGGCATGCTTGCCGAGCACAGGTTTCAGTGTCGCCGCAACGGAGAACTTGGACTTTTTGTTGAAGAACAGGTAGGCCATCAGAAGACCTGTAATGCCGTAAAACGCATAGGGAACAAATGTCCAGTTGTAAAAGCAACGACCCAGCGCAAAACGATATGCTTCCGCACTCTGCGGTGCAATACCGAGCTGCTCAAGCTCACCGTACACGTTGCCGAAATAGACCATCGGTTCATTGACGCCCCAGTTGACGATACCAACCGAAATGCCGCCGGTCAGTGCCATAGCAAACCAAGTTTTGAACGAATACTTCGGTCGGGCGTTGGGACCTCCGATACGCAGGTTGCCAATTTTGCTGAACGTTACAACAGCAACGCAGACCAGGCTTGCCATGGCGACAAGCTGATATGCCCAGCCAAAATTAATGAGGGAAAAACGGAATGCAGACTTGCAGATCGTTTTGAGCCAGTCATTTTTAAAGATGCCGAGAACAATGATGAATGCCATAAACGCAAAGCACGGAATCATGACGCCCTTGCGAATGGTTGTCTTTTTTGTCAAATCAGGCATTTTCTCTCTCCTTTTAAACTTTTTAATTTTGCGGCACAGCGGGTTTTCACGTCACTGGTCTGCCAGCAGACCGCCGCCCTTAAGAAAATCGTGGATCGCTTCGATGTCATCCGTCAGCACACGGTCATCGCTGCTATAGAACGGAACTACACCGCGCAGTCTCTTCAGCGCAGCCTGTGTGCCCTTGCCGTAGTGAGCGCCGCGCAGATTCATTGCTTGTGCTGCATGAATCCCCTCAACAGCCAGCACATAATACAAATCATCAATGATCTTCATATGCTTTTCCATCACAAGCGGAGCATTCGTGCTGATATCCTCCATGCCGCCTGCCAGAGGGAATGTGTCCATGCTGACAGGGTTTGCCAACAAACGAATTTCAGCATCCATACTTGCATACGTTTTCTGAATCGTAGAAAACGCGATGGTGTCGTCGTTCGGCGTCAGGTGGCGGGTCAGGCCAGTAAAGCCTGGCATCGCCAGCTTCAGCGAGCGCAGACAGGACATCTTGGATACATGGGAAAGCGCAACACTGAGGTTCTGCATCCCAAGCACCCACACCAGCGGATCAAAATTTCCGCAGGAGGTGATGTCTCGCTCATCCAAAAGCAGGCACGGGTTATCGTCGGACGCATTGAGGTGGATCTCAAGATTCTCGCGGGCATAGTCCATGGCAGTCCTCACGGCACCGTGTACCTGGCTGACACAGCGGAATGACAGCGGATCCTGAAGCGGCCGACCCTCGCTCGGCTCATAGAGATAGCTTCCTTCAAGATAGGAACGAAGCGCTGCAGCCGTTTCGATCTGGCGCGGATAAGGGCGCTGACGCTGTGCACCATCACGGAGCGGCGACACATTGCCGTTCAATCCCTCCAAGGACATGCACGAAATCATATCCGCTGTATGCATCAGTACCTCGGTCTCATGGTAGGCCTCGCAGGCCATTGCTGCAGACAGTGCGTTTGAGCTGAGAATGGCGAGGCCGTCTTTTTCCAGCAGTACGACTGGTTCCAAACCTTCCTTTGCAAACGCTTCCGCCGCAAGAACCACAGCGCCCTTATAGAGAACCTTGCCCTCACCAATGAGCACTAGTCCCAAATGAGACAGGTTCACGATATCTGCCTCGCCAACGGAGCCACGTTTTGGAAACAGTGGTGTAATACTGCGATTCAGCATTTCTGCCATCAACTGTACGATCTCTGGGCTGAGTCCAGTGCAGCCGACCAGCAGATTGTTCAGTCGGATGACCATTGCACCACGGGCTTCTTCTATGCTGGCACTTTCTCCAACGCCAACCGAATGTGAATGCAGCATATTTTTGTTGAACTGCGAGACAAATTCTTTTGTAACTTTTTTGTCCTTATTCCAGCCAACGCCTCTGTTGCACCCGTAGATTGGAACTCCTTTATCGGAAAGTTCAAATACCAGCTTTCGCGATTCAACAAGCCGTTCTATCGCCTCTGTCGATACGGAAACCTTACACAATCCCCGAGCAATATTACATACGTCCGAAGCAGAAAGGTTTCTCCCTGTCAATTCTATGCATTTTCCCAAAAGATCGCCTCCTTTTTTTAATTCAAAACCGGTTTGTCTTTATTTTAATACTTGACTGTGATAATGTAAAATAGTAATATCAGGACATCCTATTGTAAAATTACGATAGAATGCCCTGATAAAAAGCGGAGGGACGTACCATGACCATGCGTGAAATGCAGATTTTCCTTGAGGTCGCAAGAACACTGAATATGAGCACAGCTGGCAAGAGTCTGTATTTATCTCAATCTACCGTCAGCCAATCCATTCTCAACATAGAAAGGCGTTATAATGTTCAGCTTTTCAGGCGGCAGTCAAAACATCTAATCCTCACGAAACAAGGAAAAATCCTTCAGGATTATTGTCACCAGATTCTCGAACTACATCGAAGGTTGGAATATGATCTACAGCACACCGGCGAAAAGTCATTGCGTATTGGAACAAATCTGATCGTTGCCCGCAGTATTTTTGGTGAATTATGGAACGCCTACCACCTAGTATGTCCTGATGTGCAAACGAAGGTCTCTCTGGAAGAGAACGAAGCTTTGTTGCTTAAACTGCAAAACTTTGAGCTCGATTCTGTAATTATCGACCGTGAATGCAACATCCCGGAACTAGTATGCCGTGAAATAGCCGATGACGAGTATTTTTTAATCTGTGGGACGAAAAGCCATTTCTTCAATTGCAAAGAAGCACGCCTTGCTGATTTGAAAGATGAAAATTTTTTTATGCTCGCCCGCGGAAACCCGACGCGCGACTATTTTGAACAATCCTTCCACGATCATCATTTAGAGCCCCGTACCATAGACTTCAACAACATAGATATCATCAAATCGAAGGTCATTGCCAACGAGGGTATTTCCGTCATGGCAAGCGGGCAATTCAAAGTTGAGGCAAAATTAGGTTATCTCCGAGGTATTTCTCTTCCTGAAATCAAGTTTCGACGTCACTTTTATGAGATTCACCATAAGGATCTTCATATTCTACCGCATATTCAGAGTTATCTTGATACTTGTATGTTCCGCAGTATAACCGAATTCTCTTGCTTAAACGGTACTTTGTTCTAAACTGGCTGCATGACAAAGCCACCAGCGGCTTTTTTAAAAAATGATCCTGAATAATGCGGCCAAAATGCCGGAAGGTCACTTTTCCTCTGATCTGTCTCCTCTCTGAATGTTCTCTGCCATCCAGTAAGATATCGTCGAAAGTAAATGATACTTTACAGTTATATTCTGCGCTGCTGAAGTCAATAAAAAGGGAGCTGCGTCTCTATTCGAGACGCAGCTCCTTTTTTCAATTCAAAACTTCCGAAACCGTTCCTTCATCTCATCGTCCGTGAGTTCACCTCGCTCCGCCTGTTCCAGCACTTGCATTGCCTTCGCAACAGCGGCGTTCCACTCGTCCGCACTGATCTTCCCTCGGACCTTTCTCTGCTTCAGCCGATTATAGGTACGGTCATATTCCACACGGGCCGGACTGCGGTTCGCCTTGCCCTGCGCTTCCTTGCGGTGCGCCCCTACTTTCCGGCAGGTCCTCTCCGTCTCACCAGGCGCAATATTGCCGCAGTAGCAGGTGTTGTAGCCGGCAGTCAGCAGAAAATGCTTTCCGCAGTTATGACACCGCCGCGGTGCGTTCCCGATCGCCAGCCCACGGTAGAACTCCGTTCTCAGAAAATCATGTAAATAGTTAAAGGTCGTCTTCTCTGCAACGAAAAATTCGCTCTCGTTTTCTTTCTGCATCATGGGAACGAAACCGACCTCTATGGAAAACTTCTGGTCAAAGTCCTCACCGAAAAGCAGCGCTCCCGTTCGGAGCATATCCGCGTAAAAGTAGGAGTACGCCGTTCCGTAAGCCGTGCTGTTTCTCCGCTCCAGCGGCTCAAAGTATTTCTCCGTCATGATCCTGAGCTGCAAACGAAGTGTCCGCACCCGATTCGCGAAGCGCTTCATGTCGTCGATCATGCGCTCGTACATCTCGCGCCCCTCCGAGTGCGCCTTTTGCACCTGCGCCCACTTGTCCTTCTGCGCGTAAAGCCTCTCCAGCGTGTGGTAGCTGAGTTCCGTGGCCATGTTCAGGTCCCGGTACACCGGCATGGTGAAGATAATATCCCAAACAGCGTTCATTTTCTTCTGCGCGGAGGAAACGGCGCTGTTCGTTTTTTTCGAGAGCAGCGCCCACGCTGCGGGAACAAATTTCTCCACGCGGCGGTCGATCTCGCGCAATACCTCTTCGTCCATGTTCGCGATATCCACACAGCACTGCCCAATGGGATAGCTCGTATCGCTGAGGTAAACGCGCCCATCATAGAAAAATGTGGTGAACTGGTCGTAGGTATGGGTGAATGGAATACAGATACGCTCTTCCCGCTCCGCCATAATGCCTCCTTGTATCCGATGGAGTGTTGACATTTACCTTAATGCGCCCAAAGCTATTGCTGGGATACTCTTCGTATGTTACGCTCATCGTATCAGATGGAACGCTGAAAATCAATCTTAGTAAAAGGAGGCATACATGAAATGTGCTGCTAAAAGAAAACCGCTGAACTGTTGCAGCAGCTCAGCGGCACGCCGCGTTTCGGAAAACGCAGACGCCATCTGCGAACAGTCTAACAGAGAGGCCTCCGAAACGCAAGGATCATTTCTCTGAATTCCAATACACGGAGGTAAATTTTTTGAAAGAGTCAACCTACAAAAACTATGACGACCTGCCGCTGTTCCTTAACGCGGCAATGGTCGCACGAGTACTCGGTGTCGCGCCGTCCAGTGCCTACGAGCTGATGCACGAAAAGGACTTCCCAACGCTGCGCGTCGGCAGCCGCATGGTGGTGCCGAAAGAGAAATTCATCGAATGGGTCGAGCAGCACATGAAGGGCGGTGGTAATGCATGAGAAGGACAAAACCACCGGTCGGTTGGGAACGTGCAAAGAACTGCTTCCCCGTACCGAATGAGCTGCTGGACTTTGACCTGCCTGCCGGTGCAGTCGCCGTGTACATCTGCCTGCTGCGTCACGCGAACCGTAAAACAAACCAATGCCACCCGAGTGAAGCGATCATCGCAAAGAAGCTCCACCTCTCGCGCAATACCGTTGCCAAGCATGTTCGTCTGCTGGAAGAACGTGGGCTCATCGTTACGGAGCACACCACCGTCATCACGAAGCAGGGCGTCAAGCGGAACGGCAATCTGCTCTATACGCTCCTCCCGATACACGAGGTCACGGAGCGATTCTATGAGCGGCAGCTCTGCGCGTTAGACAAATCCGCTACGCGAAGCAGGGTGCAGGCAAGGCTGGTGAGACAGCCCGACGCGTGAGGCAGACGGTAATTCTTTCTCTGCACATCGGTGCGGGGGTGACAAACCGCGGAGATGGTCAATGCGACGCGGGATACAGCAGCGGAGCAGCCCAGCGGGGCCGCGACGCCTTGGGACAGCGACGCGCATAAGCGCATCGCTGTCCCAAAGGCTCTCTGCGTTCTTTGGGAGCACCCTCGACCAAGACCTAAAAGCGGCAAAGTTTGCCGTTCTGACACCCGGCCGCGCAGGGTTTCCGAACCGCGCAAAACGCTCCGAGGGTAGTGATAGCGCCCCCATCCAAAACGCCCCGTGTTTCGCCCTGTGAGCCGCTGTGTGCGCGGTTAGGGGAACAGGGTGGCGTGTGTACCCGCCAAGCCCCTTTGAAACGAGCGTTGCGGCGTTTGTGCGAGTGTGATTTGAAACCGCTCTGGAAAGGCTTTTCCCTCGCTGTATGGGACGCACCTTCAGCGTATTTCGGACAGATCAGGCGGTTATCGGAGGAAAGCAGGGCTCCCGCCGAAGCCCAGCGAAGCGGGTTCGGTGGGAAGAGGAGACGCAGCGGAATGAGTGAGTTTTCGCCCTTTTCGGCGGAAATGAGCGGTATGGGGCTTGCGGTGACGAAAAGCAGTCGGCTATGGGTTTGTCAAGGGATAAAATTACAGTTTGCGTGTATAAG